>Ga0316206_1002581_pt1 | contig 11874 bp, 9 predicted proteins | sample 6monthpyrite_MG_FD_204942 | JGI IMG/M metagenome (GOLD analysis project Ga0316206, IMG submission 204942) | Microbial mat bacterial communities from mineral coupon in-situ incubated in ocean water Damariscotta River, Maine, United States -... | ecosystem: Environmental > Aquatic > Marine >...
GACGCATTGATCCCCGGCGATTACTTTTTTATTGTCGATGGCGCAACGAATGTAAACAATGTCCAACGGTACAAAATCGATGCAGCGGTGACCGAAGTCCCATTCCTTGAACCCACAATCATCCTCTCACCCCCACCGACCATCGATCCGGGCGTCACAACCCCGCTCGCACTCACCATCAACCCCGGGAGCGATATCCTCCTGCCCGGCTCAGAGAGACTCTTCTATTCAATCAACAACGGAGCGTTCACGAGCACCGCGCTCACATCCAACGGCGATGATGAATATACCGCCACACTCCCCGCGGTACTCTGTGCCGACCTCTTCGCCTACTACATCTCCATCGAGGGCCAAGATATCGGCGTCGTCACCTTCCCATCCAAAGGCGCGGGCGAGCCGCTCACGCCGGTCGTCGGCCAGATTGTCGATACCTTCTCCGATGACTTCGAAGCCGACCAGGGCTGGACCGTGTCCGGATCCGTAGTCGGTACATTCTCAGGGCAATGGGAACGGGGAGTACCACTCGGATTCGGTGATCGCGGCGACCCGCTCACGGATGCCGACGGTTCGGGCTCTGCATTCCTGACCGGCAACGCGCCGGGCAACACCGATGTCGACGGCGGCCAAACGATCCTCACTTCACCATCCTTCCAGATGGCTGACAATCCCGAAGCCCGCATCTCGTATTACCGCTGGTACGACAACACCGGCGCGGGCAATGGCACAGCGCCAGGCGAAGACATCTTCACCGTCGAGATCTCGAACAATAACGGCGACTCATGGACCACCCTTGAAGTCGTCGGGCCAAACACCGGCGAATCAGCGGGCGGATGGTTCAACCCCGTGTTCCGGGTCGCCAGTTTCGTCGCCCCAACCGATCAGGTGATGCTGCGGTTCACCGCAGAGGACATCGGTGACAGCTCTGTGGTCGAAGCCGCCATCGATGGCATCCTCATAACGGGACAACTTTGCGAAGATCCGAAGAATGTCTGCCAGGCCGACCTAACCGGCGATGGCACCCTCAACTTCTTCGATGTCTCCGCATTTATTGTCGCATTCAGCAACCAAGACGCCGAGGGTGATTTCAATAACGACGGCTCGTACAACTTCTTCGATGTCTCCGCATTTATCGTCGCCTTCAGCGCCGGCTGCCCATAACCACCCAGTTTCCCAATCCAATCAGCCGGGTCAAATGACCCGGTTTTTTTATATTCTCCAAAGTTTTATTCCTTTATCCACATAATCGGATATAGTCTCCGCATGGATCACCCTACACGACCATTGCTCATCGAGACGCTCAGGTCCACCCTCTTGGTCTGGGACGGCGCGATGGGCACACAGACTCAAGGCTACGAACTCGATGTCGAGACCGATTACATGGGGTGCGAGAACTGCCCCGATGTCCTGTGCCTCTCGCGCCCGGACATCATCGAAGAAATCCATTCCAACTACTACAGCGCCGGGGCCGATATCGTCACGACCAATACCTTCGGGGCCGCCGCCCATGTCCTCGGCGAGTTTGATCTCGCCCATCGCGCGGAGGAACTCGCCCACGCCGCCGCAACAATCGCACGCAGAGCCGCTGATGCGTTCTCGACACCCGACAAACCCCGCTTCGTCGCCGGCTCGCTCGGCCCGGGCACCAAACTCATCACCCTCGGGCAGATCACCTTCGATGCCATGCGTAACTCTTACGCCGACGCCGCCCAAGGGCTCATCACAGGTGGTGTCGATACCGTTCTCCTCGAAACCTGCCAAGACCTTCTCCAGATCAAAGCCGCCATCGCCGGGGTCAGACAAGCTGCTACGCAACTCGGGCTCGATCCAGATTCCGTCCCGATCATGGTTTCGATCACCATCGAACAAACTGGCACCATGCTTGTCGGTTCGTCCATCGAGGCAGCGATCGAAGCCCTCGCCCCGATGCCCATCGCTTCGCTCGGGTTGAACTGCGCAACCGGACCAGTCGAGATGGTCCGCACCGTCCGCACGCTCGCGTCCAAATGGGACCGGCTCATCACCGTCATGCCCAACGCCGGGCTCCCCGCCCTTGTCGAAGGACAAACCATCTACCCGCTTTCCGCACAGGGTTTCCATGATGCGATGGAGATCTTCCTCAGTGAAGGACTCATCAACGCCGTCGGCGGATGCTGCGGCACAACCCCCGATCACATCCGCTACCTCTCCCAACTCGTCGCCAAGACACCTCTGGGTGAGCGCCCAGAACCCAAGCGAACCCCCGCCTGCTCTTCGCTCTATTCGTCGGTCGAATACCGACAAGATGCCTCGTTCCTCATCGTCGGCGAGCGCTGCAACTCGTCGGGCTCACGCGCCTTCAAACGCCTGCTCGAAGCCCAGGACTTCGAGGGCATCTGTTCACTCGCCAAGAATCAGGTCAAGGACGGCTCGCACATCCTCGATGTCAATGTCGATGTCGCCGGGCGCGATGGACCGGTGGACATGCACGAGGTGATCTCTCGTCTTGTCCAGCAAGCCGACGCCCCGCTGATGCTCGATTCGACTTCTCCAGAGACCATCGAAGCGGGGCTTAAATCGGCGGGCGGAAAATGCATCATCAACTCCGCAAACTTTGAAGATGGCGAAGAACGGTTTGACCAGCTCTGCAAACTCGCCAAAGACTACGGCGCGGCCCTCGTCATCGGCACCATCGACGAAGACCCCGAAGAAGCCATGGCCCGCACCGCCGATCGCAAGCTCGCCATCACCAAACGCGCCATCGAACGAGCAACAACCATCCACGGGATCGCCGAATCCGACCTCTTCATCGACCCACTTGTCCTGCCCATATCCACCGGGCTTGATTCGGATCGACGCAGCGCACACGCCCTCATTGAGGGCACCCGCCGGATCGCCCAAGCATACCCTGCAGTCCAGCTCACCTGCGGCTTGTCCAATGTCTCGTTCGGACTTAAACCCGTCTCCCGTACCATACTCAACGCGGTATTCCTCCACGAACTCGTCCAAGCGGGCATGACCAGTGCCATCGTCCACGCCTCGAAGATCATCCCCCTCAACCGCATCCCCGATGAGCAAAGACAAGCTGCACTCGATCTGATCTACGATCGACGCGATACCTCCAATGGAGGCACCGGGCTCCCCGGAGGCATCACCGACCCCGATCATGACCCGCTCGATACCTTCATCGAACTCTTCGCGAATGCTGCCGAAGAAACGGACACCACCTCGATCTCGGATCTCCCCCTCGACGATCGGCTCCGTAAGCACATCATCGATGGCGAGTCCGCCTTCCTTTCTGAGTCGCTCGAAGAAGCCCGCGCCCAATATACCCCACTTGAGATCATCAACAACCATCTCCTCGATGGCATGAAAACCGTCGGCGAGCTCTTCGGCTCGGGCGAGATGCAGCTCCCATTCGTGCTCCAGAGCGCCCAGATTATGAAGAATGCCGTCTCGCTCCTCGAACCCTTCATGGACAAGTCCGACACCCAATCCAAGGGCTCGATCGTGCTCGCCACCGTCAAGGGCGATGTTCACGATATCGGTAAAAACCTCGTCGATATCCTCCTGACCAACAATGGCTTCACCGTCCACAACCTCGGCATCAAGCAACCCATCGACAATATCCTCCAAGCCTTCGCCGATACCAACGCCGACGCCATCGGGCTCTCGGGGCTGCTTGTCAAGTCGGTCAATGTGATGGAAGACAACCTCCGCGAACTCAACACCAAGGGCATCGACGCCCCAGTGATCCTCGGCGGCGCCGCCCTGACCCGTTCCTACGCCGAGGGACACCTACGCTCGGTCTATCATGGCGATCTGCTCTACGCCAAGGACGCCTTCGACGGGCTCGACACCATGAACGCGATCATGAGCGGTCAGACCGAACCCCTCCAAGCTGCAGCCGACGCCCGCCAAGAAAAACGCACTAAATCCGTCGCGAGATTCGAGTCTGGACAGACCGCTGCTCCGGCAGCGACCGCGGTCAAAGCACGATCCGAGATCTCCAGAGCGAATCCAATCCCAACCCCGCCGTTCTGGGGCACCACGGTTGTTGACAAACTCAACCTCCGCGATCTCTTCGCCTATATCAACCCAACCGCCCTCTTCTCGATCCAGTGGCAGCTCAAACGCGGGTCAAAGTCCAAGGCAGAGCACGAACAACTCCTCGACGAGATCGCCCGTCCCAAGTTCAAGGAACTCTGCGCCCGCTGCCTCGAAGAGCCCATCCTCCAGCCCAAAGTCGTCTACGGCTACTTCCCCTGCGCCTCCTCAGAGAACGACCTCATTATCTTCGACCCAAAAGACCACGACCGCGAAATCGAACGGTTCTCCTTCCCCCGTCAGAACAGCAACAAATACCTCTGCATCTCCGATTATTACAAAGATCAGTCCGAGTGCGATGCGATGGGATCACGCGATGTCATCGCGATGATGTGCGTGACGATGGGCCCAGCAATCACCGAGCACACCAAAGCGCTCTTCGACGCGGATCAGTACCAAGATTATCTCTACTGGCACGGCATCGGGGTCGAGACCGCCGAAGCCCTCGCCGAGTTCTGGCACAAACGCATCCGCACCGAACTTGGATTCGGGCACGAAGACGCCCACGACATCCCCGAACTCTTCAAGCAATCCTATCGCGGCTCACGCTATTCCTTTGGGTACCCCGCCTGCCCAAACATGTCTGACCACGAAATCCTCTGGCGGCTGCTCGACCCATCCCGCATCGGGTGCGATCTCACCGAAAACCACCAGATCGACCCGGAGCAGTCCACCTGTGCCATCGTTACTCACCACCCAGATGCACGATACTTCAATGCCTAGGTTGATCGCCGTTGCTTGAGGAGCAAGACGAGGAACACCGGCCCGCCGATCAACGAAGTCACCACCCCGATCGGGATCCGCCCAGCATCCGTCGCTACGAGCCGGACAAAGGTATCCGCCCCGACCACGAGTGCAAAGCCGCATAAAAGCGACCCGATCACAAGCGAGCGATGCCCCGGACCTGCGAGCACCCGCACAATATGCGGGCTCACCAGCCCCACAAAGCCAATCGGCCCGGCGAGCACAATGCTCATCGCTGTTAATGCGCCCGCACCGACCAACTGACCGAATCGGACATATCCAACACGAACCCCGACGGACCGCGCCTCGTCCTCAGAAAGCGCCATCGCGTCAAACGACCGGGCATTGGCCAACGCCCACCCACCGATGAGACTCAAGATCCCGAATGAGACCCATGATGTTGTAATGCTGACATCCTCGCGGAGCACCCCCATCATCCACCGCGAGATCGTGTACTGACGCTCAGGCATCATCGAAGCAATGAGCATCGTGCCCGCCCCGAGAATCACCGAAACGATCACCCCGACGAGGATCATGGTCACCGGATCGATCAGCCCCTTACGCTGACTCAAGACCCAGACAAAGCCCAGCACCGCGACCGCCCCAATCAACGCCGGCAACGCCGCCATGCCCGCCCCGATTGCCGCCCCGCTGATCCAGGTTGTCAGTGTCACCGCGAACCCTGCCCCGGCGCTGAGCCCCATCAGATCCGGGGCCGCCAACGGATTCCGAAGCAACGACTGGAGCAACGCCCCGGAGAACCCAAGCGACGCCCCGACAATCCCCCCGACCACGACTCGGTTCAAGCGGAGATCCATGATGGTCTGATTCTCAGAAAACCCAAACCCATCGGACCCAACCATCAGCCGAAGCGCAACGACCGCGATGCAGATCGCCCCGAGCCCCACAATAGTCAGGATTTCCCTCCGATTCATACCAGAGCCTATGCCCAGAGCCGATCAAAAACTGATAGACTCTCCCCATGAGCGAACCACAGATCTTACGCCAAGCCGAGTTTGACCAAAAGGTCAAGTCCTACTGGACATGGCAGCCAGTTTTCGTCTTTATCCTCTTGATCGTCACCGTCCCGATCGCCATCATCTACGCAATCATCGCGCGGTTCTTTATCGACAAATACCTCGAGAATCTGAGTTGCACGCTCACCGAACGCACGCTCGACATCAAAAAAGGCATCCTCAACAAGACCGAATCCACCATCCCCCTCGAAAAAATCACCGATCTCCAACTCTTCCAAGGCCCGATCATGCGCCACTTCGGGCTCCACGGCTTCAAGGTCGAGACCGCGGGACAGTCCTCACCCACAGGGGGCTCACTGGTCAACATCGTCGGGATCATCGATACCAAAGCCTTCCGAAAAGCGGTCCTCGATCAACGCGACCGGGTGGCTTCGGGTGTCGCACCCACGAACGCCCAACCATCACCTTCACAACCCCCGGCTGCCCCCGAGACCACCGAACTCCTGACCGAGATCCGCGATTCCCTCCACCGCATCGAACGCGGGCTCGCTGAGCAATAGCCCCCGCTCATCTCCTCCCTATTGCCCGTTGCCCGCTGCCCATTGGCTCTCCACGGGCTATCATTCCACCCGCCAGAACCGGATCGCAGACGGACGCGACCCGGACCTCTGAGCGAGTCTTTGGAAGGATCGCGCGTTGGCCAGCAACACCATCACCTGCCGTCTCGTCACTCCAGACACCGAACTGCTCAATGAGCAGGTCACCTATGCCTCGGTCCCCGCGTGGGACGGGCTGATCGGTTTTCAGCACGGCGGCTCGCCGCTGGTCTCCCGGCTCGGGCTCGGCAAGCTCCGCCTCGATTTCCCAACCGAATCGGGTTCGGGCTCGCGTGAGTACCTCATCGACGACGGTTTCCTTGAGATGCAGCACAATGAACTCGTCATCCTTGCCCAGCGAGCCATCGCGGCTGAGGAAATCATTGAATCTCAAGCCAAGGCAGAACTCGCAGAAGCCCAAGCTCGTGTAATCCCAGAAGACGCACCCAACAAGCTCGAAGCGGTCGAACGGATCACCCGCGCCAAAGAACTCGCTGCCCTCAAGCTCACGATGGCTAAGAACACCAAAGTCAGCGGGATCTGAAAGCCGAAACAACCTAATGACCATAAAACACCGAGCGATCGCTCGGTGTTTTATGGTAAACAACATCTCATCGGACAAACTTTGACATCGCCCGCTGGAGATCTCGCTGATTCTCGCGCTCTGCGATCGCCTGTCTCTTATCGTGTTGGGCCTTGCCCCGCGCCACCGCAAGCTTGATCTTGACGAGCCCATGTGAGAAGTACATCTCCAGAGGCACGAGCGTCACGCCCTTCTGACCGACGAGCCGGGCAAGCTTGAGGATCTCCCGCTTTTTGGCGAGCAGGACTCGATCCCGCTTGGGGATATGGTTGAGCTGACCCGCCGGCTGGTACATCCCGATATCGATCTGGTGGAGCGTCAACCGGGGGGGTTCGAGATCCACACTGATATACCCCTCTTTGAGCGAGCAACTCCCCGCCCGGATCGCCTTGACCTCTGAACCTTCGAGCACGATCCCCACCTCCATCGTGTCCTCGATGAAGTAGTCATAGAGCGCCCGCCGATTGTTGTAGCTCGGCGGGCCCTGCTTGGATTTCTTGTTGTGCTTCTGCTTGGCCATGGTACGCCACAAAGCATAGCCATCTCCGGGAATCGAGGTGCATAGGATCCTTCAATGACACGCAAACCCTTACTGCACATTACGATCCCGGTATTCGCCATCTTGACACTCGCCGGGTGCACGCAGCCAACCAACGATCGACTCTCGCTCGGCGGGCTCTACATCACACCGACTTTCCAAAAACCCAAGCCAGAGAACACGCCCAATACGCCGCAGCTGCTCGCTGCAACACCCAAGCCAAGACCCGCATGGGAACCCACCATCTACACATCCCCGTACGACGGCGTTGCCCGCCCCCGGCTTATGCGCATACTCCCGCCCCTCAAACGCGACGACACCCCGCGCAACTACGGACGATTCCCGACCACCGACGACGCGCTGAGTGAACAATCAAACTCTTCCGCCCAAGATATCGCCTTTGCGATCCGAGAAATGGGGCGCACCTTCATCGGGACACCCTTCGCCTTGGGATACTTCCTCACCACCGGACAACTCTCCACCCCGAGCATCGCCCCCGACCGCTCGTGGAAGCGAACGCGCCAAGACGGGTGGTCTTCGGGGCACCCCAACTCCGCGCCGACCCCAATGCCAGAGGAGCCCCACGATGACGAGTGATCCAGCCGCCGACAACCCGCCCCGCTGGCCCTTCAAGCCCACCCTCGAGATCTCCGTCCCCGAGACACACGCCCGATTCACCAACCCGGGCGAGACCAACTTCCTCCTCATCGACATCCGAGAGGACAAGGAACTTAAGATCTCGTCCATCGATGGGGTTCTCCACATCCCGATGGGTGATGTTCCGAGCCGGATCAACGAACTCGATGTTGACGAAGATACCACCATCGCGGTGCTCTGTCGGACCGGTCGCCGATCGCTCGATGTGGCGATCTATCTCCAAAAGCAGGGGCTCGACGGCGCTCGCTCGGTCGCCGGCGGGATCGACTGGTGGGCCCAGAAGATTGACCCATCGCTCACGCGCTACTAGCGAACCACGCAATCACGCACCTATGATTCACAATGCCTTCCACCGAACTCATCGAGCTCAACCTCGCCCATTCACCCGATTCCGATGACCTGGTGATGTGGTGGCCTTTGGTCGGTGTGCGTCACCCCGACGGCACCCCGATCGATGGCGAACTGGGCAAGCCTCAGGTCGATACCGGGCGATTCAAGTTCAACCTCATCGCCCGCGATGTGGAGGAACTCAACAAACTCGTGATCGGCGATGATACCCCGGATCACCCGATCTATGACATCACCGCGATCTCATGCGCCACCTACCCCGCGATCGCTGATCGATATGCAATGACATCAGCCGGTGGGTCCTTCGGCGAGAACTATGGCCCACGGATCGTCGTTTCAGAGCGATCACCCTACCACACCCTCGAAGATCTCAAAGACGCCCCGGTCGATATCGCCGTCCCCGGGGTCAACACCTCCGCGTTTATGGGATTGCGGATGGCGATCGGTACTTTTCAGTTTGAAGAGATGCTCTTCTCGGAGATCCCCCAAGCCGTCGCTGACGGTCACGCCGATGCGGGGCTGCTGATCCACGAGGCTCAGCTCACCTACCCAGAGATGGGATTGCGAGAGATCGGCGATATGGGTCAATGGTGGCACCAGGAGACTGCCAAACCGATGCCGCTCGGGCTCAATGTCATCCGGCGCGACCTCGACGAGCGGTTCGGTGATGGAACCTGCTCACAACTCGCCAAGGTGCTCAATGATTCGGTGCAGTGCTGTGTCAAGATGGGCGAGGCATCAAGGATGTACCTCCAGCTCAACAAGGGCGATCGCACCGAATGGGACGACCCCGAACTTGTCGATCGGTATCTCGCGATGTATGTCTCGGGGTTGACGCTCGATATGGGACCTGTTGGTCGTGATGCGATCGAGACTTTCCTCGCGCGGGCCGCCGACGAGGGGCTCTGCGATCGGATCGAAAAACTGACGGTGCTCTAGGTCTCGATTTCCCGCTGGCGCTAGACTCACCGGATTCAGTGGTCGTTCTATTCGGCGCACCCATGATCGGAGCCGTTCATGCCGACGAGTTGCTCGCTTCCCGTTCTCACCAATCAGAGCCCCTACGCATCCTCGCGCGATGACCAGCCCAGAGAAAAATGCGGCGTCATCGGGATCTGGAACGACCCCGATGCGGTCCGCAAGGCGTATCTTGGGCTCTATGCCCAACAGCATCGCGGACAAGAGGCCGCCGGGATCGCGGTCACCCAAGGCTCGACCATCGAATCCCACACCGGGGCGGGGCTCGTGGTCGAGGTCTTTGACGACAACACGATCACTAAACTCGAAAAAATCTACAACCATACAAGTCTCCCCGGTGCCAACCACGGCGTCATCGGACACAACCGATATTCGACCGCTGGCGGGACCAAATCCTGCAACGCCCAGCCGCTCGTTGAGACCACCTTCGCCGGCCCCGTTGCCATCGCCCATAACGGCAATCTGGTCAACAGCAGCGCTTGGCGACACGAGCTCTCACGCGTGGGTCGGCTCTTCCATACGACCTCGGACACCGAGATCATTGTCCACCTGCTCGCCTCACCCGAGCAGCGGGACTCGCCCGATCCGATCGCGGCGACATTGCGCAACCTGCTCGGGGCGTTCTCACTTGTGCTGCTCTTCCCCGACCGCATCGAGGCGGCACGCGATCCGTGGGGATGGCGCCCTCTGGTGCTCGGCGAACTCCCCTCGGGCAAGCCGATTGTTGCCTCTGAGACCGTCGCACTCGATGTCGTCGGCGCTCGCTCTATCCGCGAGATCGAGCCGGGCGAGATCGTCACACTCTCGAACGAGGGCGTTTCGTCGCGTCGCTTCGCTGCACCATCTGAACCACTCGCCCAGTGTGTCTTCGAGCATGTGTATTTCGCGAACCCGGCTTCAAATGTATTTGGCCAGAATGTCCAGATATCACGCGAACGATTCGGTGCGATGCTCGCAAAGGAAGCACCGGTCGAGGCGGACTTCGTCATGCCGATGCCTGACTCTGGACGCAGCGCCGCCAACGGGTACGCGATTGAATCAGGGACTCCATATCGCGAGGGCATCGTCCCCAACCGTTATGTCGGTAGAACATTCATCAAGCCGACCCAGGAAGAACGCTCAGCCGCTGTCCGGCTCAAACTTAATGTCATCTCAGAGATTGTGGACAGCAAACGCCTCATCATCGTCGATGACTCAATCGTCCGAGGCACCACCACCCGCGAGAAGATGATCCAACTCCGCCAGGCGGGTGCCAAGGAGATCCACCTGCGGATCTCGTGCCCACCGATCAAGCACCCATGCTATTTTGGGGTCGACTTCGCCGATCGGGACCAACTCATCGCCCATAACCAAACCGTCGAAGACATCCGAGAGTTTCTCGGGGTCGATTCGCTCCACTTCTTGAGTGAAGATGGCATGCTCAGCGTGATGAATCAATCACCAAAGCACTATTGCACAGGATGTTTCTCAGGACGGTACCGGGTTGATGTCGATCACCCGGTCGCTTGCGAGGTCGCAACAAAGTCACAAATGAGCATGTTTGAGTCGAGCACGACGCGAGAGTAGCCGATCGCAGCGTGTTGATCACCCGCCCCATGAGCTATCGACCGGAAGATCTCGCCGTGACCCCGCCGGGCGGAATATAAAGCCGAAGCTCGTCTGCCCACGGATATTGTCATAGCTGATAGTAGCCCCGAGCGAACCGATCTGGAATCGCCGAAGGATCTGGGCATTGAAGTTCTGGAAATTATTGAGATCGAAGTTGTAGTTGAGCCCCGTGCTCATCGCATATTTATCCGTCAGGCGATACCGTGCGGTGATCGACGCAAAGGTCGCATCGAGCGGCTGGACCTCACGGTACTCAACCGATGTGGTGAACCCCGGGCGGTGCTGGATGATCGCGCCGATGCTCGCTCGCGCCGTCGTATCGGTGTCAAGGTCATAGACAACCTCGCCAGCGAGCGCCAAGACCTCCGTCGGCTGCCAGATCATGCTCGTCGCAAAGAACTCACCCGGGTTCGAAAGCTCAGGCCGAGTCGAAAAATACTGTGGGATCGGGCTCTGCCCTGCTCGCTTGCTGGTGGTGACATACTCAGATCGCACCTTGAGCAGATCGACATCGCGCCAACGCCCGATCCCGCCGCGCTTGGTCTGCCAGGTCTGATCGACCGCGGCCCGGAGCGAGGTGCCAACAAGCAATCCCTCGACATCATCATCGAAGATCGGCACATCGGCGGGGTCAAAGCTCGAATCGGCGCCCCAGATGGTCACCGATGGTTCGACGATATGACGCAGCCGATGGACATCAAAGAATCGGCTCTCAGCATCATTGTTGATCTTCGAGATCGTCGTCGAGAGTGTCACCCCACC
>Ga0316206_1002583_pt1 | contig 11860 bp, 11 predicted proteins | sample 6monthpyrite_MG_FD_204942 | JGI IMG/M metagenome (GOLD analysis project Ga0316206, IMG submission 204942) | Microbial mat bacterial communities from mineral coupon in-situ incubated in ocean water Damariscotta River, Maine, United States -... | ecosystem: Environmental > Aquatic > Marine >...
ATCCAGACTTCAGAGTTTAATGGAACCGCATTGCTGAGTGCAGCCAGTACGTTAACGTTCCAGGTTGGATTTGATGGTGCAGCGAATAATCAGGTTGCGGTATCTACCACATCTGTATCAGGTATTGGTGGCTATGCAACGACATTGTCAGCAACAGGTACCATCAATGTAACAACATCTGCGGGTGCTTCTGCAGCATTGGGTAGTCTGGATAGTTCTATTACAACTATCACGAATACACGTGCTACATTCGGTGCGGTACAAAACAGGTTTGAGGCAGTAATATCTAACCTGCAGTCATTCAATGAATCATTGACGTCAGCACGTAGTCGTATTCAGGATGCAGATTTTGCACAGGAAACTGCAAATCTTACTCGTACACAGATCTTGCAGCAGGCTGGTATTTCGATTCTGGCTCAGGCAAACACACTGCCACAGGCAGCATTGTCCTTGTTGCAATAACTTTAAGCAGAATGGTTTTCCGGGGGTATTCCCCCGGAGCCATCTTGAAGTTAACGCAGGGGGTAGGTTATGAATCCATTAGTTAATCAAAATGTAGTTAGTGTTTCACAGGCAATATCACATCCTGGGACAAATGCCGCGCAAAAAAAGCCCTTAATCGAAAAACCTGTTTCTGAACCTAACGTCAGTGAAACAGTTAGTAGTGGGCAAACATCGGCCGTAAACGGCAAACTCCGGCCAGAAGAGTCACAACAGGCAGAAAATAATCAGCCCTTGAGTCGTGAAGAAGAGTTGAACAAGGCTGTTGCTGAAATCAATCAGTTTGTCCAGCAGGTTCAACGTGATTTACAGTTCAGCGTAGATGATAAAACCGGTCGAACCGTAATTAAAGTAATTGATTCTGAAAGCAAAGAAGTTATTCGCCAGATTCCTGAAGAGAAGTTACTGGATGTAGCAAGGACTCTTAGAGAAACCCTTGAAGGTAATCTGTTGGAAGTAAAAGCCTAGACTGGCATTAAATTTGCTTTCTACTATTGGTAGAAGCAGTTACCAGAGCATTATCGGCAGAAAATTATGGCTATTTCATCAGCAGGCATCGGCACTGGCCTAGACGTAGAAGGTATCATCAAAGGTCTACTGGACTTTGAACGCGTACCACTGAGTCGTATACAGGCTAAAAAAAGTGATTACAACGCACAGTTGAGTGCGTTTGGTCAGCTGAAGAGCGCCATTTCCACGTTTCAGACCTCTATTGGCAAACTGGATAGTATTGCAGACTTTAAGTTATTTAATGCTGTCTCAGCCAGCGAAACTTCTTATACCGCGACTGCAAACAGCTCAGCTGCAACAGGTACTTATGATGTCCAGGTTGACCGTCTTGCTGAAGCACATAAAATAAAATCAAAAGTATTCGCTGATACAGACACAACGCTGGTTGGTGGTACTGATCTGACACTGACTATTGGTGCCGACTCCTTTACCATTGCGGGTGCGGGATCGTTGACGCTGGATGGTTTGCGTAGTGCCATTAATGATGCGGCGGATAATGTAGGCGTAACAGCCAGTGTCGTCACTGAAACCACGGGCAGTAACTATCTGGTATTAACGTCAGATAATACGGGCACCGCTAAAGCCATTACCTTGTCAGGTACGGCTGCCGATGTCGCAAACCTGAACCCCACTGATATCAATACTGTTGCCAACCTGGATGCGCAAATCGTTGTTGATAATACATTTACCATTACACGTAGCAGTAATACTATTACAGATGCTATTACGGGTGTCACACTTAATTTAAAATCCACAACGACCGGGGCGATTAACCTGAAGGTTGAGCGTGATACTACATCGGTTGCCGAGGTCGTACAGGAGTTTGTTGACAGCTATAACACGCTCAGAGATACCATTGACACTCTCAGAAAAGGAACGCTCCGAGGCGATAATAGCTTGTTGAATATAGAAAACACGTTCAGAAATGTCTTTAATGCACCGCCTACAGGCTTGACAACCTCTTTTCAATATCTGGTTGAAGTGGGTGTGGCATTTGATAAAAACGGCAAGCTCACCCTGGATTCAACAGACCTTGAAAGTGCTATTAATACAGACTTTGATGGATTGGCTGAATTGTTTTCTGACAGTTCACAAGGTTACGCCGTCAGATTGAAATCAGCGGCAGACAGCTTATTGAATCCGGATGGCTTGATTGATTCACGTGAGGATGGGCTTGATTCATCGATTTCATTAGCGGATGTACGAATTGATCGTGAAGAGTCCCGTTTGCTTCAGGTTGAGAAAAGATTGCGAGCACAATTTACAGCATTGGATCAGCTGGTAGGAAGCCTGTCGGGAACAGGTAATTTTCTACAGTCACAGCTTGATCAAATAGCGAATTTTACAAAGAAATAGTTCAGGTCGGCTAATAAACGGCCGTTATAAATTAGAAGTAGCAGGAAAAATATAACTTTATATTTTTTATTGAAATAACGATATATGAAAAACAAAGGTGTCTCAATGAATCACGCAAATATTCAAACTGTACTTAATGAATACCGTCAGGTAGGTGTACAAAACAGTATTTCAGATGCCTCTCCGCATCGACTGGTACAAATGCTTATGGAAGGTGCATTGGATCGCATTAGTACCGCTAAAGGGAATATGCAGCGAGGTGAATTTACTGAAAAAGGACGCTTTATCAGTTCGGCTATTTCGATTATTGATGGATTAAGATCAAGCCTGGATCTGGACAAGGGAGGTGAGATTGCAACTAATCTTGATGATTTATACGACTATATGAATCGACGATTGCTGGAAGCTAATATTAATAATGATGAATCTCTTCTCGAAGAAGTGCACAAATTAATGAGCGAAATTAAATCTGGCTGGGATGGTATTGCGTCTGAGGCTGCTACAGCAGGTGCCTGAAAATCTGAATGCTATGAAAATTTCGCATACAGTTGAATATGGCTGGGAGCAGATTACCGGACTGACATCAAATATGTTGATGCATGCTCAGGCAGGCGAATGGGAACAAGTCATCCAGATGGAAACGGATCGACAGAAGTTGATCCAGCAATTTTTTAATCAAAATAGCGTAGAGTCATTTGCCAGTGAGATTGCTACGGGTATCAGCCACGTGATGGCGACTGACCGTGAAATTATGCAGTTGGGTAAAAATGGCCTGCGCCAGATGAGTAATCACTTACAGGATATAAGTACTGGCAAACAGGCTACTGACGCCTACAAGTGCTTTTCCTGAATAACGGTTGGTTTTTATCATAACAACCTGAAATCCTCCCCCCCTCTATTCCTGAAAAACCGTAATACCTTCCATAATAGCTGACAAAATTTTGACATATTGTAAAAGTAGTGTTTTACTTAACGCTATCTAATAAACATAGCTAATAAAGACAAGAGCTTAAAAGCCATAATCATCACCGGAGCGGGATTCTGTTTATGTTACATAATAAAATTTTACTGATCGATTCAGATACAGAACGAGCGATTCAGCTAAAAGAAATTCTGGGGTTTATTGATTATGACGCCATTATTACTGTTGATGAACAGGAATCAATGGACTTATTAAAGAGTGATACAGTTTTTCATATGCTGGTCACTGGCGAAATACCCGCATCACTTTCCAATGAATTACATAATAAAGTTAATGAAATAGATGTTAATTTACCTATTTTCTCAATCCTGACAGATACGCATGATAATGTTTCGAAAAATGATGACGCAGTAAAAGTAGGGTATATCAAATATCCGTTTAAACATTCAAACCTGAATACAGTGCTGCATAATGCGCAGGTATATCGTGAAAGCCGCGAGCAGTCGGGCACACAGAGACCGGTGGAGTTGTTCAGAAGTCTGGTAGGAAGCAGCCGGAAAATAAAGAACGTTCGGCGTTTGGTAGAGCAGGTTGCAGAAACAGAGGCGACGGTATTGATACTGGGTGAAACAGGAACAGGAAAAGAGGTTGTTGCCCGTAATATCCATTATTACTCTAAACGACGTGATAAACCTTTTGTACCAATTAACTGTGGCGCTATTCCACCTGATTTACTCGAGAGTGAATTGTTTGGCCATGAAAAAGGTGCTTTTACAGGGGCGATAAGCGCCCGTCAGGGTCGTTTCGAGCTGGCAGAAGGTGGCACGCTGTTTCTGGATGAAATTGGCGATATGCCGCTACAAATGCAGGTTAAATTATTGCGCGTTTTACAAGAGCGTGTCATAGAGCGGGTTGGCAGTACCAAGAGCATTGATATTAATGTGCGGGTGGTAGCAGCAACACATAGAAATCTGGAAGATGCGATTACTGAAAACAAGTTCAGGGAAGACCTGTTTTACCGCTTGAATGTATTCCCTATAGACATGCCTCCGTTAAAAGAAAGAATTGAAGATATTCCTTTGTTGATCAATGAATTGATATCTCGTATAGAACACGAGAAGCGAGGTTCTGTACGCCTGACACCTGCTGCTGTAATGGCGTTATGTCAGTTTAAGTGGCCTGGCAATGTGCGTGAACTGGCAAACCTGATAGAGCGCCTGGCTATTTTGTTTCCGTTTGGTCTGGCTGATGTACAGGACTTACCCGAAAAATTTCAACCTGAAAATGGTATGGCTACCCCGGCTGTCTATGCTGATACCATGCCGGATCTGAGTGAAATGCAGGATAATCTGGCTCAGGCAGATGATGCACGTTTGCCTCGTGATGGAATTGACCTTAAAGAGCATCTGAATAATATGGAAGTCAGTCTGATTCGACAGGCGCTCAGCGAAGCTGATGGTGTTGTAGCACATGCTGCTAAACTTTTGAATATGCGTCGGACAACATTAGTTGAAAAGTTGCGTAAATATGGTTTGAACAAGTCAGTGTAGCTGGTTTATTAGCTTGATTTTAATTTCTGCCTGATATGGAAGATTTTCTCATTGGGTATTCTTACTGAGAAAAGCAGGCAAACTGAATACATCCACGCGCTGTATTTTCGCGAGCAAATGCATTTTCATAAAATAGAAACTTAAAAAAGAAATAGACTCCTTATTAAATTGACACTTCCTCTCTCGTACTAGCTTATTGCCCATATATACGTGACGATAAATTGACTTCTATAAACAACAGTCTTTCCAAGTCACTGTAATCACAGTAAATATTAAATAGGCATGCTTCTTGCTCTCTTGCAAATAGAAACTATTTTTACCAATGAGGGCAAGCATGTCGCAATCCAATGTAGCACAGGCGCAAAATCTGGAAGAAGCATTTGATGCATTTAACCGCATGTCTGTACAACTGGAATCTTCATACCGGGATCTGGAAGATCAGGTCACTGAGCTGAATAAAGAGCTGGCTGCAGCCCGTAGTGGGCGTTTGCAGCAGCTATGTGAAAAAGAGCGTCTTGCAGACCAGCTCGGACAACTACTGGCATTACTGCCGGGTGCGGTGTTGGTGTTGAATGGTGAGGGTCACATCACTCAAAGCAACCCGATGGCAGAACAGTTGCTGGGAGATAACATACAGGGAAGAACATGGAGTGAAATCAGTCGATTGAATTTTGATCAGGCAGGAAGTGATGCTGGAGATGTTCGATTAAAGAGTGGGCGTCATGTAACCATTTCACGCCGCACGCTGGACAGAGAGCCGGGACAAGTTGTATTGATCATGGATATCAGTGATCAGCATAATTTAAAAGAAATGCTTGATCGACAGGACAGATTAGCCACCATGGGTGAAATGGTGGCCAGACTGGCACATCAGATACGAACACCACTGGCAACTGCATTACTTTATACCTCCAGCTTGCAAGAACAGAAATTGAATGCCGATATTGTTAATAAAATGTCGTCAAAAATCAGAAGTCGCCTGGAATATCTTGAGCAAATGGTTAACGACATGCTTCACTATACGCGTGGTGGAGAAGCGTTAGTGTCAGAATTAATTAATCCTGGCAGCCTGATTGATGAATTTTCACAGATTATTGAACCACAGTTGAAGCGCATTGATGGTGAACTGAAAATAACTTTATTAAGTCAGGTGCCGGATTTTCACGGTGACAGCTGTGCATTGTTAGGAGCACTGCTAAATCTGGCAAGCAATGCAATACAATCTGTTGAAAGTAATATTGCTATACATATAACCATCAGGCATACATGTAACCATCTTTTTATCACATTCAGTGATAATGGCCCTGGTATTGCTAAAGAAAACATTGAAAAAATATTCTCCCCGTTTTTTACATCCAGAGCGGACGGTACCGGTTTGGGTCTGGCAGTTGTACAAGCCACAATACATGCACATCAAGGTGATATTTCACTGATTTCAAAGAGTGGTCATGGTGCCAGTTTTGAAATAAAACTGCCATTGGTTAATCCCGATACCATGATGGCCAGTGGATTATCGAATTCCATCAAAAAAGAACTTGAAACCACAGGTAAACTTAATTGCCTGGAAGAGGGTTAGGCGTTATGTCAGCAGGATCCGTATTAGTAGTTGAAGATGATTTATCATTAAGAGAAGCATTATGTGACACATTACATTTAGCTGGCTTCCCTGTGTTGGCAGCAAAAGATGGTAATGCCGCGCTTACGTTGATAGAACAAGAAGAAGTAAGCATGGTTGTGAGTGATGTTCAAATGAAACCAATGGATGGTTTCAGTTTACTAAAAAAACTCAGATCAAATCGACCTGATCTGCCAATTGTATTAATGACTGCATATGGGACGATTCAAAAAGCGGTTGAAGCAATACGAGAAGGTGCGTCAGACTACCTGGTAAAACCTTTTGATGCAGGATCACTGGTTAAGCTGGTGGAGCGTTTTATCACAGGTCCTGATGAGGAATACGGTTTTTTAATAGCCGAGGATCCACAGACACGAAAATTGGTTAAATTAGCCAAGCGTGTTTCTGATAGTGATGCAACAGTTATGATTACCGGTGAAAGTGGAAGTGGTAAAGAAGTATTTGCACAATACATACATCAACAGTCAGAACGCTCTGAAGGTCCTTTTGTCGCTATTAATTGCGCAGCTATCCCGGAAAATATGCTGGAAGCTGTTATTTTCGGATATGAAAAAGGGGCGTTTACCGGAGCCTATTCTGCAAGTGCAGGAAAATTCGAGCAGGCAAATGGTGGAACGATTCTGCTGGATGAAATATCTGAAATGAGTTTGCCCTTACAGGCAAAATTACTTCGTGTTCTGCAGGAACGTGAGGTTGAACGTTTAGGAGGCAAAAAAACGATTAAGCTGGACGTACGCGTACTTGCGACTTCTAACAGAAATTTACGCGAAGAAGTTGCAGCTAAACATTTTCGTGAAGACTTGTTTTACAGGTTGAATGTCTTTCCTCTTCATTTGTCACCTCTTGTTTCACGTAAGGCCGATATCATTCCTCTTGCTGAACGCTTAATTACACGCTGGGCCAAAAACAGAAAACCAAAACCGGTACTTTCAGAACAGGCTAAAGAGAAATTATTAGCCCATTACTGGCCAGGTAATGTACGCGAATTGGATAATGTCATTCAGCGCTCATTGATCATGATGAGCGGTGAAAAAATTAATGAGCAGGACATCTGCCTTGATAATGATCAGACACAAAGTACATGTAGCCCAGTTGCAAAGGCAGATGTCATTAACATAGATGAATCAGTTAAATTGGGTGAGGACCTGAAAACCCGTGAGCAGCGCGTGATTGTGGATGTGCTTAAATCAGTCAATGGAAGCAGAAAGGATGCAGCAGAGAAGCTGGGTATTAGTCCACGTACATTGCGATATAAACTGGCTAGATTAAGAGAATTGGGCGTTGAAATTCCAGCATGAAATATAAATCAGGAATTCTTGATAACCAATGTACTTTGACATTCAGTAAGCAGGTGATGAAATGAGTGATATAGATGTTTCTCAGGTATTAAATCAGATGAGGGCGATGGCGGCACAAGCTCAAGCCCGGCCTAATGCGACTGCAGCAGCTGAAAATACACAGGGTGTTAATTTTTCTAATATGTTAAAGCAGTCAGTGGAGGCGGTTAACTCAACGCAACAGCAAGCAGGTAAATTATCACAGGCATTTCAGGCGGGTGATCCTAATACTGATCTGGCTCAGGTAATGGTTGCGTTACAAAAGGCAAGTGTTTCATTTGAAGCGATGTCGCAAGTTAGAAACAAATTGGTCGATGCATATAAGGAAATAATGAGAATGCAGGTTTGATGGTTTGATTCTTAGTATCTATGACTTAATTTTTTATTTATCAGGTATATAAAAATGGCAATGATTAATGCTGAAACAGCTCAGGGCTTCTCCGGCTTACCGGTTTTGAAGCAACTTGGCTTAATGGTCGCACTGGCTGCCAGTGTGGCGCTGGGGGTTGCAGTTGTTATGTGGTCGCAAGAACCCAGCTATACACTGTTGTACGGGAATTTATCAGGTACTGATAGTAGTCAGGTGCTGGATTCACTACAAAAAGCCAATATTCCTTACAAAGTAGAAGAGGGCAGCGGTGCAATTATGGTAGCATCTGATCAAATCCACAAAGCCAGATTAAAACTGGCGGCAGATGGTTTACCTAAAGGTAATGGTGTCGGTTTTGAATTATTTGACAAGGAACAATCATTAGGTACCAGTAAGTTTATAGAACGAGCTCGTTATCAACATGCAATTGAAATAGAGCTCGCACGCTCCATCTCAACCATGCAGAGTATACGTAAAGCACGGGTTCATCTTGCAATACCCAAAAAATCAGTATTTATACGAAAACAGGGCAAACCTACCGCTTCAGTTGTACTTGATCTGTATGCCGGTCATAAAGTCCAGAGCAAACAGGTCGCATCGATTGTGCATCTTGTGTCATCCAGTGTTCCTGGCCTGATGCCCGAAAGTGTAACGGTAGTCGATCAGTTAGGTAATTTACTTTCCAGGGTGAGTAAGGATGACATGATGTCAGCGACTACGGGGCAGTTTGAATATACTCGTAAGCTGGAATCAATTTACCGGCAGCGTATTGAAGACTTACTATCACCGATAGTCGGTCCTGGAAGAGTAAGGGCACAGGTATTTGCCGATATCGATTTTACATCAACTGAAAAAACAAGAGAAAGTTATAATCCTGATTTACCCGCACTTCGCAGTGAACAGGTCGTCAAGCAAACTAATGGTGGCACTACTGCTGCTGGCGTACCGGGAGCATTAAGTAATCAACCGCCTGCAGGTGGCACTACAGCTGCACCCACAGGTACTTCGGGTGGAGGAAAAACATCAAGTAGTAACAGCAGAACAACCCGAAATTATGAGTTGGATAAAACCATTAGTCACACACGCTCATCAGTGGGTTCGATCCGAAAAATTTCGGTAGCTGTTCTGGTTGATGATTTGAAAAAAACGGGTGCTGATGGAAAAGTAACCAGTGTGCCATTAAATGCAGCGGCTATTGCCAGGTTAATTGGTCTTGTTAAAAAGACAGTTGGTTTTGATCAGGCACGAGGTGATAGCGTTAATGTGATAAATGCGTCATTTTACGTACCTGAAAAACAGGAAGCGCTTCCTGAGCCCGGGTTTATGGAAAATCCAATGGTGCAAAACATTATCAAACAATCTCTGGGTGGGCTGGTTGTTTTGATCTTGATTTTCGCAGTCCTCAAGCCCACTTTGCGTAATTTAACCAATAGTGGGGGTACTAATCAGCAGTTAGCAACCGCGGGTCAGGTTAGCGTGAATGATTTAGGTGATGATCAGGTGCAGATTTCATCAGCTGGTAATGAAGGCGATCAGCCATTCCTGGCCGCACCGAACCAGGTTGATCAACAAATAGCGACAGCAAAAAACCTGGTTCAGCAAGATCCGGCACGAGTCGCTCAGGTGGTAAAAACATGGGTAGGTAGTGATGGCTGAAGGTAGCGGAAATACAGGCGGTGCAGAACGCGCCGCAATATTATTGATGAGTCTTGGTGAAGCCGAGGCTGCGTCAGTATTAAAATTGATGGGTCCGAAAGAGGTTCAGAAGATCGGGTCCGTCATGGCTTCACTGACAAATGTCAGTAAGAATGAAGTCGGCGACGTGATGAATGACTTTCTTGCTGAAGTTGATGAACAAACTGCAATGGGAATCGGGAATGAAGATTATGTAAAAAATATGTTGATTTCTGCTTTAGGTGAAGACAAGGCAGAAGGCATGATAGATCGTGTCTTGATGGGGCGTAGTTCAAAAGGACTGGAGGCTTTAAAGTGGATGGATCCACGTGCTGTGGCAGAAATTATTCGCCTTGAGCATCCACAAATAATCGCAATCGTTCTGGCTTATCTGGATCCTGATCAGGCTTCAGAGATACTGTCTGTTATGCCGGAGCGGACTCAGTCTGACATTCTTATGCGCATTGCTCAACTGGATGGTATTCAGCCTCAGGCATTGAGAGAACTGGACGATATAATGGAGAAACAATTCTCAGGAAATAGTAACCTTAAATCATCATCGGTGGGTGGTATTAAATCTGCTGCTAACATTCTTAATTTTATGGATAGTAGTGTTGAAGCTGCGATTATGGACAATGTTCGTGAAACTGATGGTGAGCTGGGTGATCAGATTCAGGATTTGATGTTTGTATTTGATAATCTTGCTGATGTTGATAACACAGGCATACAGGCCTTGTTACGTGAGGTTTCTTCCGAGTCACTGGTACTGGCATTAAAAGGTGCGGATGAGTCAGTGAAAGAAAAAATTCTTGGAAATATGTCAAAACGTGCTGCTGAAATGTTGCGTGATGATCTTGAATCTCGTGGGCCGGTTAAACTGAGTGAAGTCGAAGGAGCACAGAAAGAAATACTGGCAGTAGCACGACGACTGGCCGATAGTGGTGATATTGTTTTAGGTGGCAAGGGCACAGAGCAATATGTCTAAAGTTATCCAGCAGTCTGGTAAGGATGTACAGTCATGGGTAATCCCTAATGTAGGTGAGTCTGAAGACTTATCCAGTTCAAGCGTCCTGACTGCAAAACAGGTTGAAGAACTGCAACAGCAGGCATATGACGAAGCTTATAGAGAAGGTTTGGAAAAAGGTCGGCAAGAAGGTTTTGCAAATGTCCTTGAAAAAGTCCAGCTCCAGCTGAATGAATTTGATGGGCTGTTAAATAGTCTGGAAAAACCATTTGAACAGCTTGACTCTCAGGTTGATCAGGAATTAACGAGTCTGGTGATTGCGCTGGTAAAGCAAATGGTCAGACGAGAAATAAAAACAGAGCCAGGCCAGATCATGGCGGTTATTCGTGATGCGATTGAATCACTGCCCGTTGCGACGAGTCAGTTACAGTTACGTTTACATCCGGAAGATGCAACTCTGGTAGAAGAGTTTTATAAACTAAGTGAAAAAGATCATAGCTGGGATATCATCGAGGACCCATTGATTACACGGGGTGGCTGCAAGGTAATTACGACTGTAACCCAGGTTGATGCAACGTTGGAAACACGCTTAAATCAGCTGTTTGCTCAGGTGTTTGGTGAGCGACAACAAGACTCAGAGGCGTAACTGTTTACTTTATTATGGCAAATACAAACAGATCAGAAATTTGGCTTAATCGTTTGCGTTCATATGAACAGCAGATCGAAAACAAGCCTTTGCATGTTGTACAGGGTAAGCTGACGCGCATGGTCGGTATGACGCTGGAAGCCGTCGGTTGTCAGGCAGCAGTGGGTGCCCGTTGTCTTGTTACAGGCCCTGATAAAGAAGATATAGAGGCTGAAGTAGTAGGCTTCTCAGGTGAAAAACTGTACCTGATGCCAACAGGAAATATTCAGGGACTGACACCCAATGCACGCGTTGTGCCTATGAATTCAGTTTCATATGCTCCTGTTGGAGATGCATTATTAGGCCGGGTGATTGATGGCGCTGGTAAACCACTGGATGGCAAGGGTGACCTGAA
>Ga0316206_1002584_pt1 | contig 11856 bp, 7 predicted proteins | sample 6monthpyrite_MG_FD_204942 | JGI IMG/M metagenome (GOLD analysis project Ga0316206, IMG submission 204942) | Microbial mat bacterial communities from mineral coupon in-situ incubated in ocean water Damariscotta River, Maine, United States -... | ecosystem: Environmental > Aquatic > Marine >...
GCCCGTATTCCTTGACAGGATGCAATCTATTGCGTACTACTTTCAATAATCATATGATTCAAACAAATCCAGTCATCTGAATAAAAAGGATCTGCCCAGTCTTGATAAAAAAAATTCTCATTGCCAATCGTGGTGAAATAGCAGTTCGTATCGTTCGCGCCTGTGCAGAGCTAGATATTACATCCGTGGCAATCTACGCGGAACCAGATAGCTACTCATTACACGTAAAAAAGGCCGATGAGGCCTACAATATTGGCCCGGACTCTATATCAGGTTACCTCAATGCCCATAGAATCGTTAATCTGGCCGTAGCCACAGGCTGTGATGCCCTTCACCCGGGTTATGGGTTTTTATCAGAAAATCCGACGCTTGCAGCTATATGTAAACGTAGAAATATACGGTTTATTGGTCCGGATGCAGATGTAATTCTTAAAATGGGGAACAAGATTGAAGCTCGGCGCTCCATGATTGAGGCCGGTGTACCTGTTATACCTGGCAGTGATGATAATCTCGAAAATGTCGAAGCTGCTGAAAAACTGGCGGAAATAATTGGCTACCCGGTGATGCTTAAAGCAACATCAGGCGGCGGTGGTCGGGGTATTCGCCGCTGCGATAGTCCTAAAGACCTGAAAAAAAATTATGAACGAGTGCTATCTGAAGCGACCAAGGCATTCGGCAGTGCCGATATTTTCATGGAAAAATGTGTGGTTAACCCACGCCATATTGAAGCTCAGATACTTGCTGATACTCATGGTAATGTTATTCATCTGTTTGAGCGTGATTGCTCCATTCAACGACGCCATCAAAAACTGATTGAAATCGCCCCATCTCCCCAACTTAGTCCCGAGCAGCGTGAATTTGTAGGTAAAATGGCAGTACTTGCAGCTAAAAGTACGGGATATACCAATGCGGGCACAGTAGAATTCCTCATGGATGAAGACGAAAACTTCTATTTTATGGAAATGAATACCCGTCTGCAGGTTGAACACACCATTACCGAACAAATTACGGGCATAGATATCGTCAAGGAGCAAATCCGTATTGCTTCCGGCTTACCCTTAAGCTACCAACAGGCTGATATTCAACATAATGGCTATGCAATGGAATTCAGAATTAATGCAGAAGACCCGCAAAATGACTTTTTGCCCAGTTTTGGGCGTATTACGCGTTATTTTGCCCCCGGTGGACCCGGCGTACGCACCGATGGCGCTATCTACACAGGCTACACCATCCCTCCTTATTATGACTCCATGTGTGCAAAACTGATTGTCTGGGCGCAGGAGTGGGATGAATTACTATGTCGCGGCAAACGTGCCCTGAATGATATTGTCGTTTATGGTGTTAAAACCACCATCCCGTACCATCTGGAAATTTTAAAAAATCCGCAATTCCGTGCTGCAAATTTTGACACCAGTTTTGTAGAAGAACATCCCGAACTGATTAAATATTCAACCCGTGTACCGCCAAGGCGCCTGGCAGCTGCAATTTCAGCTGCGATTGTTGCACACACAGGTTTATAGCTATTATCAAGACGCAATGACATTCAAGGAAAAAACCATACCATGGCCAAAGTAGCAATTACCGATACCATCCTGCGTGATGCGCACCAGTGTTTGATTGCAACACGAATGCGTACTGAAGACATGCTTCCCATCTGCGACAAGCTGGATAAAGTAGGATTCTGGTCACTGGAGGCCTGGGGAGGCGCAACATTTGATGCCTGCATCCGTTTCCTCAAGGAAGATCCCTGGGAAAGGCTGCGCGAGCTAAAAGCTGCCTTACCTGATACCCCTATCCAGATGCTGTTACGCGGACAAAACCTGCTTGGCTATCGCCATTATTCCGATGATGTGGTGCGTAATTTTGTGAGCAATGCTGCCAAAAATGGCGTAGATGTCTTTCGTATCTTTGATGCAATGAATGATATACGCAATCTGGAAGTTGCCATTAAAGCAACGCTGGATGCGGGCAAGCATGCTCAAGGCACTATCTGCTATACAACCAGCCCTGTTCATACCATAACGGCGTTTGTTGATATGGCAAAAGCACTTGAAAAACTGGGTTGCCAAAGTGTTGTTATAAAAGACATGGCGGGTCTGCTAACACCTTCCGCAACATCTGAACTGGTTCAAGCCATCATTGCAGCAATCGACATCCCGCTTCATCTGCATTCACATGCAACGTCAGGCATGTCGGATATCTGTCAGTACAAGGCCATCGAACATGGTTGCCAGCATATCGATACCGCAATTTCTGCATTCTCAAATGGTGCGAGTCACCCGCCAACAGAAACAATGATCGCAGCATTACGTGACACCGAATATGACACCGAACTGGATCTGGAGCTGGTGCAGGAAATTGGCATGTATTTCCATGAAGTAAGAAAAAAATATCATCAGTTTGAAAGTGAATTTGCAGGGCTTGATACTCGCGTACAAGTCAACCAGGTTCCCGGGGGTATGATCTCCAACCTTATTTCACAATTACGGGAACAGGGTGCACTGGGGCATCTGGGTGATGTCATGAAGGAAATCCCCCGTGTACGCAAAGATCTTGGCTATCCCCCACTGGTAACGCCGACATCACAAATTGTCGGCACTCAGGCTGTGTTTAATGTTGTTACTGGAGAACGTTACAAAACCATAACAAATGAAGTCAAGCTGTACCTGCAAGGCCGTTATGGAAAAGCACCCGGGAAAGTCAACATCGATGTCAGACGCAAGGCCATTGGCAACGAAGATGTCATTGATTGTCGTCCTGCCGATTTACTCGACCACGAAATGGAAAAACTGACAGCAGAAATTGGCGAGCTTGCAAAAACTGAAGAAGACGTACTGATTTATGCCATGTTCCCGGATATCGGACGTGACTACCTGCAAGCCCGTGCTGATGGAAACCTGGTGCCCGAACCTCTGGAGCCACCTCAAACCAATACTGCCGGACAGCCCGCACCGGTGGATTTCAAGGTCACCATGCACGGTGAAACCTACCATATTAAAGTAACGGGTACTGGCCATAAGAACATGCAAAAGCGCCCGTTCTATATAAGTGTAGACGGCATGCCTGAAGAAATTCAGGTGGAAACGCTGGATGAAATATTTCCGGATGGTGGCAATGGTGATGGTCATGCAGCAACAGGCAAGAGCAGTAAACGTCCACATGCATCCAGCCCGGGGCATGTCACCAGCTCAATGCCGGGAACGATAGTTGATGTACTGGTCAGTGAAGGCGATAATGTCTCTGCGGGTGACCCTGTGCTGATTACCGAGGCCATGAAAATGGAAACAGAAATACAAGCACCTATCTCCGGCACGGTGAAAACTATTTATGTCGCCAAGGGTGATAGCGTTAACCCGGATGAAGTCCTGATCGAACTGGAATAAATATGAGCAAGTCCATACATTCACATTCCCTGCCGCTGGTATTGGGATCAACGTCCCCCTTTCGTCGTGAAATACTGCAAAAACTGGGTATCCCTTTTGAAACAGCAGCACCAGACATCGATGAATCACCACTGGAAAACGAAGGTCCTCAGGCATTGGTTAAACGTCTGGCAGAAGAAAAAGCGCTTGCTGTGGCCACACAATATCCTCATCATCTTATTATAGGCTCTGATCAACTTGCCGTTGTTGATGGCAATATTCTGGGGAAACCAGGCAATCATGAAAATGCCGTCAGGCAATTACAGCAAACATCCGGAAAAACAGTTCACTTCTATACCGGTCTCTGTTTATACAACAGTGAAAGCCTACACAGTCAAAGTGAAGTTGTACCGTTTGATGTCGTATTTCGTAATCTCACGGATAGTGAAATTGAAAACTACCTGAATAAAGAACAGCCTTATAACTGCGCAGGCAGTTTTAAATCGGAAGGATTAGGTATAACATTATTTGAACGGTTACAAGGTGATGACCCTAACTCTTTAATTGGCCTACCATTGATACGTTTAGTCAAGTTACTTGGCAATGAAGGTTTATACGTTATTTAAGAAGCCGACTCCATTTAAATATAATGTTAGTGTAAAACGATGAGCAGACTATATACATCCACCATAAAATTCATCGTATTAATCCTGCTATCCTCACAAAGCTATGCAGCTGCCGATACTTTAAACCTGAACCTGACAACAAAAGAAAAACAGTGGTTAGCAGCCCACCCAACGGTCAGGTTTACCGGCGATCCCAACTGGTTACCCTACGAAGCTTTTGACGCACAGGGAAATTACATCGGGATTGTTTCCGAGCATCTTGCCCTGATTAGTAAAATGACCGGACTAAGATTCGTTATGAGTCCGAGCAAGACATGGACAGAATCCACCCAGAAGGCCAGGCAAGGTTTGGTAGATATACTTTCAGAAACGGATGATTCAGACCTGAGGTCACATCTTGATTTTACCGTTCCATACATCTCCAACCCGATCATTATTGCCATGCATAGCCGGGAAAACTATGTAGAGAAACTGATTCATATAAAAAATAAAAAAATTGCGTTAATAAAAGACTATGGATACGCATCAAAAATTCGTCGAAAATATCCCACTATCAATTTCATCACCGTAAATAATATTCAGGATGGACTAATTGCCGTATCGACCGGTGAAGCTGATGCCCTGTTATGCACGTTAGCTCTATGCAGCTACACTATTTCCGAACTTGGATTGAATAATGTAAAAATCACGGGTAAAACCGAGTTCGAAACCAAACTTGCATTTGGTATCCAGAAAAACCTGCATGAGCTCGTATCCATTTTAAACAAAGCTATTAAGAAAATAACGCAAAAACAGCAACAATTAATCCTTGATCGCTGGATAAAAAATAAATTTGCAAATAGAACTGACTACACTCTCGCTATTCAAATCAGTATTATTGCAATTATTCTGCTGGCTATTTTTATTTTCTGGAATCGTCGTTTATCACGCGAAATTAATCTGCGTATAAAAATCGAGAATGACTTGAAATCTGCAGAAGAAATCTCTCGCCTGACTAATCAACGCCTATTATCACATCGTGAACACACTCCTCTGGGCGTTATTGAATGGAATACGAAATTTGAAGTTGTTGACTGGAACCATGCAGCCGAACAAATCTTTGGCTTCACCAAAGAAGAGATGCAAGTTCCTGATGGAACAAAAAAAATACTCACTGAAGATGTTCAGGATATATTTGAAGACATTTGGAAAGATCTGATTAGCAATGCAGGTGGCACGAGAAGCAGCAATGAAAATATAACCAAAGATGGCAGTACCATACTTTGCGAATGGTATAACACTCCTTTGTTTGATTCACGAGGTAAAATAACGGGGATCGCCTCACTGGTTGACGACATAACCGAAAGAACTCAATCAGAAATGATGATCTGGAAGCAGGCTAACTATGACACCTTAACCGGTCTACCAAACCGGAATATGTTTTATGACCGATTAAACCAGGAAATAATCAAGTCAGACCGGGATAATCAACCATTGGCATTACTTCTGATCGATCTTGATCAGTTCAAGGAAGTAAATGATACACTTGGACATGACCTGGGGGATCTACTCCTGAAAGAAGCTACGGTCCGTATTAAGGGCTGTGTACGCCATTCAGATACCGTTGCCCGCCTCGGGGGCGATGAATTCACCATCATACTGACAGAACTGAGTGATAACAGCCACATCGAATCCGTCAGCCAGAAAATCATAGATAAACTGGAAGAAGCCTTTCAGCTCTATGGTGAAACGATACACATCTCGGCCAGTATTGGCATTACAATTTATCCTGACGATGCGAAAGACATCGAGACCTTGATCAAAAATGCAGACCAGGCAATGTATGCTGCCAAGAAAAAAGGCAGGCATTGTTTTAGTTATTTTACACAATCATTGCAGGATGTAGCTCAAAACAGACTACGATTAACAAATGATTTACGCAAAGCGCTCGATAATGAAGAGTTCGAAGTATACTATCAGCCTATTATAAACCTGCAAAATGATTGCATTGTCAAATCTGAAGCGCTTATTAGATGGCAGCACCCTGATCGGGGAATAGTAGGACCACTGGAGTTCATTCATCTGGCAGAAGAAACCGGACTCATTAACAAGATAGGTAACTGGGTCTTTAAGCAATCTGTGCAGCAGTCACATATCTGGAGTCAACAATACAGAAACGACTTTCAGGTCAGTGTTAATCTATCTCCAGTCCAGTTTAAAAAAGACACCCGGTTATTTATCTCTGAATGGGAAGACTACATTCAAACAATAGGTATTTCAGGAAAAAATATTGCTGTAGAGATAACCGAGGGACTATTACTAAATGCAGAACTTGATGTAATCGAGAAATTACTCTGGTTACGTGATGCAGGAATTCAGGTGGCTATAGATGACTTCGGAACGGGTTATTCATCGCTATCATACCTTAAAAAGTTTGATATCGACTACCTGAAAATTGACAAGGAATTTATTAGCAATCTGGAAACCAGTCTTAATGACCGTGCATTGTGTAACGCCATTATTGTTATGGCTCACACACTCGGACTGGAAGTCATCGCCGAAGGTGTAGAAACTGAAAACCAAAAGCAAATACTTAAAGATGCCGGCTGTGATTTTGCCCAGGGCTACCTGTTTTCAAAACCTGTTGCAAAAGACGCTTTCGAAGCTATTTTAATATCAAATCAGGATAAGTAACTTTTTCCCGAATAATTTAATGCATTCTCAACTCACTTTTAGGCAATATACTGGTTGCGATTGACGCTCCCAGTCGATCAACCAGACGATCAAGTAACCTTTGTTTAGGCGTGTAGTCAACCAGGTCTTTTGCTTTTACCACGTCACGCGCAACCATACCCGCGCTCGCAAAATCGTCAATCAACCCCATTTCCTTTGCACGTTTACCTGTCCAGAACAACCCACTGAAAATAGTATCCGTTATTTTAAGTCTGTCTCCCCTGCCTTTTTTAACCGCATTGATAAACTGCTGATGTACTTCTTTTAATAAACTATTCATATGCTGAACATCTTCCGGTTTTTGTGGTGAAAATGGATCTAATGTGCCTTTATGGGAACCTGCTGTATATAATCGGCGCTCTACACCAAGTTTCTCCATTGCACCCACAAAACCGAAGCCATCAGACAGTACACCAATAGAACCAACCAGGCTGGCCTCGTTTGCATAGATTTTTTCAGTGGCCGAAATTATATAATAACAAGCTGAAGCACAAGCATCGGTAATGACCGCATACACAGGCTTGTTTGGATATTTTTTTCGTAACCGCAATATTTCACGATACATGTAATCAGCCTGAACAGGGCTACCACCCGGACTGTTGGCTCTTATGATTAATGCTTTGCTATTAGGGTTTTCAAGTGCCGTACGCAAGCCCGCTACTATAGTATCTGCATTCGCATCAGAGCCAGCAGAGATCAGGCCTTTTAATTCAACAAGTGCCGTATGATCCGTTGCCTTCTCAGTAAAAGAACTTGTTTTACCTGTCATATATAAAACGAGAATAAAAGTAATATAAATAAAAAATAGCAGCTTAAATGCTATACCCCAGCGCCGGGCTCTTCGTTGTTCATTAATCGCTGAAAAAGCAAGCTTGCTTACCAGTTCTTTTTCCCATGACTCGCTCTGTTCTTCACTCATACAATATCCTTAACTCGTTAGAAAACCAGGCAACTCTTGTATCGTATTTAATATATGCACTGGTCTGAATTTTTCCAGCTGTTCACTGCTATGCACTCCATAATCAACACCGATACTACGCATGCCGGCATTTTGCGCCATCTCAAGGTCATAGACGGAATCACCAACCATAATGGCTTGTTCAGGTTTCAAATCCATCGCAGAAAGTATTTCCTGCAACATTTGCGGGTGTGGTTTTGATTTCGTTTCATCCGCACAACGACTTTCATCAAACAAATGACCCAATTGTGACTCATTGAAAGCACGTTTCAGGCCCTTGCGACTTTTTCCGGTTGCAACTGCAAGTCTGTACTCAGAGGCCTTTAACTGCTTCAATGTATCTGTTGCACCTGGAAACAACATCTGATTCGCATCTTCAGCAAAAAAATATTCACGATATGCAGCTGTGAATCTGTCAGCAAACTCAACTGAGTCATAATCCGGATACAAGTCATAAATAGCTTCGCGCATACCCAGGCCAATAATGTTTTTTAACGTCTCATCATCACGGGCCTCAAGATCAAGCGTTTCAATAGCCCCTTTCAGGCTGCCGACGATGTGCATGACTGAGTCCATCAAGGTACCATCCCAATCAAAAATAACCAGTTTAATATCATTCATAAAGCAACTATTCCAGACGGTTCAGGACTTCCTGTAATTCTGATGACAAAGGTGTGCTGACTTGCAAACAATCGGTTTGCCCGGGCAGCTTGAATTCTATTAGATGTGCGTGCAAAAACAGGCGTTTCAACCCATACCCTCTAATCCAGCTATTATATTTTTTATCGCCATATTTTTTATCACCTGCAACCGGGTGCCCTGCGTGACGTGCATGCACGCGGATCTGATGCGTTCTTCCTGTTTCCAGCTCTACCTCCATCAAACTCAGGTCACGATATTGCTGTATCAAATTAAAATGACTAACTGCTGCCTTTCCCTGTGCATTGACTTCAACAATACGCTCCCCTCCTTGCATTACATTCTTCAGCAAGGGTGCAGTGACTGTTTTCTTCCCCCCTTTCCAATTTCCCGCAAGGCCTGTAAGGTATTTTTTGGTTACCTCACCATTCTTAAGTTGTTCATGCAAAAAAATCAGGGTTTTTCGATTTTTAGCCAGAATAATGCAACCACTGGTTTCACGATCAAGTCTGTGCACCAATTCCAGGTATTGCAACTCGGGGCGTATTGAGTGCACCACATCCAGCAAGCCAAATTTAATACCACTGCCACCGTGAACCGCAAGCCCTGAAGGCTTGTTAACCACAAGACAATCATCATCTTCAAACAGGAGACTGTTGTTGATAAGCTCTGTCAGAGAATCAGGTAAAGGCCGTTTTTCCCCGGGAACTTCGAGGCGCACCGGTGGAACGCGTACCTTATCACCTTGCTTAAGACGATGATTGGTTTTGATCCTGCCCTTGTTTACCCGCACCTCTCCTTTTCGTATTATCCTATAAATCAATGATTTAGGAGCCCCTTTTAAAACTCGAATAAGGTAATTATCTATCCGCTGACCATCCTGATCTGAAGAAACCTCCAGCATCTGCACCCGCGAACGTACTTGTGTATCACTTTTGCTCATGCCGGGAATATACCAGTTGTAGCCCCTTGCGCCTATTGGAATTGATGCAATGGCCAAACACTGCTATATTGTTCGTTAAGAAATCGTTTTCAGTACAACGCATTAGGCAATTTCCTGATGTTATGCAGTCTCAGTATCAATTATTCATTTAAAGAAGCGATTGGGGTTATTCATGCTCTTGCATAGGTGAGAATAACCGGCATTGAAAAGAACAAAATTTCTGTATCCTGGCTTGATTATGAACAGTTAAAGCCACAGAGATACACTATTTGAATTGATTAATCTGGACGAGGTTAACTGTTAAAACCCCGCTCAGAATATAGAATTTTGGTATGCATAGCCGCCCTGAGACGATTATCCTCAGGCCAGCTGGCTTGCGTACCCGAGAGAAAATAAAATGAAAAGAATGCTAGTGAACGCAACTCAGCAAGAAGAGTTGCGCGTTGCAATGGTTGATGGCCAGAAGTTGTATGATCTTGACCTTGAAACCTCCGCACGTGAACAAAAAAAATCCAATATCTACAAAGCAAAAATCACCCGGATAGAACCCAGCCTTGAGGCTTGTTTTGTCGATTATGGCTCTACCCGTCATGGCTTTTTACCGTTAAAGGAAATCTCCCGCAGCTACTTCAAAAAAGGCGCTAACACAGGTGGTGGACGCGTCAACATTAAAGACGTACTGGAAGAAGGCCAGGAACTGGTCATTCAGGTAGAAAAAGAGGAACGGGGTAACAAGGGAGCTGCCCTGACAACCTTTATCAGCCTGGCTGGACGTTATCTGGTATTAATGCCAAATAACCCTAGAGCTGGTGGGGTTTCACGCCGAATTGAAGGTGAAGACCGCAATCTTATCCGTGAAGCCATGGCTGCACTGGATATTAAAGAAGGTATGGGCCTGATTGTACGTACTGCGGGTGTAGGCCGTAACCATGAAGAGTTGCAATGGGATCTCGATTATCTGGTTCAACTCTGGGGCGCTATTGAAAAAGCTGCGGCTGATCGCCCTTCTCCTTTTCTGATTTACCAGGAAAGCAATGTCATCATTCGTGCCCTCCGTGATTACCTGCGCAAGGATATTGGTGAAATTCTTATTGATAATGAAGAGTTATTCACAAAAGCAAAAGACTTTATGCAGCAGGTCATGCCGCATAATATAAATAAACTGAAGCTTTATAAGGACAGTGTTCCTCTATTCACTCGCTATCAGATAGAAAGTCAGATCGAAACAGCATTCAACCGTGAAGTACGTCTGCCTGCAGGTGGTTCAATCGTTATCGACCATACCGAAGCACTTGTTTCTATCGATATTAACTCAGCGCGCGCAACCAAAGGTGGCGATATAGAAGAAACAGCGTTGAATACAAACCTTGAAGCAGCAGATGAAATTGCACGTCAACTACGTATACGTGATCTGGGTGGTCTGGTTGTGATTGATTTTATTGATATGTATCAGTCAAGAAATCAACGTGAGGTTGAAAACCGTTTACGTGAAGCATTAAAAATGGACCGTGCGCGCGTTCAGATTGGTCGAATCTCACGCTTTGGCTTACTGGAAATGTCCCGTCAGCGCCTGAGTGCATCTTTAGGTGAAGCCAGTCAGGTGGTATGCCCGCGCTGTAAAGGTCATGGCACTATTCGCGGAATTGAATCTCTCGCATTATCAATTTTACGAATCCTTGAAGAAGAAGCAATCAAGGAAAATACTCTCAAGGTTATGGCTCAAATACCGGTTAGCGTTGGTACATTCCTGTTAAATGAGAAACGTCAGGCGGTAATGGATATCGAAAAACGTAATAATGTTGAGTTATTACTTATCCCTAACCCTGGCCTTGAAACGCCACATTACGAAATCAGCCGTATTCGTGAAGATGACACCTCGGCAGACGATATCAGCCATCGTTTGATCACCGAAATTAAAACAGAACAGGAAGATACCGCAAAACAGGCCCAACAGCCTGTCGTAGCAGCAGAAGAACCTGCAGTTAAAAGTTTATCACCCGCAGCACCACCTGCACCTGCTGCTGCAAAAAAAGCAGAAGAACCCGGTTTCATTAAAAACTTATGGGGCAGTTTATTTGGCACCAAAAAAGAAGAAGAAAAACCTGCTCCGGCAGTGAAACAGCAAGACAGGGGCCGCCGTCCGCAGCAAGGCCGTCGCAACCAGCAAAACAGATCACAGCAACCACGTGGACGCAGAAATAATCAGAATAATAAACCAGGTCAACAAGGTCAGCGTGCTAACCAGACTCAAAACCAGAAACAGCCTGTAAAACAAAACGAAGAAGCAACCACTGAAAATAAAAATACACAAAGCGTGGCTGCGAATAAACAAAATTCGTCAAACGAGCCTAATGCAAATCGTGGTAACCGCCGTGGAAGACGCGGAGGACGTAACCGTAATCGTCGTCCGGACGAGAACAGAGCCCACAAACAGAACGAGGCCTCTACAGATAATACTACAGCTGAAAAGGCAAATGAGAATAGAAGCACACAATCTGCTAACAAACCTGCAGAAAATGTGAAAACAAATAAAGCACAATCTGCTAACAAACCTGCAGAAAATGTGAAAACAAATAAAGCACAATCTGCTAACAAACCTGCAGAAAATGTGAAAAC
>Ga0316206_1002586_pt1 | contig 11839 bp, 9 predicted proteins | sample 6monthpyrite_MG_FD_204942 | JGI IMG/M metagenome (GOLD analysis project Ga0316206, IMG submission 204942) | Microbial mat bacterial communities from mineral coupon in-situ incubated in ocean water Damariscotta River, Maine, United States -... | ecosystem: Environmental > Aquatic > Marine >...
AATCTCTTTTTGATTATGCCGTTGGCGAATTGAGCTATAGCGAAGATCAGGCCTACCGCCGCCTCAGCGCCATGCGCTTAAGTCGCAAAGTTCCCGCCGTCAAAGAAAAAATCAGCAACACCACGAAAGCTGCATGCCAAGGTATTTTAGCGGACTTAAAAAGTGAAAAAGGGATTGCCCCGCAGCCTAAGAAACCAAAAGTTAATAATGAAGGTAGTCAGTCCGTGCGCCTGCACCTTTCCCTGCCCAAGCTCACCATGGAAAAAATCACGGACCTGCAGGGACTGTTCGCGCATCAGAAGCTTGAGCTTGCTAAAATCGTCGACCTGATGGCCGACGCTCTGTTGGAGAAAAAGAAGGCAGAACTTATGGGTATAAAGTTAAATGGTAAAGGAAACGGGAAAGTAAAAAAGTCTCAGCAGAAAAAACAAGAAAGAATTAAAGAAAAATCTATTGAAAGTACTCCATCCTACCACCAAATCAACGAATAGGCGAATCACTCTACCAGCAACCTAACCAGCGATGCCCATAAAAATCAGCACAAGCACAACGGTACGCGCAGCCGCTATATCCCCAGCGAATTTAGAAGAGCAACACTGGCACGGGCAGACTTTAAATGTGAGAATTGTCGCTCGATCTTTGCGCTGCAATTTGAACATCAAATTCCTATCGCGCTTGGTGGGCGCAGTACCGCCAAAAATATTTTGCTACTTTGTAGAAGCAACGTTCGCCAGGGTGTGAAAATTTTTGGGGTGGCGGGAATGGGTGCGCGCTAGCGCGGAAATGGGCGCATAAAAAGTTCCTGTTAGACGCGGTTAGATATGGCCTTGAAACTGGGAAGAGGTGCCTCAACGCACCTCATTCCATTGAAATATTGGCCATCTATCATCCTCTTGATGCTGGTTGATGACTTAGTATTTTTTTCTTATCAGATTGCAGAAGCATACTGTAAAAGCTTTCACGTAAGAGATTACCTTCCGTAAAATTATCACCACATGGCCATGATTCTTTTTTATCTGGCAGACCACTTATAAAAATAGCTTCATTGGTAAAATTGCAATATCCCCAAAATACAAATTCATTCCAATAATTTTTCTGAGGGCCAAATTTCATAAAATTATGAAAATTATCCTTGTTAACCTCATTTTTTTTAAAAAACTTCAACCAATCATTTTCACCATAACTTAATACAACATAGGGAGTCATATTGACCAAAGAATAATCACAATATTGTGGCAACCCTGGCATTAACCTGATGTACCATAACTGCCCAATTTTCCCTTTATATCCAGCGGGGCAGACGGCCCAATGTTCTTCATTTGTTAGGAGTTCCCTTAAGAGAACCTTATCTCCAGATTTTTTACACAATTTATAAAGACTCATCTTGGAATTGTGAAGGTTTTTAATAATTTTGACTTCTGCTGGCGGAATATTTAAAACTTCAACTAATTCCAAAACTATTCCCGACAATGTCTCCTTATCTTGGCCAACTTGTAGATCAAACAGCTCATTTTGGATATAGTAGGAGTCGGTTATGGGACTCATGGGGGGATAGCTCGGTTGATAGAGGTCCTCTTGCTGCAAAATGACTTTATTGAATTCCTTCATCTCTTTAAGCCCCATTAAAGGATAAACACAGCTTGATATCATTGTAATGGCAGCAGTGTAGAGCATGTGAAGGGGATCTCCCCCCTCGTTTAATCCTTTATTTTTTTGTGACTCCATCTCTGCTAAAGCTTCCTCCATCATTCTCTTGGCCTTTCTTATACCCTCCAGGTCAACCACCTTATTCTTAAGGTGAACTAGAAAGCTTCTTTTCATTGATGCCGATATTTTACCCACGATGAATTCCTATAGTTTTAATATTGGACCGAAGTCATTTGCTAGCAAACTTACAAAATATAGCAAACGTTGAATAGTCACTGCGCACGGTTTACAAATCATCCCCTTTTGAAAAACTCCCAACTGGGATGACTTTTAGTGACTTGAGACTTCGCACAATTTTTTTAGGCTCTGTCGCAAAAAGTTGGGATTCATCCATCTCACCATCAACAAAAATTATTTTTACTTGACGCTAACATCAATGAATTCGGGATGAATTTTTGAGAGATGAATGCCCGGTGGCAAAACTGCCTTTAACTTAACTCGCACCTTGCCAACTGCCCCTTCGGGAATATCGGCAATCACCTGAACATCGGTTTTTTTTATGACCCGGTTACCTCCCTCGGTATCTAAGACTGAGAGGCTAACAAATTTATTGCGAGAAAAAATTTTCCTACTCGAAGTGAGAAAACGAATTTTTATATTTTTCAAAGTCAGGTTCGCTTTTTTTGGCCGAATATGATAAATGTATTCAATATTTTTTTTGTTTTTATAATCTATGCGACGATCTAAATCCGCCAAATTTACTTTTAATGAACCTTTGTCTTTTAAAACTGTTGTATCGATCGGTACGGTATAGAGTTTAGAGATAGTACGCATCAGTTCACGCGGGCCACCAATCAGTAAAAATTTTGGTGTCGTATACGATTTAATCAATTCCAAGTCTTGAGAAACTTCCCCGGCCAAAACCGCCTGAATAGGCACTTTTTTAAATATTTTTTTTTCTAACACCAGCTCAATTTTATTGGGTGTAATGGCGATGACCTTAACCCCTAGAGGAACCGGGATATCGCTGGAATTTATAAAGACGGGAAAGGGCTTCTTTTTTTTGTAGCTAAAGGACTTTAAATCTATAAAAATTTTTTCCTCTTTGACAAAGAGATTCGCCAAAAATGCCCGCGCCCCTTTTAACGTCACATCAATTTCAGACGAAACGGGATTCCCGATGGCCAACCCCTGCGGTACGATAAAAGAAATATGAACTTTTCTATTGATTTTTATGGGTTCCGAACTAATCACGTAGAACCAAAAAAGTATCGACATCACTAACGATATCACTTTGACAAAATGTTTGCTGAGATTATTAAAAAGCATCTTAAGAAGCCTTACCGGCTATTGGTATGGAATAACCCATTAGTTTATTATGCGCCCAAATATATTTGAGGTAGTCTCGCAATTGCTTTTCATCGCTCACTGGATAAAAACTGCCCTCTAAAAATAAAGTCATTTCTCCACGTTCCTCACTAACCGCCAAGACCACGGCATCGGTGACTTGTGACAGACCAAGTCCCGCTCTATGGCGGGTTCCTAAGTGACGGTCGAGTTCGACATTTTTAGAGAGAGGTAAGAAGCAACCGGCGGCCCTAATTTTTCCCCGCGAGATGATGATGGCGCCATCGTGCAAGGGAGAGACCAATTGAAAAATGGCATAAATCAAATCGGAGTGGATATCGCTATTAAGTTGGGTGCCAGTGGCAATATAATTTGATAAACCATTATTTTTTTCAAAGACAATAAGCGCGCCAATTTTTTCTCGCGACAGGGCACCACAAGCTTCCACCACTTCATCGATTTCACCACCCTCTTGGTTTTTGCCAAATTCGCCAAAGAATTTATTGGTGCCTCCAAAGGACGCCAAGGCGGTACGAATTTGATCCTGAAAAATAATAATCACGATAATAAAAAATGAATTAAAAAAATGGTTCAAGATCCAATGCAGAGAGTACAATTTTAAATACAGGGAAACAGCAAAGAGAACCCCTAATAAGGCCACTCCAACGGCCATCTGGACTGCACGAGTGCCCTGAACAATTAAAATAAATTGATAAATAAGGATCGCGACAATAATAATATCTGCCAAATCTTTATACTGAACACTTTCCCAAAGGACATTGAACACCGTACTCTCCAACCTAAATTTTGTTTGCCCTCTTTTATCGTCATATCCAGGCAAAATTAAAGAGCATGGCATATTGCACGCCATTACTCCAGTGATACAGTCAGTTAAATTTATTAGAAAATTGTTAAATACATTATTTTAATTGCATGGCATACTAGGCCCATGCGAAAATATGCCTACACCCTTAGTTTTTTGAGCTTTCTCATTTTAACAGGCATAACTTTTGGCCCGCTGGTTATCCCAAAAAATATCATTCACCCCTCAATTCTCGGTATGCCGCGCACCTTGGGCGCAGGACTTGTCATGTCAATGCTCATGGCCTTGCTGGTTTTTATTTCCGCAAAATATCTTCCGACGAATTCTGGAGAAAAAGACTCGGAGTTAAAATGAGTATTTGGGTTGTCGGGGCGCTCTATCTAATAGGTTTGGCGATTGCCTCTAAAATGGCCAGGGACCAACAAACCGATGAGGCGACTAGTTTTGTCCTCGGTGGCTCCAACCTCAATGTTTTTTTAGGTGTGCTCACTTATGGCGCCACCCTCTTTAGTACTTTTACTCTCATGGGCATGCCTAATTTTTTCAGAGTTCACGGCGTTGGTGCTTGGATTTTTCTCGGCGTCACCGATGTGGCGATGGCCTATGTAGTACTCGTTTTCGGGCTGAAGCTGAGGCAACGATTCAAAAATAAAGGCTACCTCAACGTCTCTTCTTTTATTAAAGATCAGTACACGGCAAAATGGACCCCCACTGTTTATCTTTTAGGCATCTTTTTATTTTTAATTCCCTATACGGCGGTTCAATTAAAAGGTATCGGAGAATTTTTAGAGGCGAGTATTCCCGGGCATTTTCCCATGTGGGGCTGGGCCTCCATCATGCTGGTGATCATATTAATTTACAGTTCTATTGGCGGCTTTAAGGCCATTGTTTATAGCGATGCCATTCAAGGGATCTTGCTCTTATTCACCTCCTGGATCATCGGTTATCTCTGCTTAAAGGAATTTTCTTCTCTGGAAAATCTCTTCTTTGCCTTAGAGAAATCTCAACCTAAACTCCTTTCCGTGCCTGGCCCTAACAATTTATTCACCTTTCAATTTCTCATATCCTCATATTTGGCGATCATTCTTATGCCCATGTCTCAACCGCAGCTGACCACCAGACTGCTCGCTATGGCAGACGATAAAAAACTCAGGCAAATGGCAGCTTCATTGGCCTTTTTTTCTATTATTATTATTTTCCCCGCCATTTTTATTGGTCTCGCCGGTGCCTTAAAATACGGCGAGGTGGCCGCCCCGATCTTTTGGGCGAAAACCCTAATCACCGATCGCCCCGAATTATTGGGTGCTTTTTCGGTCATTGGACTCTTGGCAGCGGCGATGAGTACGGCAGATTCCCAGCTTTTTGCCCTGGGAAATGAAACCCATATACTCTTTAAAAATGATCCAAAAAAAATAAAGACCCATACTAAATTCATCATCGCCATTTTTGCCCTGCTATCCTTGTTATTTGCCGTTTACGCAAAAGGCGACCTGGTGCCTCTCGCTCGCTTAAGCTTCGCGGGAACATCGCTCTTAGCGCCCATGGTTTTTCTGCCAGTATGGCAACACCGCAAGCAACACGGCCCACTGCTCCCCTTAATGACACTCATGGCCTTACTCTTGTTTTTAAGTGCTTATATCCTCAAAATAATTCCCTCCACGGTTTTCCACCTCAGGCTCGATCTCGCACTTTTGCTCGCGCTTTTTTCGGTTTCCCTCTTTTGCGGGAAATTTCAATCTAAAGAGCTCCATTTATAAGTTTGAAATTTTTTCTTATCTTAGGTAATTTTCAAAAAAAACATGCTACGGTGCCCGCAATTCTATGAATTTCCGTAGCAACCTAAACAGATGGAATAATTTATGAAAAAATTTTTGACCTTTCTCGTACTTTTCGCCGCTTTTACCCATTTAGCTGCTGCTAAATCAGCCTTAGTCATTGTTGATATGCAGAAATGTTTTGTGCCCGGTGCAGATGATCTCGTGCATAGCTTACCCGTGGCAGGTGGCCACGATATTGTCGCAGGCATCAATCAACTGCAAAAAAAATTTAACCTTGTGGTCGCCACCAAAGATTGGCACCCAAAAAACCACGGTAGTTTTGCCAGTCAACATAGCGGAAAAAACCCCTTCGAGATGACCATTCTCGCTGGCCTTGAGCAAATGCTTTGGCCCGATCATTGTACCCAGGGTTCCGTGGGAGCAGAATTTGTGGCGGCCCTCGACACCGAAAAAATTGCGCATATCACACGCAAGGGAACCCACTCCGATGTGGATAGTTATAGTGGCTTCATGGATAATAATAAGGTCAGCAAAACCGATCTCGATAGTTTTTTAAAATCTCAGGGAGTGGACAGTATTTTTGTCGTTGGTTTGGCGGCAGACTATTGTGTTAAGGCCACCGCCATCGATGCTGCCCATTTAAATTACAAAACTTTTTTTGTGCAAGACCTGACTAAAGCCGTTGATCCTAGTGCGGCCAATATGAAAAATATTTATGCCGAGCTTAAGCGCCATAAAGTTGAAATTATTTCCTCACAAGAATTATTAAACAACAAAAATAACCTTTAAAGAGAAAAAAGTATTTCTCTCTCCTGATGAGGATCATTTACTTGGTCTCTCTTAGCAAGCACTCTAATATTCCTGCTATTAATGCTATCTTGGAGAGAGAAATAATGAAAAAATATCACCTCATTTTCCTACTGGCCTTATCAATAACGGCCTTACTGAATGCGCAGGAAATTAATTTTGAAAACAATACGGGAGGGCCACGGCCCATCAATCAAACGATCGGTCAGTTTTCTGTCTTACAAAGTTTTGATTTTAACTTTAGTAATGGTGGTCACAAATTCAAGGCCATAGAATTGCGCCGCTCAAATCGTTTAACCCGCATTAACTTCCAAGACAATGACGGAAATGACCCCTATCATGCAAGTGCCAACTATTATAGTACTTGGCGCTTCTCACCCATTTTTGGAGAGACGATTACCGGCACCTGCCGCACATCGTGCACGCGACAATTGAGACCTATGGCAGGGCATATTCCCGTGCTGCAAGGTTTTATGTTGGCCTTTACCGATGGTAACGACCATCAAATCACAGAAATGGCGATAAGCTTAAGACCAATTGGCATTGCTAGTGGCCGACATACCCTACAGAGCATCTTGAGAGAAAGAAATGATAACCGCCCCTTTCGCTTTGCCGCGCAAATTGTCTGGGTACCTATGGGTAATATCGCCACCGCAAACTGGACCATCTCCCATCGTGGTCGGTATGTTGGTAACCCCTACCGACCTACAGGAGTCAGGGGTGATGCCGTCCTAAAAGGTTTTACATGCCGCTATTCTCATCGGAACGGCAACGATGATGCTCACTATATTAAACAGGTGCGCTTTGATCTTGGTGCTGCCCATTTAAATCGTGCCAGGATTGCTTTTCACGATGGGGATGCAGATGACTGGCGCAATTGCAGCATGAATTACGCAACTCTACGATAATAAACTTTATTTTTGCTCTTTTGCCCCGTTCATAAGACTCAGTTTTAATTTTAAAAGCAGGGGATCGAGTTCAACAGGATAGGTTTCATTGGGAACTTTTTCGATTTCTCTTTTTGCGAAGGCCTGTATTTCCCTTAACGAAGGAGCGTGATAAACCTGTTTACCCCTCCTAAAAATAGGAATGAGCAGGCCTTCTGCTGTGGCCCCGTCCAACGTATTAAAAAGAATATCTTTGCTAAACATGCCTTTTTCCATAATCCTCTTTATTTGCAAAGAACCTGGGTTTGAGATTTTAATGACGTCCTCAGATAATTTAAGAGTGTACTTAAAATCCTCTCGTTCACTTTGCCTAAGCGCCGCCAATTTATAGACGCCACCCAAAGCGGGTTGATCATAAGCGGTCACTAATTTTGTTCCAACCCCCCAAATATCTATTTTGGCGCCGTTCTTTTTCATTTTCGCGATAGCGTATTCATCGAGGTCATTGCTGGCGACAATATTCGCCTGGGCAAACCCGGCGCCATCTAAAAGCTCTCTAGCGGCAATACTCAAGGCCGTCATATCACCGGAGTCCAAACGAATCCCCAGCATTTCATGGCCCTGTTCGCGCAAATTTTCCGCCACAAGAATGGCCTTTTTAATCCCCTCTATGGTGTCGTAGGTATCCACCAAAAAAATACAATTATTCGGCATCGCCTTGGCGTAGGCTTGAAAGGACTCCAGCTCAGTGGGAAAACTCATCACCCAACTATGGGCATGAGTGCCCTTGACCGGAATGCCAAATTGCTTCCCCGCCAAAACATTGGACGTTGAATCGGTGCCACCAATAAAGGCCGCTCGACTGGCACTCAAAGCTCCATCAATTCCCTGCGCCCGGCGCAGTCCAAACTCCATAACCGGATCACCACCAGCAGCGGCTTTAATACGCGCTGCTTTAGTAGCAATGAGAGTTTGAAAATTGATAATATTCAGCAGGATCGTCTCTAAAATTTGGCATTGAATAATGGGCCCACGGATACGCAAGATGGGTTCGTGAGGAAATAGAGGTGTGCCCTCCACCACCGCATCCAGGTCACAGGTAAATTCAAGTTTCTCTAAGTATTTTAAAAAGTCAGCGGAGAAAAGTTGTCTCTGATCATTTCCCGTTAAAGATTTTAAGTATTCAATATCAACCTGTGAAAAAGTAAAATTCTGTAAAATATCAATAATAGGTCCAAGTCCACAAGCGATAGCATAGTTCCCAGCGAAAGGATTTTTTCTAAAAAATAAATGGAAGATCGCCTCGTGATGATGGGTTTGTTCTTTAAAATAACCATAGCTCATGGTGAGCTGATAGAGGTCAGTTAAGAGAGCGAGAGATGGTGTAGGTGACAGAAGTTTATTTTGCAAATTATTAATCTTTGGTTAGGCGACTTTCTTATCAATTATATGATCTTGAATTTTATCCTGCTCTTGCTCTAATAAGACTTCTAGCACCTCTGTCGCCATCAATAATTTTTTCCTTAACGCTTCTCGACTGATGCCCATAGACTTAGCGGCCTTTGATTTATTGCCATTATGTCTTTTAATTTCTTGCACAATCATCTCGCGTTCAACGATGGCCACCCTTTCTTTAAGAGAAATATTAAAGTTACTAACATGGGGTAAGTCTCCAAACATTCTTCTTTTTTTATCTGCATCAAATAAAGGAGAAGCGGTGTTACTCATCTCCATCTCGGTGATGATATGGGACTTTGGATTATACAGGACCGCCCGCTGGATACAGGTTTTCAATTCTTGAATATTTCCGGGCCAATCATGGGCCTTTAACTTTTCCATCGCCTTGGGTGAAAAACTCTTCAGCAGCAGTCCCTGTTCTTGACACTCAAATTTTAAAAAATAATCTGCCAAAGCAGAAATATCCTCCGCTCTTCTTCTGAGGGATTCAATAAAAATATAAGCGCGAGAGACATAGGCATAAAGATCTTTATCAAAAGTTCCCATTTCTACCATTTCCGCCAAATCTTGTGAGCTAGTAGCGACAATTCTAACATCCAAAGTAATTTTACTAGCATCGGGTAATCTTTGCTCAGTCACAATAGTCGCTAATCTTTTTTGTTGCGATGCTGTCAGCTGGCAAATTTCTCGCAAGATGACGGTGCCACCGCGGCAGCCAATCAATTTATTGATCTGCGGATCATTACTAAAAAGATCTTGCTCTAAAAATTCATTATCCACCTCATTACAGGCGATAATTTCAATATTATTCAGCCCTCTTTGCCCCTCATAATGCAATATTTGAGCGTAGAGAGTTTTACCTACACCCAGTTCACCTTGAATCAGTGCCGGAGCATCGATGTCTTTTATTTTAATAATGGTACTTCTTAAAGAGGAAGCATGGGCAGTCTTTCCAATCAAAGCAAACTTTCGATCAAAGGGTGTTGAAAACCTTCTAATTTGAGATTTTTCCGACATTGGATTATAGCGATGAAAAACAGAAGAAAAAACCAGCGCCATCACTTTCATAGTTTTTTCATCATCAACGGTAAATCGATCTTGATTACGTTTATTAATAATCTCAATCACACCAATAACTTTGTCTTCTCGATTTTGAATGGGATAACAAATGATGGATCGAGTATGAAAACCAAATTTTTCATCAAACTCTTCATTGAAGCGAGTTTTATCATTTTCCACATCGATATTAAGTGCAACTCCCGTGGTAAACACGGAACCGGCAATACCCAAGCGATAATCAAACTTTAATTGATCTTTATCCACTCCTAGGGCGGCAATCGCCTCCAACTCATTTGTCTCTGGGTTGATGAGAAAGATAGACGCTCTTTGTGCATTAAGAATGCGCACAACTTCTTCCACCATATTGTCTATAAAGTCTTCCTTTTCACCAAATTGAGTAATATCCTTAAATAAAGATAATAATAACGAAAACATTTCAAAACCATCAGAGGGCTTATTATATTTTTCTTTCAAAGCTGACTCAATCAAACATTCTTTCAATCTATCTTGCGAAAAACTCATAATATATTGTTCTAAAAATTTCTTAACTTTCGGATCATCATCTAATTCGACACCATAAATAATACTATCTTCCCCTACCACATCAGAAAAAGCGCGCACCACTCTACCGGTTAAATCTAAATGACTCTTTTTAAATTGCAGGGAGATATTCAACTCTGTCCCCACAGAGATCCGCTCCTTCGTGGCAAAACCAAAACCGGTGATACTAATATCTTTTAATTGGGCATCATCAATATAAATTGACTTACCCATCTCATCATCTTTTTCGACCAAAAAGCGCAAATTATCGGCATTTTCTACAGCAATTCTAAAGGATTGATAAAACTTAAACTCTGAAAAAGATCGTAACATCATAAATTCATCCTCGTACAAATAGATACTTCCACAAGCTTTATCGGAAACCCGAGCAAAAAACTTAAGTAATCGCCCAATTAAAATGGCAACTCACAAAAATTCAACAAGTTGCCTGCAAAAAGCCACTCACACCAATAATAAAAATGAAAGACAAAGACTACGACCCTAAGTTTGCAACCATCACGCCCCTTCGGCCACCAACACCTCTCTCGCCAACAAAAATTCCCCTCCACCAAACTTAACTTGCCCATCGGCCCCACTCGCCGCCGCCAAAATTTTCTTTTCCATCAACATCGCTCACTGTCACCCGAGTTGCTTGCCTAACAACGCCGCTTACCGCCACCCAAGTTGCTTGTCCATCAACGCCGCTCACCGTCACCCAATTTACTATTCCATCCACGCTGCTCGTCGTCACCCAGCTTTCTTTTTCATCAACGCCGCTCACCGTCACCCAAATTTCTTTTCCATCAACGCCGCTCACCGCCATCCAGTTTACTTTTCCATCAACGCCGCTCACCGCCACCCAAATTTCTTTTCCATCAAAGCCGCTCAACGCCACCCAGCTTTCTTTTCCATCAAAGCCACTCACCGCCATCCAGTTTTCTTTTCCATCAACGCCGCTCACCGCCATCCAGTTTACTTTTCCATCAACGCCGCTCACCGCCACCCAAATTTCTTTTCCATCAACGCTGCTCACCGCCACCCAAATTTCTTTTCCATCCACGCCGCTTACCGCCACCAAATTTACTTTTCCATCAACGCTATTTACCGCCACCCAGTTTTCTTTCCATACACGCCGCTCACCGCCACTCAAATTTTCTTTTCCACCCACACCGCTCACCGGCACCAAATTTACTTTTCCATCAACGCTATTTACCGCCACCCAGTTTTCTTTCCATACACGCCGCTCACCGCCACCCAAATTTCTTTTCCACCCACACCGCTCACCGGCACCAAATTTACTTTTCCATCAACGCTATTTACCGCCACCCAGTTTTCTTTCCATACACGCCGCTCACCGCCACCCAAATTTCTTTTCCACCCACACCGCTCACCGGCACCAAATTTACTTTTCCATCAACGCTATTTACCGCCACCCAGTTTTCTTTCCATACACGCCGCTCACCGCCACCCAAATTTCTTTTCCACCCACACCG
>Ga0316206_1002589_pt1 | contig 11829 bp, 14 predicted proteins | sample 6monthpyrite_MG_FD_204942 | JGI IMG/M metagenome (GOLD analysis project Ga0316206, IMG submission 204942) | Microbial mat bacterial communities from mineral coupon in-situ incubated in ocean water Damariscotta River, Maine, United States -... | ecosystem: Environmental > Aquatic > Marine >...
CATCCATACTTCAATACCCTGTTTTGCGAGTATTGCAGCGAGTTGATATTGACCTTTATGGAAGCCATAAGTCGGTGCGATCCATAAAATCATATTCTTCCCAGAAGCAGGATAGACAGTGATATCAAAATCGACATTGCCAGACAGCATCTCAGTACGGGTTAATGCTGACTGGGCATACGAAGCAATAGATATCTGCATCAGGAGTATAAAAGTAATGGCCCTGATCCGGTATTGGTGTGCTTTTAGCTCAAGCATAAAGTGATTTCCTGTCATTCCTTTAATCTGATAGCTAATCCATTAGCTAACTAATTGATTTAAAGCAAAATATAAATATTCTTATAAATGCCGATTTATGTTTAAGAATATCAGATTGAGGTCGTTAATAAATACATCAGAGACTTATATTCAAAAAAATAATATGACTATACCTGTTTTAATTTGTGATGATTCCAGTTTTGCACGTAAACAAATGGCGCGTGCACTGCCAGAGCACTGGGATGTAACGTTGAATTATGCCAAAAATGGATGCGAAGCACTTGATGTTTTACGTAGTGGACAGGCCGAGGTTATGTTCCTGGACCTGAATATGCCGGAAATGGATGGTTACGAGGTTCTGGAAACTGTTCGACGCGAAGATATTAATACTTTTGTGGTCGTTGTGTCAGGTGATATTCAGGAGGATGCCCAGAAACGCGTCATGAGTCTGGGTGCAATGGATTTTATAAAAAAGCCGGTTAATAAAGAACAGATAAGCGATATCCTTAATGAATATGGCTTATTACATTTAACTAACAGTAAACTGAATAGCGAAGAGATTGAAGTTGATAATTTTGACTTCTTTCAGGAGCTGGCAAATGTCTCTATGGGGCGGGGTATTGATTTACTTTCAAAACTATTGAGTGTTTACATTCCAATGCCAATTCCGAGGGTAAATTATGTTGAACTTAATGACCTGACAATGACTCTGTCTGACGTTTATAACAGCACGGATTTAACGCCAATTTGCCAGGGATTTATCGGTGCAGGTATTGCAGGTGAAGTATTGCTGCTTTTCAATCAGCCAGATTTTAAAGATGTAGCTGAATTAATGAACTATGACGGTGAACTGAATGATTCTGCGGCTTTAGAACTGTTAATGGATATATCAACGGTGCTGACAGGTGCCTGTCTGAATGGGCTGTCTGAGCAATTGGATATTCCTTTTAGCCTGGGACATCCACGTGCATTGGCTGAAGCAATACAGCTTGATGAGTTGATCGATCGCAGTGGTTCTAATAAATGGAAAAAAACTCTGGCGATAGAAATGGGTTTTGAGGTTGACGGCAATAAATTACGCTGCAATCTTTTGTTGTTATTTACAGAAGACTCGGTTGTTAAGTTAAATAATCTTGTGAGTTATATCTGCTAATGAAAGAAGTCGGAAAAATTGATATTCATGATCTACATTGGCTGATGGATATGCTTCAGTCGATCGATGTAGGTCTGGTTGTTCTGGATGCTGAACTGAACATTCAGGTATGGAATGGTTTTATGGAAAACCATAGTGGTCAGAGCTCCGCTCAATCTATTGGCAATAACCTGCTCGATCTTTTTCCTGACATTCCATCAGACTGGTTTTTACGTAAAATCAATTCTGTTTTCATGCTCAAAAGTCAGTCATTTTCAAACTGGGAACAGCGCCCATACCTTTTTAAATTCAGAAACTACCGGCCGATTACAGGCAATACAGACTTTATGTATCAGGATATTACCTTCATTCCGCTGATATCAACGTCTGGTGATGTAACGCAGGTTGGGATACTGGTTTATGATGTGACCGATACAGCTGCAAGTAAACTGGCATTGGAGCATGCGAACAAGCAGCTTGAAATACTCAGTCGGACTGACAGGCTGACACAATTGAATAATCGTGGTTACTGGGAAGAATGTTTTCAGACTGAATTCCGTCGTTGTTCCAGAACAAAACATCCTTCATCGGTTATTATGTTTGATATTGACCATTTTAAACTGGTTAATGATACTTATGGCCATCAGGCAGGAGATGAAGTCATTCGTATTGTAGCAAGAACGCTTCTGGATACAATACGAACGACAGATATTGCTGGTAGATATGGCGGAGAAGAGTTTACTTTGTTGTTACCAGAGACAGATGAGCAAGGCAGTTATCTGGTAGCTGAGCGGCTTAGAGAGTCGATAGAGGCTCTGACCGTAAAGCACGATGGTCAGGAAATACGTTTCACCATCAGTTTGGGGGTTTCAGAGTTCAACAAGGAGACAAAATCACACACTGATTGGCTGGAGCAGGCTGACAAGGCCCTGTATGAATCAAAAGAGTCAGGAAGAAACCTGACAAATATTTACAGTCACGGTCAGGCTAGTTAAGTCCTAAAGGGTTTGTTGGGTCAATACCCTCCATAAACGGTTTTTTACGATCATTACTGGTTAATTGATAGACCTTTCCAATCCAGTTATTAATAATTGCTTCAGCAGTGTCATGCCAGGTGTTGTCCAGTTGATCGAGCAGCAGACTTTCAGGAAATTCACCAATATCTGTTTTCTGTGCTAATAGTCTGTCGCGGTATTCATTAAGTATGGACTGTGCCTGACGATTAAAATAATTTTCAGGAAAGGGTGGGTAGTCACTACGATCATTTACTATAAAACGATTTACTTCGCGCTTAAATTCTTTCATCAAACTGATAATGTCGTATTCAGGGTGCCCCTGAAACATTACCAGGCGAAACTGGTCTTCACTGACAGCAAGATGAACTCCGGACTGATCACTTTCTACAAGAACATGAAGACCCGCATCAGTAAATTGTTGTCGGTCAATCTGGTTGTAACGTGAATGAGGCACATCAAAACGTGTATTAACCCCGGCAACCAGTGGATGTTGACGATTCATCACATAGTGAGGGAATACCCCCCAACATTTCTCCCCAAGAGGATGCCGTTTGTTATTATATTTAAATTCCATAACTGCATGCGTTGCAAGGCAAGAACAAATAGTTGATGTGACATTTTCATATGCCCAGTCAATGACCATTTTTAAGGGCTGCCAGAAAGCCTCATTTGATAATTCAGCCTGGGTTACGTTAGCCCCGGTAATAATGAGTGCATCCAGCCCCTGTTCTTTTATATCTTCAAAGGACTCATAATATTTATCAACATGCTGTTGTCCCTCTGGGTTGCGCTGGAGTTCATTTAATGTAAATGGGTGTACATAAAACTGGGCAATCTGATTACTTTCACCGATCAGTCTGAAAAATTGTCGTTCAGTTGCCTCGAGAGCAGCATCAGGCATCATATTCAGCAAACCGATATGCATTTCACGGATATCCTGTTGAACAGCAGAGTCACCAGGCAAGATAGTTTCACCTTCCTGTTGAAGGCGCTTAAAAGCAGGGAGATCGGAATTGGCTACCAGTGGCATTCTGTAAACGCTCCTCAGATCAGTAAGATAATATACTGGTGATCAGATCTGTAAAATCAGTGGCTGTCTTTATACGAGATAATTGATCTGTAGTAATGGTATAGCCATATTTTTTTGCAATGGATTCGTAACGCGGTATTCTTGCATAAAAGAGACGCGGAAACATCCAGCGAACAAAGTCATCGGGATCAAGCATGGCGACATAATCCAGATTTTTTTCTTTCATGTAGGAATCCAGCTGTTCATCCAGAAATACCTCTCGGTAATATAGAGGTTTGGGGCTGAGCTCAGCACGCCGGATTAATTCTTTTTCGTTATCTTTACTGGCTTGTATATAAATCAGTATTGTATGTTCTGCAAGGGTTTCCAGAACCTTCTCATTGTCCAGTTCACAAACACTGCCACCTATATCGTTTATGAAGTTTTCATAGCCATATATTTCATGAGATTTGGTAATAAAACCGGGTACATCAAGCATAGCTGAAATTTCAGCCTGTTTGTGCAGTTCCTGTCGGTACTTGAATGATTTCAGATCCAGACCACCTAGCTCAGGGTTACCCAGTTTACCCAGAAAACTAGAGACCGGGAGCAGGTTATCAACAGAAATATTATTTTTGATATAAATAGAATCAGTTCGGAGTAAATCCCTTAGAAACGGAACCTGCATAATCTGTTGTTTAAGGTTATCAAGTATCGGTTCGTCAAGATAGCGTGTGCCAATGCGGTAATCACCTGAATAATGAAACCAGTGATCATGTCGAAGAATATTAGCCAGTCGGGTTTTGCCTACACCAGACATGCCTAACAAACTGATTGATTTATGTTTCCAGCTTTTAAATTCTTCTGCCGTAAGCCGCACTTTTATTCCTTGGTTAAGTGTTGAGTGTTAAAACGAAGTTACTCAGAGAAACATAAATATGGATACAAATATGATGACAAGCAGAACCAGAATTATTGAGTATTTGGCAATAATTTTAGAACGTCCTTCATGATTGTCACCCATCAACATGGCCTGAATTTGATCGTCACTTAATTCAGCATCATGTGAATCAGGATTAACCTGCAATTCGGTATCTGCAAGCCCGTCATCCTGATCTGGATCGGGATTATTAAATTCTTCTGGTGCAACTACATTTGTTTTAGATGCAGGCGGTTGAGTTACCGTTGTTACAGGCCGTTCAGCTGAAACAACAACAGTTCGTGCAGGGTCTTTTCGCAGTTCATCAAGTGGTAAGGTTTCATCCAGTGTAGGTATATCTGCTGGTTGACTATCCTGAGTACTGTCAGGTTTGTTTGCAAGATTATCAGGAATTGTAATTGAAAAGCCTGTGAGATGATTTTCAGCTTTAGCTGTCGTAGTAGCAGAATGCTCAAATGCACCCGATTCCTTGTCATTCGCTGCTTTTTCCATCAATGCCTTAAGATCTTCCTTATTAATCATCAGGGTCTTTTTTTCAACTTCAGTATCTGTATTGACAACTGCGTCTGACTTGAACAGAAGTTGCAGATTACCGATCGAAATAATATCGCCATGATGCAGGGTATGACGGACAATTTTCCGGCCATTTACAACAGTGCCATTGGTGCTGTTCAGATCCTGTATAAAAGATGATGTAAAAATAGTGACAATTTTCGCATGATGAGAACTGGTTGCAGGATCAGCCAGACTGATATCATTGTCAGGTGCACGTCCAATGTTCAGTGTTCCTCGCTGTAAAGGAATTTCATCCAGCTTGAAATTACCCATGTTAACAATGACTTTATTCATAAGAAAAATGATATCCCTGTACTAATCACTCAAGCAATGTTTACGCTAAATCGTGAATTTATAATTACTATATAAATCAACATGTTCTAATAATAATCAAGAGTATATATTAATGTCAGCTAGAATCAAACAAAATGACTAATATTTTGTTGATCCAGAGAGTTTATACAAGCTTATGATAGTAGTATGATTTATCAGGACAACAATCTGTGAACCAGGTTATATGCGTTTGATACAGATACTGATAAACTTCATCCTATATTCATAATACTCAACTGCAAATCAGGGTAAACCATTATATGTTAAGGATTTCAGAATTAAGGACATCTGGCCTGTTTATGTGTTTATTGATGTCCGCTGCACTGATATCGGCGTGCAGTACAACAAAAGTAAAAAAACTGACAACGGTAGAAATCGCTCAGGAACTCCTTAAAGAGCAGCAACTCCGGCCTGAGTTTAAGAATGATAAGCTGGTTACATTGCGTTATATCGTCCCGGGTAAGGCTGTTATTGGCAAGGAAATGGAAATCACCCTTGAAATAATATCAACTCAGGATTTGTCAAACGTTACACTAGCCTTTAACCCATCGACCAATGTTCATTTCAAGGGTAAGTGGCTTATATTAAGTCAGGATATGATTATCAGAAAAATAAAAATCCTGAAAGCAAACAGAATTCATAAGGAAACGGTTATATTGATACCGGATAAAGAAGGACTTGTTAAAATGGATACCTATGCGCTTTATAAAATAAAAGAGCGTCAAATAGCAAAACAAATCAGTGTGTCATTTTCAATTGGCGATATTCTGAAAAAGTAGATTTAGCGTGCATTCATGAACGCAGCTAGCCAGTACTCCAGGTTGTTGTTATTTCTATAAATATCAGGGGTTTTTTCAATAGCCTCAAGCCATTTCACCTCAGCGCAATCCTTAAATAGTCTTATTCGAACATCTTCCTGCAGGGTAACCACAAGAATCTGTTCGAGAACATTATAAATTTTTTCCGGCCTGAATAGTTCACTGGTTTTTTCATGTCTGAACATTTCAAAGATTTCATCCGGTTTGTTTATTTTCGCAATAAAATGAGCATGCAGTAAAAAGCTGGCACGCTGTTCGAATGTCTCCAGTTCAAGCTCATCTACACAATGCATATTCGTTTGTCGGGATACCATCTTTGCAAAAATACCGGATGCATGTGTATGCAGTATGTTGTTATCCATATCAAAAAGTTTGGTTGATTTCAGGCCACAACTGGGTGACTTACCTTTCAGGATACATGCAGTCAAATTAGAATGTTTGGTGAGGATTTCTGTGGAAGCACATGTTAATTTATCAGTAACATTGATTTTATGGTTATCTACTTGCAAACATTGTATTGCTGATTGATTTTCAACGAGCTGTACTGGCGGACGTGGGCATCCGAGGCCGGCTTCTATTTCAGGGCAGACAGATACGATTTGATAACGATTGCGATCCAGGCGGGAGATAAACGGCTTATATTCATCCTGACCATCATAGCGAACTTTTTTCCCTGTCAGGCATGCGCTAACGAGTATTATTATCTTGCTCAAATCCCCTTGTATGTTATTCCGTTTACTCATTTATTAGAGAGTCCTAATATTAATAAATAAATATGCAATTTGGTTAAATTTGACATATTCTATGGTTATATAATATGCCTGAAATGATAGTAAGAACAGCAAAGAGGTATATACTATATAAAATGCGCAAATAGTAATTGATCTTCAGAAAGTTGGCATTGGAAAATGATCGTTCTTTCTGTAATTTGAAATTTTTTATGTATTAGCAAAGGAGCGTCTCTGGATGTTTATCAGGTATATTACACTGACATTTACACTTGTTTATTTCTTAATTGCACCTGCCATTGCAGCTGATAAAACCTTATCCTGGGCTGGTTGCGGGATTTCAAAAAAAGGTTTTATGAAAGATCTGGCTGAAGCCTATGAAAAAAAGACAGGTATCAAGATAAGCATTGCAGGTGGAGGTGCGACCAAGGGCCTGAGACAAGTTGCAACCGGCAAAATTAATCTGGGTGGTAGTTGTCGTTTACCCCTCATTCTACGTAATAAACAAGGGTTGCGACATGTTAGTAACAAGGAAAATAATCTGAAAATCATACCTGTAGGCTGGGATGCTCTGGTTGTGATTGTTCATAAAGACAATAAAATTATCGAGTCAATCACCCCCGCGCAACTAAAAGATCTGTTAACAGGAAAAATCAAGAGCTGGTCACAATTAGGTGCCAAGAGCGACAAACCAGTTAATCTGTATGTAAGACGCGGTAAAATTTCAGGTGTGGGTCTGACTTTGCGCCAGCAATTATTTAATAATATTGACCAGGAATTTGCCAAAAATGCTACTGTAATGAAGTCTTCTGGAAAAATAGAGAAAGCGATAGAAAAAGACCCCTATGGTATTGCCGTTAGTGGAATAAGCAGTAGTCGCCATCGTAAGGTACATCTACTCAAACTAGATAATATTGAACCGACAATGGAGAATCTGAGGAAATCCAAATACAGTCTTTATCGTATCCTGTTTTTGGTTGCCCCTGCTGATTATGCAAAACAACCAGAGCTAAAGGCATTTGTTGATTTTGCCTTGTCTATCGAGGGTACACGCGTGATTCAAAAGGCGGGAACACTTCCTTATCGTCTGGGCCTGGGCTTGCTTCGTACTGCAACCAGTTTTGAATATATGAGATCAATGGGTATAGTCGATAAAGAGGGACTATATACACTGGGCGGGAACTAGTTACGGATATTGAATCGACACTGGTTAATGAAATATATGCTGTTGTTTATGCACCCAGGCAAAACCGCAAACGTTTTCCTGATGGATGTGTTACAGAAGTAGACTCTGAACTGCAGGCTTTTAATCAACAAGATAAAAGCAGCCATCTGTATGCAGCCAGATTACTTGGCCCTTCACGATCATCTGAAGGGCTGATGCTATACTATCTGGTGGACTGGATAGAATCACCTGAGTGATTATCAGGATTTTCTTTTTCCTGGCCTGAAGTAATTCGTGTCCTTGTAAAAGTCAGTAGACTCATTGCGTTTATCCCAGCCGGGTACGCCTAAAATCGGAAAGGGGTGCAATAATCGCGTATTAATTTTGCTGTTTTTTTTAAAAAAATCGATACTCTTTTCTTCCAGTATTTTGTTCTTAGTAATATTATCCAGCGTAAAAAAACCGGCGTCTACTTCAATAAGTATGGCGTGAGCGGTCATCCCAATATAAGGTGATAACGATTTTTCATATAAGGCATGCCCGAAGATATAGCAGTCCAGTTCATTCCTAAAGGCTGTTCGGTGCTTTATAAATAGCTCTTCCCAACAAAAATTCGATATCAATTTTAGCAGTTTCGTATTGCTGGACACGATAATGGCGCCGCATTCATCAAACAAGGTAAGCGCATTTTCAACCGCACCACGTTGTTTAGAGGTCGTATCAGCCAGATGTTTTTCATATATAGCATTGTAGTGTAATGCATTTATGCGACTTTTAAGGTGAGGGTAACGAGCCCATATCATAATCTGAAAAAAATCATGCCAGTTCTGTAAGCGTGTCTGAATTTCTCCTTTGAGGTAAATTCTGGGCTCATATCCATCCTCATAACACTCAGGTTTGCTACCTTGGGAAACGAACTGAAGTTTTACCTGGTTTTCGTTGAGTATGTTTTGGTATATGTTAGACATGAACCGATTGTAGTCATCAAGGTCTGGCCACTGTCTAAATTCTTTAAAATTACTGGCGAGTGACGCTATATCAGTAAATAAAGGATTATCCAGATAGAATTCAGGTATCCAGTTATCAGACATAGAGTAGGGTGCTTAACGTACTATTTTAGTAAACTTGGAGCCTTCCAGAGTCAGATTATACATCAAGCCTTTATTGGCAAACACAAAGCCAACTATGGGCTTGTTATGCGTCACAGAATCTATGGATTTACCGGTACCAATTTTAACCAGTGCAATGGAGCCATCGACACCGGCTTTCCAACCTTTGCTGTTTCTGAATTTTTCAAGTGCTTTTGATTGCAGAAAAATAATCACAACACTTTTAACCTGAACACCGAATTGAAAGCCTATTGAGGCTGACGCCGTGCTGTAATATGCATGTGTTTTATTATTTATCAGTAATGCTCCTTCACCGTATTCGCCACCAATGCCCAGACCCGCTTTAACAATTTCAGGGAAAACCAGAACACCTTTGGCTTTTTGCAGAAATATATCAGCACCTGGTACAGTTCTTTTGAATTCTTTCAGGGCAACTCTAACCTTGTTGTTAATTTCCTGTTTGCTATCAGCGTAAACCTGGTTTGCAGAAAATAGTAAATAAAAACCGAAAAAAATAGTTGATAAAGAAACTGAAATAAAGCGATTTCGCATTTAGGTTAACCAGCCATTACATGTTTGATGCGACTGATTTTTGATTTAAGTTGTTTGTCTCGAGTGATTGCTGAATGGAGTTGTCTTAAAGTTTCGTTGTGAGCCTTACGAAACTGGATAGCGATACCACTATCAGTTTTGCGAATAAATTTACCCAGAATGCGATGTTGTTTAACACCTTGCTTCACTAAATGGGGGAAATGAACTTCAAGTACCCTGTGTTTAGGAAAATCTACGTCATAGGTTAACAGTTCAGCACCACCTAAGGACAAATCGAGTGTTTTGCAGCGTAAAACCTCTTCACCATTAGGGCGCCATAAGCGAATTTCTACATCGAGAGCTAAATTATTTCGATTCCATGTCCGTTGTTCCATCACTGACTCCTGCTCATACTACTTATTTGAATTTGAATATAACCGAAACTATATTTATACATCATATTAATAAAAAGTTCCATATATTCATACACTTCATAAGTACTTACTAATGTAGATTGTAGCCATATAAGGATACTTGTATAATTTTTTGAATTTATTCAGTTTATTCTTTTCATCATATTGAGGAATGCTATGTATCCTTCTGATTTAATTAGTAAAGAGTCTTCACTGGTAGGGAGAGATAATGAAATGGATACGTCTGAAACACATACGGTCTTAAACACACCTCTAAAGCCACCATTTGACAGCAATTTATCCTCTGTAATTCTTGGACTGGGATGCTTTTGGGGTGCTGAACGCCTTTTCTGGAAGATGGATGGTGTCTATACAACTGCGGTAGGTTATGCAGGTGGTTATACCCCTAATCCAACATATGAAGAAGTGTGTTCAGGTATGACAGGGCATACGGAAGTCGTATTGATTGTGTATGATCAAAACAGAGTATCAATGGAAACGCTTCTGAATACATTCTGGCAGGAGCATGATCCGACCCAGGGCATGCGCCAGGGCAATGATCGTGGCAGTCAGTATCGCTCAGCAATTTATGTCATGAACCAGAAGGATTTAACGTTCGCAGCAGACAGTAAATCCAGTTACCAGAAATGTCTGTCAGCTGCTGGCCTGGGGGTAATCACAACCGAGGTGAAAAAGAACGTTCAGTTTTATTATGCCGAAGCCTATCATCAGCAATATCTGGATAAAAATCCAGGTGGATATTGCGGGCTAAAAGGAACCGGTATCAAGTGTGAGAATGGTTAATAACCCAAGTTATATAGTATTGTCAGTTATCAATGGAGTTTAAGGAAGTGAGTAATACCTCATTCACCTTGTTTGACAGGGTACCCTATTTGCAAACGCGATTAATGATTCCAGATGAAATAAATCAGTCAATATATGATTATTTTTTAACAATTAGCAATGAAGATTTTAAGCAAAAGAGTCACTATTTTCATGGTCGATACGAGAATCTTTATGTTGATGAACATAAAATCCCCGGTCTGGAACTAGTCTTGAAACATATCAAAGCATTTGTAGCCGAGCTACTTCAACTCGAAGCAGAAAAGCTTAAATTTGGTTACTGGTTAAATGCGATGAATCCAGGACATCTGACAACCCGACACAATCACGATGATAATGACGAGCTGATTTCCGGAGTTTATTATCTTCATGTAGCAAAAGATTCCGGTGATTTACGTTTGTTTACTGAGAATATGGTAGTAGAAATATCACCACAGGAAGGCAATATGGTATTGTTTTCTCCTCAACTGGATCATGAAGTCAGCCTGAATGAGAGTGAGGGATCCAGGCTGTCAATTGGCTTTAATGTGGGGTAGAGGCCACTTCGGTCAGTTTACATGAGATGATATAGCCATCATCAGTATTTTCACTTCGGACGACTTCGCCTGTTGCCTTGATTTCAGGGATATTCTTTTTTGTGCCGGGTTTAACGTGTATATGTACAGTTGTAAAAGCCGGTATTGTTTCATTGCAGATCAATTGTAAACCGGTAGCTGATAGATTTTGCATCTTGCCTACTTTCCATGATTTAGCCTTATCCAGTTGATACAGCACAGGGCAACGTGCTTCAAGCCGTGGGAAAATGCGTTTTTCTGTATCTTCATTCATTATAAGTACCAGACTAACATAAACATTCGCAGAATATCACCATATAAAAATATACAAATCAGCAACATAGGTTGATTTATTAAAGTTGCCTGACTATTATAATCAATATCGCCAGCTTTCAAAACATGGACCAATGTTCAGATGACATATT
>Ga0316206_1002590_pt1 | contig 11828 bp, 9 predicted proteins | sample 6monthpyrite_MG_FD_204942 | JGI IMG/M metagenome (GOLD analysis project Ga0316206, IMG submission 204942) | Microbial mat bacterial communities from mineral coupon in-situ incubated in ocean water Damariscotta River, Maine, United States -... | ecosystem: Environmental > Aquatic > Marine >...
TTGTTAGGGTAAATTAGGGGCTGTTGAACTTTCGCGGTTAAATTTTGTTCGAGATAAAAGCGTTTTAATCGCGGCGAGTAATATGTAGCTTAGTCATTCTAAGCAAATCGCTGCAAAACAATCTCGAAAGATCAACGGACCCTAAAAGTTTGGTCTGCTTATTGCTCTATCTCATGAAGTGTCAAATTATTGTCTTGATATAACTATGCAGTTATCGCCCCATTTAAATAAAATTAATCGTGAAAATTTTAGTAAATTATCAGGCTTAGGCACGCCATTTTTAGTCATGGCCGCTTTGGGTATGGTGATTTTACCCATGCCTCCATTTTTATTAGATATCTTATTTTCATTTAACATTGCGCTATCGTTAGTGGTGTTATTGATTACTGTTTATACCTTAAAACCGTTAGAATTTGGTTCTTTCCCATCAGTATTATTAATTGCTACCATCTTACGCTTAGCATTAAATATTGCCAGTACGCGAGTGGTACTCTTGAAAGGTCATGAAGGGCCGGGTGCCGCTGGTCATGTTATTGAAGCATTCGGCTCAGTAGTTATCGGTGGTAATTATGCCGTTGGTTTAGTGGTGTTTTTAATTTTAGTGATCATCAACTTTGTAGTGGTTACCAAAGGTGCAGGGCGTATTTCTGAAGTAACCGCCCGTTTTACTCTTGATGCTATGCCGGGCAAACAGATGGCGATTGACGCCGATTTGAATGCTGGTTTCATTACCCAAGATCAAGCCAGAGAGCGACGCAAAGAAATAACCAGTGAAGCGGATTTTTATGGTTCGATGGATGGTGCCAGTAAATTTGTAAAAGGTGATGCGGTTGCAGGTATTTTGATTTTGTTTATCAATATTATTGGTGGCTTGATTATTGGGATGGTACAGCATCAGTTAAAGTTTAGCCAAGCAGTTGAAATATATACATTATTAACAATTGGCGACGGATTGGTTGCACAAATTCCAGGTTTGTTACTATCGGTAGCGACAGCGATTGTGGTAACACGTCAAAATACTGAACAAGACATGGGACAGCAAGTTAGCTCACAACTTGGACAAGAAAAATCACTGTTTATCACCGCGGGTGTCATGTTCGTGATGGGTATTGTACCGGGAATGCCGCACTTTGCCTTTTTATTCTTTGCAATAGTTTTGTCATCAGCGGCTTATTTAGGTAAAAAATACAAGCAAAAAACGTTATCGTTAGCGGAAGATAAAGCGCAATCAGAGGCTCAATCTGAACAACAAGATTCTGACGTGAAAGAGTTGAGTTGGGATGATGTTAATCATGTAGATGTGATTGGCTTAGAAGTGGGGTATCGGCTAATTCCATTGGTAGATAAAGCACAAGGCGGCGAACTATTGAGTCGCATCAAAGGGGTGCGAAAAAAGCTATCCCATGAGTTTGGTTTTCTAGTACCTGCGGTACACATTCGTGACAATTTAGATCTTGATCCCAACGTTTATCAAATTTCATTAATGGGGGTAGTGGTTGGCGAAGCCGAGATCCGTTATGACCATGATTTAGCGATTAACCCTGGTCAAGTTTTTGGTCCATTGGAAGGTATTGCAACTAAAGACCCTGCTTTTGGTTTAGATGCCGTTTGGATTAATGACAAGCAGCGTGAGCATGCACAATCATTAGGTTATACGGTAGTCGATGCAGCGACCGTATTAGCTACTCATTTAAGCCAAATATTAACCAATAATGCAGCACAATTAATTGGTCATGAAGAAGTTCAGAATTTACTGGATAAGTTAGCGAAAAGTTATCCTAAATTGGTAGAAGGGCTAGTGCCTGATACGCTGCCGTTAGGTACGGTCGTGAAAGTTTTGCAAAACTTAATGAATGAAGGTGTAGCGGTACGAGATATGCGTAGCATAGTACAAACCTTAGTTGAGTACGGTGCTAAGAGTCAGGATGCCGACATACTGACCGCCGCTGTGCGGATCAGTTTACGAAAATTTATTGTGCAAGATTTAGTTGGTTCAGCACAAGAAGTCCCTGTCATTACCTTGTCACCTGAACTGGAACAAATGTTGCATCAGTCGATGCAAATGGCGGGTGATGACGGCGCGGGCATAGAACCAGGTTTAGCCGAGCGATTACAGCAATCTTTAGCTAATGGTGTTCAAGAGCAAGAGATGCAAGGTGAGCCACCCATTTTATTAACTTCTGGAATTCTACGTGGAGTATTGGCTCGGTTTACAAAATACACCATTCCAAGTTTACGGGTGATTTCTTATCAAGAAATTCCAGATAATAAACAAATAAGAATTGTCAGTGCTATAGGTCAATAACGTACGCAAGCATTGTTGTTGATTTAGTTGAAACTATATTTGCCTAGTTATTATTTGATAGCGGCATGAACAAGATGTAATAAGGGGTATGCCATGAAAATTAGACGGTTTGTCGCAAAAGATATGCGCACTGCATTAATTCAAATTAAGGCCGAGTTAGGTGCTGACGCGGTGATCATGTCAAATAAAAAAATCCCTGAAGGCGTCGAATTAATGGCGGCTGTGGATTATAGTCAAACAGTACCTGAAGCAAAAGCGCCAAATACAGCAGGCATAAATCAAACAATAACTGACGAAACCGAGTTGAGTAAAGATGTTGTGTCGTTGCGCCATAGTCAAGAGCATAATCACATAGATAAGAAAGAACCGTCATTGGGTGCTATGCATGAAGAAGTTGCTCAGCCAGTAGATAGTTTGTCAGCACTGTTGAATCGTAAAATTCAAGCACAATCGAATAACAATGAAAGTAATGGTGCAACCACCGACAGCGTTGATAATATCACTGAACAATTAAAAAGCTTTACCAATAGATTACAACATCAAAATACACGAGTGGAACCTAGTTATCATGCTGAGCAAGATAACGCAATTGAGCCTGATACTTCACCTTCGCACAATCAACAGCAGAGTGCATTACCAAACGTTGATAGTCAGCAAGCGTTTGACCAATTAAAAAATGAAATGTTGTCAATTCGTCAATTATTAGAACATCAAGTGTCAGGGTTAATGTGGCAGGATATGGCACAAAAAGATCCAATGCGTGCGATGTTAGTTGACCGTTTATCAAGCATGGGCTTTACTGAACAAATTGCCGATCAATTAGCAAGTTATGTACCCGAAAATTATCATCAAGCAGATGCATGGCAATTAGTTTTAGAGCTAGTTGCAGAGCAAATTCGCACCACCAATAATGATATTATTCAGCGTGGGGGGGTGGTTGCTTTAGTTGGCCCTACTGGCGTAGGTAAAACCACTACCATTGCTAAATTAGCTGCTCGTTTTGCACAAATTCATGGTGCTGATCAAATAGCACTAATTTCAACCGATACGTTCAGAATTGCGGGTTTTGAACAATTAGCAACTTATGGCAAAATTATTGGGTGTCAGGTGCAATTGGCCAAAGATACCGAATCGTTAGCTCAGTTATTATTACAATTTAAAATGAAGAAATTAGTGTTAATCGACACCGCAGGAATGGGGCAACGAGATTTACGTTTAGTCGAACATTTGGCTACCTTGATAGCCAATAGCCGTGTTAGAATTCGCAATTATTTAGTGTTAGCGGCTAATACGCAACAGCGGGTGATGCAAGAGAATGTCGAGCGTTTTAAAAAAATTCCTTTGGCGGGTTGCATCTATACAAAATTAGATGAAAGTGTCAGCGTAGGCGAAATTATTTCTACCTCGATTCAAAATGGTTTGCCAATAGGGTATCTTACTGATGGACAAAGAGTTCCAGAAGATATTAAAGTTGCTAATGCAAAAAAATTGGTTATGCTTGCTAATAAGATGTCATCGACCGCTACTCAGCAGTTGACAAAAAATTGGCGAACAAATAATACTACCCCGTTAACGAGCGCCGTATAAATTAAAGAAGGGCATAGATGATAGATCAAGCGAGTGGCTTAAGAAAAATGCAAGAACCAAGGCAAGTTAAAGTCATTGCAGTATCTGGTGGTAAAGGTGGTGTTGGTAAAACAAATATCTCGCTCAATACTGCAATATCATTAGCGCATCTTGGTAAACGAGTATTGGTTTTAGATGCGGATCTAGGTTTAGCAAATGTAGATGTGATGTTGGGTTTACGAGTACAACGTAATATCTCTCATGTATTATCGGGTGAATGTGAACTAGACGATATTATTATTGAAGGTCCAGCGGGCATTAAAATTATTCCCGCCACATCGGGCACGCAATCAATGGTGGATTTAACAACATCTGAACATGCGGGCTTAATCAGAGCCTTTAGTGAAATGCAAACTGAGTTTGATATATTATTGGTTGATACCGCAGCGGGTATTTCTGATATGGTTCTAAGTTTTGCTAGAGCATCTCAAGATGTTGTTTTAGTGGTTTGTGATGAACCTACTTCTATCACCGATTGTTACGCGCTAATGAAACTTTTAAGCCGAGAACATGGTGTCTTTAAATTCAAAGTTGTTGCTAATATGGTGCGTAATCCAAAAGAAGGTCAACAACTTTTTGAAAAATTAACTAAAGTTTCTGATCGTTTTCTTGATGTTGCTATTGAATTAGTGGGTGTAGTGCCGTTTGATGAAAATATTCGCCGCGCGGGACGAAAACAAAAGGCGATTGTTGAAGCATATCCCGATTCCCCCGCCTCTATTGCTATTAAAGAGTTAGCAATGAAAGTGAGTAAATGGTCGATTCCGGCTCAGCCATCAGGGCATTTACAATTCTTTATCGAGCAACTACTTAGCCGTAGTTAATTGCCAGTTAAATAGGTGTACTTGCGTGGTAAAAGTTAACACTTACAAGCCCGAAATTGATAAATCAGCTTTGCTCGAGCAGCACGCTGTATTAGTAAAACGTATTGCCTATCATTTACTGGCGAGATTGCCGGCTAATATTTTAGTAGATGACTTAATTCAATCTGGCATGATTGGATTATTTGAAGCAGCACAGAATTTTGATAATACTAAAGGTGCAAGCTTTGAAACATTTGCCGGGATCCGAATCCGAGGTGCTATGCTTGATGAAATTCGGCGTGGTGACTGGACTCCACGTTCGGTACATAAGAATAGCCGAAGAGTTAGCGACGCGATTCATCAACTTGAAATACAGCATGGACGAGAAGCAACTGATATAGAAGTTGCTGAAAAACTTGATATTTCGTTAAATGAGTATCATCATATCTTGAACACTGTCAGTTCAGGTAAAATTATTGGCATTGAAGATTTAGGTGTCAGTCCTGACACATTGATGATTGACGAAGCGCATCAAATAGATGATCCTTATCAAGATATTGAACAGGAAAGCTTTAAAAAAGCATTGAGTCAGGGTATATCTACTCTACCAGAGCGGGAAGCGTTAGTATTATCGCTATACTATGATGAAGAGTTGAATTTACGTGAGATTGGACAGATACTTGATGTAAGTGAATCTCGTATAAGCCAAATTCACAGCCAAGCGTTACATCGTTTAAAATCACGTATGCAATCTTGGCAAAGTTAAGTAGAATAAAAGAAAGTAATTTTTAACGTTATAAATAAAACGTTCTCATCGGAGGCTGCCTTGGATAAAAATATGAAAGTTCTTGTTGTTGATGACTTTTCAACTATGAGACGAATTGTAAAAAATTTGTTACGCGATTTAGGATTCACCAATATATCAGAGGCTGATGATGGTAGTACTGCTTGGCCAATGTTACAAAGTGGTGATTTCGATTTTGTAGTAACAGATTGGAACATGCCAGGGATGCAAGGTATTGATTTATTAAAAAATATTAGATCCGATCCTAAGTTAGCACACATTCCTGTGTTACTGGTTACTGCCGAAGCGAAAAAAGAGCAAATTGTTATGGCTGCTCAGGCGGGAGTTAATGGTTATATTGTTAAACCATTTACCGCGGCTACGCTGAAAACCAAGCTGGATAAAATATTTGAGCGTTTGGGTTAATAGCCATCTTATTCCTCTGTTAAGGGTAGTGCATGACTGCATCAACGAAAGTACATGTGTCGTTAGAACAGGCAAAATTGCTGGTTCAGCATCTGGAAAGTAATGAGCAAGAAAAAGCGAATGAACTGATTGCGGAAATACAAAATCCCATTAATTCAGAGTTATTCGCAGAGATAGGCAAATTAACAAGACAATTGCATGATTCATTAATGAATTTTCAGTTAGATTCACGATTAAATGATTTGGCAACTGCAGATATTCCTGACGCTAAAGAACGCTTAAATTATGTGATTGCTCGCACCGAAGATGCCGCTAATAAAACTATGGATGCGGTTGAAGCAATATTTCCAGTGGTCGATACATTACAAGCACAAGTCAAATCGGTTACCCCTGATTGGCAAAAATTGATGCATAACAAAATTGATTTATCTGAATTTAAAAATTTATGTCGTGGCATTGATGGGTTATTAACAACCACTTCGGTTGAAACCGAAAAAATGCATGGTTTAATGACTGATGTGTTGATGGCACAAGATTTTCAAGATCTAACAGGGCAAGTGATTCGCAAAGTAATTGATTTAGTAAGAGAAGTTGAAGATAGTTTAATTAATATGTTAACCGCGTTTGGTATATCGAGCGATGGTACGCTTGAATCTAAGCAACCTGGTGAACGTAAAGTTGGCAAAAACCTCGTTGAGGGGCCAATTATTAATACCGAAGAAAGAAATGATGTCGCAGCTAATCAAGACGATGTCGATGATCTTTTATCTAGTTTAGGATTCTAAGGGGAACAGCTGCATGTCTTTTGAAGCGGATGAAGAGATTCTACAGGATTTTTTGATTGAAGCCGGCGAGATCCTTGAATCGCTGTCAGAGCAGTTAGTTGAACTTGAAAACGATCCAGAAAATGCTGATTTACTGAATTCAATATTTCGAGGTTTTCATACAGTAAAAGGTGGCGCTGGATTCCTTGCATTAAACGAGTTAGTTGATGCATGTCATGGTGCTGAGAATGTGTTTGATATTTTACGCACAGGGCAACGTAGCGTAACTGCTGAATTAATGGATGTAATATTACAATCTTTAGATACCATTAATGCAATGTTCGTGCAGGTACAAAATCGCGAGGCACTCGATCCAGCAGACCCTAGTTTATTAGCCGAATTACATCGGTTGAGTTCTCCCGCAGGAGCAGATGAACAGATAGATTCTGCATCAATAGCAACCGATAGCAGTTCTGTTATCGATGATGATATTGAGATGTTTGATGAAGTCGCTGGTGCTCATGACGGTTCAGATGAAATGAGTGAAGATGAGTTTGAAGCGTTATTAGATGAGCTACATGGCGGTGGTGCGCCTAAACCAGCAAGTCAGCAAAAAGCTTCACCACCAAAATCGTCACCAACGAATGACAATTCAAGTGATGAAATTTCTGATGATGAATTTGAATCATTATTAGATGAGTTGCATGGCCAAGGTGCTTTTTCACCAGAAATAACTAAATCGACGAAACCGGATAGTCAAAAAAATGACAAGCTTGATGCAAATGCACAAAGCGATGAGATTGATGAAGATGATTTTGAAGCACTTTTAGATCAATTACATGGTAAAGGGAAAGCACCAAAATCGATACCTACTGAATCGACATCAACATCTTCTACTCCAGCCAAAGCGGTTAATAAAACTACGACTGCTGTTAATAAACCTGAGCCAGCGATGAAGCCGGCAGCTATGGCAGCGACTAAAGATAAAAAACCATCGACACCAACACCTGCCGCTGCACCACAACCAGAAACTACAGTACGTGTAGATACCAAACGGCTCGATCAAATTATGAATATGGTCGGTGAATTAGTGTTGGTGCGCAATCGATTGACTAGTTTAGGTTTAACAAAAGACGATGAAGAACTATCAAAAGTAGTCTCAAATTTAGATGCGGTGACTACTGATTTGCAGGGTGCCGTTATGCAAACACGGATGCAACCCATTAAGAAAGTCTTTGGTCGTTTTCCTCGTGTTGTTCGTGATCTGGCTCGTAGTCTGAAGAAAGATATCAAACTTATTTTAGAGGGTGAAGAAACCGATCTCGATAAAAACTTAGTGGAAGCATTAGCTGATCCACTAGTGCATTTAGTACGTAATTCGGTTGACCATGGTATTGAAGAACCGCAAGTTCGTGAGTCAAAAGGTAAACCCCGCGAGGGAACAGTACTGTTATCGGCTTCACAAGAAGGTGATCATATATTATTAACCATCAAAGATGATGGTGCAGGTATGGATCCTGAAAAATTAAAGCAAATAGCCATCAATCGTGGTGTATTAGAAGCTGATGCAGCTGCTAGAATGGCAGATAGTGAAGCGTTTAACTTGATTTTTGCACCGGGGTTTTCTACCAAAACTGAAATATCAGAAGTCTCAGGGCGAGGCGTTGGTATGGATGTAGTTAAAACCAAAATCACGCAACTAAACGGGACTATTCACATCGACTCTCAGATGGGTGTTGGTACGATACTCGAAATTAAGGTTCCACTTACATTAGCTATTTTACCGACCTTAATGGTGATTGTTGGTGAGCAAACGTTTGCATTACCATTAGCGGGTGTAAGTGAAATATTCCATTTAGATTTAACTAACACGAATTTAGTTGATGGCCAATTAACCATTATTGTTCGAGAAAAAGCTATTCCCTTGTTTTATTTAGATGAATGGTTAGTGCGTGATTTTAAAACTAAACCACGCGATAAAGGTCATGTAGTTATTGTTCAATTAGGCAATCAACAACTTGGTTTTGTGGTAGATAGATTAATTGGTCAAGAAGAAGTAGTTATTAAACCACTCGATCAGTTATTACACGGAACACCGGGTATGTCTGGAGCTACGATTACCAGCGATGGTGGTATCGCCTTGATCTTGGATGTGCCGAGTTTGTTAAAATACTATGCAAAAAAAGCTGTGCTGAATAAAAAATTACGTTAACACGCACAAGTGAATGCAACGCATGTACATAAATAAACTAGATGCATGCAATGAGAGAAACCGGCTAGCAAAGCTTAAGTTTCAATGTTAACGAGTTGATAGACCAAACCGTACGCCATAAGAGAGACTAAATGATCTATAAAGTATTGGTCGTTGAAGATTCGAGTTTTTTCAGGCGGCGAGTTACCGACATTTTAAATAAAGATATTAATCTTGAAGTGATTGGTTTTGCGATCAATGGTAAGGAAGCCGTTGAAAAAGCAATTGCGCTAAAACCAGATGTGATCACCATGGACATTGAGATGCCTATTTTGAATGGCATTGAAGCAGTGAAACAGATCATGGTGCAGGCACCTACTGCTATTTTAATGTTTTCATCTCTAACGCATAAAGGTGCAAAGGCCACACTTGATGCGTTACAGGCAGGGGCGCTAGATTTCCTGCCTAAAAAGTTTGATGAAATTGCCAGTAATAGCGAATTAGCTGGGTCGGTATTACGTCAACGAGTGCTTCAATTAGCACGTCGTGGAAAGCAATTATCAAAAGCGTGCAGCCCCAAAGTTATCAGTTCTAGCGTTGAGGTTACCCCGCAAAAATCTACCCCAGTTGTTGATCATAAATATCAACATAAATCCCTTGCATCGTTTCGTTCAACTGGGAAAAATTACAAATTACTAGCCATAGGTACTTCCACTGGCGGCCCTGTCGCGTTACAAAAAGTATTAAGTGCCTTGCCTCATGATTTTCCTATGCCGATCATTTTAATTCAACATATGCCGGCAGCTTTTACCCAAGCATTTGCTAGTCGACTCAATTCGTTGTGTAAAATAACCGTTAAAGAAGCGGTAAATGGCGAACTAGTAAAGCCCGGTGTTGCTTATTTAGCCCCTGGTGGCCGTCAGATGATCATTGATGGCACAGAAAATGCTCCGAAAATAAAGGTGCTTGACGACAATTCGCCAAGAATTGCTTATAAGCCAAGTGTCGATATTAGTTTTGGCTCTGCTGCTAAAATTTATGCGGGTGCGGTACTCGGTGTAATTTTAACAGGCATGGGAGCTGATGGGCGGGAAGGATCACGAATGTTGAAAAGTAAAGGTGCTACAATTTGGGCACAAGATGAAGAATCTTGTGTAGTTTATGGTATGCCACAAGCAGTTGCAGTTGCGGGTATTTCTCAATTATCGCTACCATTGGTTGATATTTCACAGGCGATTTTAAAGGAAGTACGATATGGATAAGCTCAGCTTTGCTGGGCTTGTTATTGCTGTTTTAGCCATTTATTTTGGCTTTAGTATTGAAGGCGGCACAGCTTCGGCATTACTTGAATTACCTGCATTTATTATTGTGTTTGGCGGTACCTTGGGGGCAGTGTTATTACAGTCTTCATCGGTGCAATTTTTTCATGCGTTATCACTACTACGTTGGGTTTTTGTTCCACCTGTGTATAACATTGAACAAGGAATTGAAAATATTGTTCAATGGGCCGAACGTGCTCGAGAAGCTGGCTATTTATCGTTAGAAAATGTCGCGCTGGATGAACAAGATCCATTTGTTGCTAAAGGTTTAAATTTATTAGTTGACGGCGTTGAACTGGATAATTTAAAAGCATCATTAGAATTAGATTTAGATTTATATCGTGAGCATAGTTTACGTTCAGCCGCTATTTTTGAATCGATGGGTGGCTATAGCCCTACTATTGGAATTTTGGGGGCTGTTTTAGGATTAATTCAAGCATTGGGGCATTTGCAGGAACCGGCTTTATTAGGTCAAGGCATTGCTACTGCTTTTGTTGCCACTATTTATGGAGTTGGTTTTGCCAATTTAGTTTATATTCCCATCTCTAATAAAATTCGCGCAATTGTGCATAACCAAACTATGTACCGTGAAATGATTACCGAAGGCTTGTTGGCAATAGCCGCGGCAGAAAATCCTCATGCGATTGAAAATAAATTATCGGCATTTAGGTTAGAGCAGTGAGACCACTACGAACCCGGCGGCATTGGGTAGAGCATGATAACGTTGATCGATGGTTAGTGTCTTATGCCGATTATATGACGCTATTATTTGCACTATTTGCCGTACTTTATGCATTGGCAATAGTTAATGACAAACCATTTGAAACGATCACTGAGTCAATTGGTCGAGTATTTCAAGCCGATAACATTAAAGTTAAAAATAAAGGCCATGGCGATGATATTTTGCCAGTAAATAGTAGCAAAACTAATCGTAAGTTGTTTGGTAATGGTATTTTACCATCAGCAGGTCCTGAGTTGGTTGATGGTGAAAGAAATCTATCACACGTTGATAATAATCGTGTAGGCACTAATTTAACGTCTTTGGAAAAAAAACTGCATACTGCTTTATTTGATTTGATTGAGTCGGGTTATGCACAATTACAAATCGATGGTGATTGGTTAGAAATAAATTTAAACAGTGGTTTATTGTTTCCTAGTGGGTCATCATCACCTACTACCTCAGCTAGCCAAATTTTATCGGTGATTCAACAAGTCATTGGTAACGTAACTAACTATATTCGGATTAGAGGCTATACTGATAACGAGCCCATTCATAATGAAGTATTTGCTTCAAATTGGGAATTGTCTGTGTATCGCGCTACGGCAATTTTACGCTTATTAGAAAACATGCATATTGCTCCGCAGCGCATGGCAATTGAAGGATATGGGCAATATAATCCTACCGCATCGAATAATACGGAAGCAGGTCGTGCTAAGAATAGGCGAGTAGTTATTGCCATTTCTAAATATGGATTAGAAAAAGCGAATTTATTAAAAACGCCGACGATTAGTGTGAAAGATGTACAAGCGATTAAACAAGCGGTTGATTCTCCTGAAAAACAGAATAAAATTAAAATCATACAATTAGAAAATGGTGGTATCCGAATTAC
>Ga0316206_1002591_pt1 | contig 11823 bp, 13 predicted proteins | sample 6monthpyrite_MG_FD_204942 | JGI IMG/M metagenome (GOLD analysis project Ga0316206, IMG submission 204942) | Microbial mat bacterial communities from mineral coupon in-situ incubated in ocean water Damariscotta River, Maine, United States -... | ecosystem: Environmental > Aquatic > Marine >...
ATTCGTCACATTGCCGGACAGGTGGATAACTTGACTGATGGAGTCCAGCGTGGCGCAGGTATAGCTACGACTCACAATTTTGTTGGGCGTTCAGCTCCGCAACTCCAATTGGTAGATCAACTTGGCGAGGCTGCAAAGAAGGCTGGGGATCAAACTGTTTCCAAACTTTGGGAAGGCAAGTCCGAAGTGTTTACCAAAATCCTTTCGTCAAAGCATAATGAGGCGTCAAATGCCGTAACGATGGCTGCGCATGAACTCTCGCACGGTTGGGACGTTTTGGCAGATGCGATTCCTATGGGCGGAGGCAAGTTCGGTTTGGCACTTGATCCTAATTCAGAACGAAATGCTAAGCTTGCTTCCAACATGTTTGGCAAAACACTGAAGGAAATGCGAAATGCAGATGGGGAAATCCTATTGCCAATTCGTTCCTCACCTGACACATCAGTTACTTTGGACGAATTGTCACTTGAGGGCTTATCTTCTTTGACAAGTTTGTCACATACGTACCTCGACAACGTGAATGAGATTCGCAAAGCCTACGGATTGCAGGCTATCAACAAACGCCAATGGCATTTACCCTACGTCAACATGCAGAAAAATGAAGTGCTTTGGATGATGGATGAATCAAACAAGGTGTCATATCCGATTACTGGTTCCACTGTGCAACAAGTGCAAGAACTCGCACAGGAAGAAATTAAAGCTGCGGCCAAAAAGGGCAAGCTTCTCTATCCGCAAAGCGAGAATCAACTTCGTTCACATGTTGAAAACATCGGTTCCCAGTTTGAGCAGATGACAGATATGAGCAAAGCCGGTATGCAGACTAGTGGCAAATCACTAAAAGGTTCTGCATTGACAGCTGAGATCGGGCCTGATGCGTTGAAGAGCGTGATCAATCGTTTGCAAGGTAACTTCGACGATATCGTTCGCTATTCCAGTGCTGCGAGTATGCGGAGTGAGTTGGATTACGCAAGTCGAATTCGCAAAAGCTTAGGTGGAACACCTGACAAAGTGGTCGATGCGCGTGAAACCGTTTTCGACCACTACACTCGATCTGTGTTGCAGACTCCCAGCTTGAATGACAAAACAGCCAGAGGCGCACTTGCCAAAGGGATTGAAGATGCTGCCGATGCAGGGTTGACGTACATGTATGACAAGTTCCGTGGCATCGTTCCGGCAGTTCGGCAAGAGAGACCTGCGGAATTTGAGGCGATCAAAGCACTGTATGGCAAAGGCAACTCTCCATACTCGGATGTTGCAGACATGATTGCCAAAACGCAAAAGGTCTCTTTACCGCCAACTTCACGTGGATTTGTATCTGCCATGAATAAGTTTGCAGGTGACTACGTATTGCGAGTTCTTGATTTCGGAATGCCAGTTATCAACGCAGCCTCTCTTGTGGCAGTTCAGCCAGCTGTACTCAAAGCAATGCAGCGCGCTAACGGTGAGGATTTGCAAGGCTGGAAACAGCGAATTGGCGCATGGACTTCCGCAGTTGACGACACATTCGCTATGCCAAATACTGGCAAGATGGCTGCAACTGGTGTCCACCATATGTTTTCTAAAGAAGGACGGGAGGCGTTGGAACTGTACCGCAACATGGGTTTACTGCGCCATGACGTGTATGAGCGGATTGAAATGATTACAGCACCTGTTAAAGGGTATACTGCACGTATGTATGATAAAGGGATTAAGACGCTATCTTTTGCAACTGATAAATCAGAAGAGCTTTCAAGAGCTGGCAGCTTTATGATGAACCATGCTGTGGCAACTAAGATGCTTGGCCTCAAAGGAAAGGCCGCAATCCATTTTGCACATAAGCATACGAACGCAGTTGTTGGCGATTATCGGGCGATGAACAAACCGCAAATTTTCCAAGGTGTGGCAGGTATGCCGTTCGGTCTATTCTCCACATGGGTTTGGAACTTTGGTCAGCGAGTATTTGGCGATCTTGAGGGTGGCAGATTAGGTGCCGCAGGTATGCAGTTGATGATGCAGCAGACTATGTTTGGCGCAGAGTCTCACCCTATGAGTGACTTGATGTTGAACCACGTAACGACAAATTACGATGGGACTGAAAATATCGTGGATCGTTTAGAGCGTGTTGTTGGCCCTGATATTACAAATGTCGTAATGAATGGGACGATTGCCCAGTTAACTGGCATCGGTATCCAAGGACGCTCATCCGTTACAGCACCTGCACTCTTCCGTGGCGAATTGAGTAAGGATTTGATCCCTGCACTCGGAGTCGCAGATACCATTGCACAAGGTGTGAATGAAACCATAAAAGCATCTGGCGCTGACGGTTTGACTATGGATAAGATGCGAGAAATCCTGTCTGTCTATGGAGTTAATGGGGCATTGAAGAATGTGGCAACTCACACACAAGGATACTCAATCGACCGTGCAGGTGACATGATCAACGCAGATGTGAATAACATTACGGACGCCATTGCGCATTCTGTGGAACTGAAATCATTGCGCGAACACGAGCGTATGCGTGAGATGTCAAAGGATAAAAGAACTGAAATGGTTAAGCGAGAGCATATCTCGGTTGTGCGAAAGAGTTTTAAAACCTTAGTTCGCAACTTGGACTCCACAAGTGATGAGGATTTCAGCGAGCAGATCGACGACATATTAGGGGCTTACTATGAGGCAAATGGCGATCCAGAATACTTACGCGCGATGATGCGCAGATGGTCTGCCGAAGCGGTTACGGACAAGCCGTTGCGGTTGCTGTTGGATAGGTTGAAAAAGAATGCGCAGGATGGAGGTACAGCAAGGTTGTTTCTCGATTACGCCAAATAGGTTCGGTAGGCAGGGATGCGGGTGGGTCACGCCACCATCAGAGGGGTTTGGTTTAATTTCCAAACCCCTTTTTTATGGGCTGGGATTTTAAACTACTTCAATCTCAATATTTAACTCGGATGCCAATTCCGTAAAGGCTTCGTATGCGGTCTCACAACCTTCATTGATAAATAGGACTACAGGCGTCCCTTCGTCGATGAAGGTTTCAATTTCTTCTGCCACTTCGGAAACATCTTCATTGCCAGTTGTTTTACCTACCCAGCGATTACCTATTTTTATTACGCGTAGTAACATTTTCTTTCTCCAGTTGTTGTGTTGTCGTAAATTAAAAACTAAACTTGTTAGCCTCCGTTGGTTAATGGGTCAAAAGCTTCTACAAGTTGAGGCTGCAATGCATTGCCAAATGTCCAAATACGCAGCCAAACTTTTCCTGTCTTGGCAACTTCTGCCAATTCAGCTTCTGTCAATTCCCAGCACGTGATCGCTTGCCCATCTTCAGTTCCGTGCGCAGGCAACGGCAGATACTCTTTTTGGTCTTTTGCAAATGTCATATTTGACCCTATAAAGTCTATTGGTCTTGCCATAGTGTTCTCCAGTTAAATCATTCCGTTAACCATTGCCAATTCCAGTGTCATACTGCAACCTGCCGCATTGCGATGACCCCCTCCGCCAAATGCTTTTGCAATTTCGCTGACATCTGCGCGCTCATCCACACTACGCCATGAGCAGGCGACCATTGGTTTGTTGCGCCCATCGTGGATGATATTAAGCATGGCTACGGCTTGCAAACCTGGCTTTTCTTTCATAACTAAGTGTCCCATTTCTGAAACAAACTCTTTGGGGATTCCAGTCAGAACGCCAATTGGGCCATTGAAGTTTTCCAAACTGAGTTGTGAAATTTCTACATGTGCCATCCAACCTTCCATTAAGGTTTGGCGATAGTCTATTAAAGTTTCCCCTGTTGCGCAAATGTCATCCTTCCTTGCCAATTCATACATGCTCATATGCTCGTGCGAGACAGAGGCTAGGGCATCACGCAAATCTTCAAACGTAGTATCATGCAAAGGGAATTTTGCAGTGAATCCGGCACAGAAGTTTTTGGTGTCAGGATACTGGAATTTCCAAATATCTCGATCGCCAATGAAGTCGAAAAACCATGGCACATGACCTAAGAAATCCTCTGCGGTCAAAACGCATCCAGCTTTCTCCATATCAAAGATCAGACTGATGTTGCCAGGTAACGGTTTTGATAGATCAGCCTGCGCCGTTTTGTGATGGTCGATGATTGTGATGTGCTCAGCCAAGGCTGCCAAAGCGAGTAACACTTCATATTTGGCAGAGAAGTCTAAGAAATAAACTTCGCGACCTATGACTAGTGACTTGTCAATGATGTCGTCGTAGCTCATCGGCAAATAGTCTGCTGTATCCTGCATGACAATCCATGCTGCATAAGCTGCGAGCAAACCGTCATAGCAGTTGGCGTGGTAGATTACTAATGGTTTCATAATGGGTTATCTCCAAGTGGGTTTGTCCAGCCTAAAGCTTCGGCTGTGTATGGCATTTCAGGTGCTAATTGGCGTCGAATTTCTTCGGCAATTAACCGTACCTCTTTTTGCGCATGGTGGTCGCAACGTAAATCTAGGAAGTGAATCCAAGAACGAAATGTGCCATGCATGATCATAGTTGTTTGTGTAGCTAGAGGCAGAACAAAACGAGCACATTCTTTTGCAATTCCATTTAAAAGAAGCTTTTCATATACGGTTTGACAGTTAGCTATACAACCTTCAACGTAGGCATCAATGGCTATATCTGCGCAAGTATCTGTGCTGCTTTGCCGATTACTCTCAGCTTGCACACGAAGTTCAATAGGCTCAATGGCTTCGACTTTAGAATACCGTTGGCTGAATTCTTGAAAAGAAAAACTGCGATGCCGTAGAATCTGCTGGGCAATTGCGCGTGAGGTTTGAATCTCAAATGCGAAACTCACCATTTCATTTGGCGACCAGTGTTTATTGTCCATGAGGTATTTAAGCAACTTCGGTGCCGTTTCCTGATTCAAACGATTGTCTTCATTTGAAATTCTGGCGCACCATGCCAAATAGTTTTCACAATTAAGATAGAGTCCTTCGGCGTGTAAAGGGTCACGCACCAAAGGTTGTGTTCGTGCGGTCAATGTAACTTTCATAATTCTCCATACTCCAATTTAAGGATTAACTGCAATTCATGAATGGCTTTGCGAATATCTTCTGCACCATTCTTATGTCGGTATCGGCAAATACGTTTCACAACAGAACCTTCTAAAAAGGATAAACTATTTGCGTATATAAACTCAACTGGCTGAATTGCTAAGTCTTTATAATGAGCGCCCCCAATTTGGGTATCCAAAGGCGATTTGATACTGGGCTTTTTAGTTACAGTTTTACGTGTCATTAGATTCCCATCCCTTCTGGCGATGTGCCAGAGACTGCATTTGCGTTTCCAATTTCCTGCGCAATAACTTCTTCCGCTTTGGCACACACAACTGTGGTTTGCAAGATCAAAGGATCACCCTTCAGCTCATAGATTTCATATCCTGTGGCATCTGTAAGTTGGCGAAGAAACAGCATAGCCTGTTCTCCATCGACTTCTTTGCGGGTGAATTGCGGATTAGCTGCGGCTGGCTTTGTACTGCCCAGTATCACACCTGCGGGTTTAACGTTGTGCAGAATTAAATATCTGCCGGTTTTCTTTATCATGGTCTGTCTCCGTTTGTGGTTTGGTTTGTTAAAAAGGTATGTCATCTATCAGCACAAAACACGAGAAGTCTTGGTTCTGTGAAAGTGAGTGGCACAAGGTGTACCCTGATGCGTATTGCCCAGTGGCTCCTGTGGCAAAGTTCACTTGCGGATTCCAGTGTTCGCAGTCGTTGCAGGGCGGACCTTCAACATCTAGTTTTGGAACTGGTGTGGCACAGGCCTTTTCCTTAAGTTCTGCGGGGTCGAAGCACGCCATCAGTCTGTCCACCCATTAATGCAATCCCAACGGCGTCCGTCGATTAGCAGGGAATGTACATTGATGCCATAGCTGTGTTTGTCATCAGGATTGAGAAGTGTCAAGTCCGTGTTAGCTGTCAGGATCACTTGGTCAAGTAGCTCTTTCTCCGGCACCCAATTCCAAGGCCATTTCTGCCAAGTGCCACCTTCCTTCAGTGTAAACAAAACTTGCCCTTTGCCAAAGTTGGACGGCAAATGTAGTTTGGCACCCGCACCCATAGTCCAATGCTGCTGATGCTTCTTGCAAATCATGGGGTGCAAATGAAATGCCGGATAGCGTTTGGCGTGTTGGCGATTCTGGAAACACTCCTTTGCCCAGCTCCAACCCATGTTTGTTCTGGCACTAGGCGCAGTACTGAAGGTATGCATACTCCGGGCCAATATGCCAAAGCGATCTTGCGCAGCTTTACGCGCATTTGGTTTTGCTTTTTTCTTTGGGAAATTAAGCGGACTTAAAAATTCCATCGGTATTCTCCTTTGCTGTGGTTAGTCATCTATGCACAAGAACCATTTCTTGGCACATTCTTCTTCAATACTTTTGTCAAAAGCCCTCTTTCGTTCTTCAGCCGTAGGCTCTCCAAATGGATACTCGCAGGCTTCACACTCTTTCACGCCAAAGCCTACTAGAAAAAAGACAAGCACGAGAGCAATAAACTCCTGTGCTGGTGTCAGTTCAAATTTCTGTTTCATATTGCCACCTCTGCAATGTCTTCCCAAATGTCTGCCATATCTTCATCTATATAAACAAAGCTCTGCCCTTGTTTGGTGTTCACTTCTCGAATCTTATTGCTGTTTATAAAGTCAGACAAGCAATTGCGATAGTCTACCCGCTTCATGTCCCGACTCATTACATACCACAACTGTGCATTTGCAACAGGCCCATGTGAGTGCTGTAAGAATTCCAGCATCTTCTGCTTGGCTGCACCAATCGGTGACAAACCGAACTCGCCCAAAGCATCTGGCATAAAGTGTTCGGTATACCGCAACAGATTGTCTGCCTGAGCTACGTCAACTTCCTCGATTAAATAACTCCTGCGTAGTGCTGCAAGAATCATTGCCAGCTTCATTAAGTGCGTCTGTCTGCGCTCCCCGTAGTAAAGGAATCTGGTATCTTCAATGGTCAACTTCTCGTTCTCATACAGCTTATCCATGATATCTGCCGCCTGCTTTGACTCTTTCATTTCGCCAGACATTTCGTAACTCAGCCAAGCAAATGTGTCTGCCACTTTCTTTTGCAAGTCCTCATCAATACTTGGACGTGCCACTTTCTTCTCCTTCTTTGGCGCATGTACGAGAATGAATCTACTCATGAACCCTTGGCCGATTGCTTCTGCCGGAAGTATCTTGGCAATATCTGCCGCAGTAGTTCCACCAATGATTGTCATCAGAGGTTCGGAAAGTGTTTGCTCAGTAGCTTTTAATTTGTACACATAATCTTCGCCATCCCAAACCTTGATTAGCAATCGACTCATGGTGGCGTTGCTCTCCCCCATGAATGTGCCAAACTCAGAGGCCCATGCGTAAATTTGGTGGGCGTCAATTGCATGTGTAGTAATCTCAACTTCGCCTATGGCAGTTAAGTCTGCAATCCCACTTGTCGTATTGAGCAAATCAAACGCATCTGCCTCCCCGTCTTCAAGTATGTCACCCTCCAAAGCGCCAATCAAACCTTGCCGTTGGCCGCCAGTATCGTCAGGTGCGAAACGAACTTTGGTATACTTGGCAACTAAGGAACAGCTGTACTTCATGGCTTGTGATTTTCGTGTGCCAGGTGGGCCTACGAGAAGCACATAAATGTTAGGGTAGATATCCCCAATGCCAAATGGTAAACACACATGTCTGCCCATACAAGCGGAGGCGGACGAGATTGCAGACCAGAGGTGCATGATCTGTGGCGACTCTGTGTTTTCTACATACTTCAAATACATTTGTAGGAACTCGTGTGTCACTTCTAGTTTTGGATCAGAAACTGCCATTGAAACTTCAATCCTCTAACAGCGTGAACCGTTTTTGTGTATTGTCTGTGTCTACAAATCCAAAGAACTCAGCGCATGGGCGTGTAGCTAATTGCCCAAGCCGATTCATGTAGATAATGACTTTGGTGTCTGTGGCAGTATCAACCCCACTGCCAAGTACCCAGTAAATTGTGCCCTTGTAATGCCGATATCGTTTGCCAAATGTATCTGCATGCACAGACTGCAAGGCCATGAATACACCTGCTTGCACTTTGCCTTTCATCAGCAATGCAGGATGCATGAGGGAGACTTTGCTTTTGTCGTCACTCATGAGTTCTTCTCAGCAATTGCGCTTCGAATCAAAGATGCCATTCCAGGAGCTGTATCTATATATCCCAATTGGTTTTCCCTTTCCAAAATTGACATGTGCTCTATGAGGTCGCGCAAATCCATTTTAGGCAATTCAAAAATACGTACGTAGTCAGCCTCATTTAATTTGCCAACTATGATAATTTGAGTTGGCGATTTGCGATGTACGTCAACGTGCATTTTACACATCTCTTTTACTTGTGCTTTTAGTGCTCCATGAGAGGTGCGAAGTTCACTCACTTCATGTGGCAAATCAGTTACAATTGTATGTAATCTGAGTAGCCACCATTTGGCGTATGCGTATCGAGTTTTAATTGGTCGTAGTATTTTCATGCTTCCATATCCTGATCGCCGTAGATTTGTGCATTTTCTGTGTAAATAAAGTTGGCAGCTTCTGCTTTTTTGCCAGCCTCCAAACGGATGTCACGAAGCCCCTTCTTCAGGTCTGGATGTAAGTCAAATGGCGCACTCTCTAGCGTTTGCACAGTTTTAGCCATTGCCACTTCTACTATACGTAACCGTTCTGTGATATAATCTTCAAAAGGTGTCATACCATTTCTCCTGCTCGCCACTTTGCCCACCATTTGGCATCGTGATCATCAATTGTTTGTAGGGACATGCCTTCTGAGTAACTTGTCAAACGCTTGCCCCATGCTCGGCCCACATCTGCTTCAGTTGGCACAGTAAATGTACGGCCATGTAGCGTACATGAGTTGTTCATTGCGTCTTGCACATCGGTGATTAAATCTAATCTGTCCTCTGGAACTTGTCCGATAATTGAATCGTGAACTTGAAAGAGCAATTGCACCCCTTCGTTTTCCAGTCGTCTGTCATTTCCAAAACGATCTTTGAATCTGTAGTAGATGTTGTCAAGAGCTTTGTTGATATTGCCTGCTGTACCGCCTTGCCCAATAAATGCCGCATACTCTCTTTGAACTTTGCTATCTCCAAGATTGCCAAAGAATAATCTGGTTCGCCCGAAGGCGCATTTGTACGTATTGCCATTAGCTGCACTCTCTTTTAATCGATCTGCCAAAGCAGGCTTAAGTCCTGGATACATTTGGAAATACTTTGCGAGGAATGCCCCACAAAGCTTTGCCAATTTCTGGTCATTCCACGTTGCTGCATCTTTATACCCCAATGTTTCTGCCGCTGCGATAACTGGTTTGCGAGTCATAGTCATGAGAAGGGTTTTGGCACCCATTTCATAGTTTGCCCCATAGACTATTCGTTTGGTAATGCTGCGTACTCCAGTCTGGTTATGTACACACCAAGGTTCCTTAGCCCTACGTGCCGTTTCGAGTTCATCGTAGGCCATTTTGAAAAAGAATGCTGCGTGTACGCAATGAGTGTCTTTATCCGACAGCATAGTCTCTATAAAGGTTAACTCTTCGAGGTCAAAAGCCGTGAAGTACGCATCCGATTGCGCGTAGTCGATGTCAAATAAGACGTATCCTTCATCTGCTTCAAGCATAGGGCGCATGATGTATGGGACGTTTTGGATGTTTGTGCCAATCCAAAGATCGTGCGCCTTAGAGCCATAGCGTCCTGTCTCCGTAGCTGCCGCCGACATTTTGTACATAAACCTATCATGTAATGTAACTCCTTTGCCATATTTAGATACTAAAGTCGCAGGCTTTTTGACTTCCCAAAGTTTGTCGATAAACCAATCTGCAAAAATGTTTTGCTCTTTGATCATCATCAAGACTTTTTCATCAGTCGTTCTGCCCTTTCTGCCATATGGTTTCAATTTCAATACGTCATAGATAACTTCTTGTGTTTGCATGTACGCATTAGGATTGTACATAGGGTTATCTGCGGCACAAAGCAATTCTTCTTTCGATATGTCACTCTTTGTCTGCAATTCAATTGCGAAATAGGTTTGCAAAGTGCGATTACATTTCACTCCGCGCATGGACATAGCAAATGCAGGGCCAAATTGCTGCCTCATTTCATTCTTGTAGTTCTCAACGGCCCATGCCAGTGAAGGTTTACTAAGCACACGGAGAATAAACATCCAACTGTGCAAAGTATTGTGCGTATCTAATGCACCATATCGCCAGTAGTTTTCAAGTCCCACTACCGTCTTTGGTATCTTGCCACCTTTCGTATCGTCTTTGGCATCTTCTTTCCCTTCATCCTTCCAATACTGGTAGCCATCCATGCAAATTGAGGCAATAAAGTCAAGCCGTTTCGGCGCTTCACACCAGATGCTATGCCACCCATGTAACGTATCTGCCACATAGTTACGAACAGGCACAAGATAGACGACAAAATAAGTGGAATCGTAACTGCCGTTCTGCATAATCTTATACGCGGGGCTGTCATTGATTGTGGCAATGTGTTTCCAAACTTGCACTTCTTCATATTCTTCTTCCCAGTGTGCGCCATCTTTCTTTTGCGGATTGATAAACGGAACGTTCCATGTATGCACTCTGCCATCTTTGAACAGACAGCTGTACTGGATTGAAGATATATAAATGGCTGTCGTTTCAATATCAATCGCCATTGCCACAATGTCTGGTAACTGCGCAACAAGATTTTGCACGTCCGCAATAGAGTGGCAAACCGTGTAGCTAAACTTGGCTTCAGGACGCAGTTTGCCAGTCAACCATCGCTGGAGCTTCTGCAAATCCTGAATTAAAACCCAACTGCCAGTCTTAGTTAACTTAGTCTTCTTCAGATCGTCGATAACAAGTACAGGAATAACACGATTGCCACACTGATACTTGTAAATGCCACCGCGAGTAAGTGCCAATGAGTTATACTTGTCTGTAATATAGCCCAAAGCAGCCTTGTCATTGCAGACGAGGAAGTCGGGATTCTTTTTGGCAATTGACGCATGAAATTCATCCTCTCTATCAGGGTCGTGTACCCATTTGGTTTTGGTTTTCTTAATCAGCATCCCTTGTGTGTGGCACTGAAACGAAATGTCAAATACACTGATGCCAGCGCGACGTATATACGCTTGTGCCATCTTTTGAAATCCGGTAGACATTGCGGGTGGTTGTAGCCAAACTATGTTCATGTGTCATTCCAGCACTGGCAATCAGTATCTAAACTGCCACATGCATGACAAAATTGTGAGCATATGTAGTGGCGTTCTTCTTCTGTCAGTTTGCGCATGAGTTCCAGAATTGTTTTAATTTCATCAGGCACTTCGGGCGTGTTATTTGTCATAGAGTTTGTACCCCAAAAAGGTTCACTTAGAGATGGCATCTGAAGTCGCAACTTGCAGATTGGGTGTATGAATCCCGTTACAAGATCAACAGATGCCATCTCTAAATCAGCTCGTCCATGAGCCAGAGGAAAGCCAGATTACGCTACAGGCTTAACAGACTTCATGTCGATGTTTGCGTAAATGGTATCAGGATCATTTTTCTTAGCCTTATGCTTGATCTTTGCAGCAAGCTTTGTGCCACAGAAACCGTCAAGCAACTGTGTCAAAGAACCTGTTGCCGCATAGCCTGCCGCGCGCATTAAGAACTTTGCTTGGCCTACAGATTTTTTAACGTCAGACACAAAGATATTTTCTTCATGCTTAACGCCAACCATAGACTCAGGAGTCTTTTCGCCGTCTGCAATTGCCAAACACTCAACCACTTCGAGTTCAAAAGAGATTACTGGGTATTCAGCAATTTCTGTGAGTTTGGCATCCAGCA
>Ga0316206_1002592_pt1 | contig 11822 bp, 14 predicted proteins | sample 6monthpyrite_MG_FD_204942 | JGI IMG/M metagenome (GOLD analysis project Ga0316206, IMG submission 204942) | Microbial mat bacterial communities from mineral coupon in-situ incubated in ocean water Damariscotta River, Maine, United States -... | ecosystem: Environmental > Aquatic > Marine >...
AGCGCCCGCACGATCGGCTGAGTCATCGGGCGACGGATCACCCGCAGCACAATCAACGCCCCCACAAAGACCATCGGCACAACGACCCCGAGACCAAATGTCCGCATCAGCCCATACGCCATGTACGCGCCGATCGGACCCGTCCAGTTCTGCGTATCCCCATTGCTCGGCCACACCGCGTGCGTCGGCGTATCGCCTGCGTCGAAGCTCACCAACCCCGCAAGCACAAACACCCACAACGCCCCGAGCGCCAACCACCCGATACGCGCAACAAGGATCTGCTGCTCGCTCGGCTCATGGGCACGATCTTTCACCCGGTACGGACGCGTCGATTTCTTCTTGTTGACAGACTTGGCCATATCCGACACTTATCGGCCAATCTCCCAGCATCCGGACACAATCTCCACCCACCAATCGATCAAAAATGCCCATCAAACCGACGATCTCATCAAAATCACGAACAGCCCGCATTGAACGAGACAAGAAAGAGCGAAACATCGAAGAAGTTGAGCACCCCGTCACCCGTGAGATCCGCGCCCGGATCGTCCTTGACAAAAAGTACAAGGAACGCCGAGACATCGAAGAAGTTCAAAGACCCATCACCCGTAAAATCCGCCAAACATGGCCTACGACAACCGTTGAGCAATACGCTCACATCGTCACTCCCACCATTGGCTACAACGAGATCAAGAGATCCATCTTGATCAAAATCCCCCGAGCCAAGCGACTGAGCCGCATCGCCGGCAGCATATCGAAACTCGGCCCCAAAGCCGCTGATCCGACCAAAGTAGATTGAAACATCATTACTCATCGAGTTTGGAACGGCAAAGTCAGCCAATCCATCTTGATCAAAATCGCCAATCTCTACAACTCGCGGGCTATCGCCCACTGGGTACAACCAGTCATTCTGGAAAGTACCATCCCCGTCCCCGATAAACACCGAAACAGTATTTTCGGCTCGATTCGCCGATGCGACATCGACAATCCCATCACCATTGAGATCCCCGATCGTCAAGCCCCAAGGCTCATCACCGGTACTTGGCAGCTGTCCTGAGGACACAAAGGTGCCATCACCAACACCAAGCAACACCGTCAAATTATCCGCATACCGGTTAGCAACAACCAAATCAGACACACCATCAGCATTGAGATCCCCGATCCGTACGCATCTGGCTCCATTCCCCGCATCAATGCGTATCTCCGGCGCAAATGTGCCATCCCCGTTTCCGAAGAAGAGTGATACATCATCGCTCCGTGAGTTGGCCGTCACCATATCCAACGCATCGTCCCCATTGAGATCTCCAACAGCAACATATTCAGGATCTTGACCAGCCGAGTGATGTAAACCCGGAAGAAAAGTGCCATCACCCAATCCAAGAAGAACTGATACACCATCCGTCACCAGACTGCTCACCGCCAGATCAAGCACCCCATCACCATTAAAATCGCCACAATCAACCCCAACAGGGCGATTCCCAACACCAAAGCACGAGTAGTCTTGAAACGAACCATCTCCATTGCCAAGCACAACGCACACGGTGTTTGTGTCATTGGCTGCTATTGCAAAATCAGACACCCCATCATCATTGAAATCACCCACACAGACCGATCTGGGTCCATCTCCAGCACCATATCTTGGCTCCGGATTGAATGACCCATCCCCATTGCCCAAGAGGACATTCACATTGTCACGGTCACGGTTTGCAACCGCGATATCCAATCGCCCGTCCACATCGAAATCACCGAGCGTCACGGACCCCGGATACAAGTTGGCCGCCCAAAGTTGGCTCGCTTGAAAAGTTCCATCCCCGTTGCCGATGAGCACCGCTATTTCCTCGTTAAAACGATGCCCCACCGCAAGGTCCAACACCCCATCGCCATCAAGGTCGCCAATCGCAACCGATTGAGGATAAGTACCAACGGTATATCGTCGCCGTGCTTGGAAAGTCCCATCGCCGTTGCCCATCAGCACCGAGACTTCTTCGCTGAGTTCAATCGAAAAGACAAGATCCAAAGCACCATCGCCATCGAGGTCGCCGATCGATACCGATTGAGGATTATTACCAACATAGAGATTCGTCGCAGAATCAAAGTTCCCATCCCCATGCCCAAAGATGATCGAGACCGTATCCGTTGTTGAGTTGGCGACCGCAATATCCAAGTCTCCATCCGCGTCCATATCTCCAAGTGAGACCGAGATCGGTCTGCCCCCAGCAGGAAGGCGATACTCGGGCGAAAAAGTCCCATCCCCGTTCCCCAGCATCACCGACACATCACCGCCAAAGTAGTTCGTCACAACGAGATCAAAGTCCCCGTCACCATCCAGATCACCCAACGATAACCCTCGAGGCCCATTCCCCGCGACAAGTCGCTGATCGGCCTGAAAAGTCCCATTCCCATTTCCAAGACGCACAGAGACATCATCGCTATCTCGATTGGATACAACAAGATCACAATGACCATCTGCATTGAGATCAGCAAACGCAACCGACATGGGAAAAAGGCCTGCCTGGATAGTCTGCGGATTGGCAAACTCGCCGCCCCCAATGTTCAGAGCGATCGACACATCATCACTCTGAAAATTCGCACTAACAAGATCAACGAGGCCATCGCCGTTCAGGTCTCTATTCGTGATGTAGATCGGCCCATCACCCACAGAAACTGTTCGGCTTGGCGGATAGATTACTTCTCGATCGCAGTCTTGCCCAACAGCAATACCGTTGGCAAGCCCAAAGACCAATCCAGCATACCCAACGACCGCTCTTGAAGCACACAATCGAACCATACCGATATATCCTCAATCAATCAACTACAGCAAGAGTGTCAGACGATTTGCCACAAAACTACGCCATTTTCAGGCATCGAACAGACCAAATACCGACAAGTTTCCACGATACTTCAACTCACCCCCCAGCACAACACCCCCCAGCACAATCCGCACAATTTCTCCAATCCGCACAACCGATACTTCAGTCGCCATCCTTATCTGGACGATGCAGGATCCAGCCAAGGATGGCGACCATTCGGCAGGGATGCCCAAACACCTCAGCAACGACCCGAAGGGTCACGCCGCGAGACGCCAAGCGTTTGCGTACTCGATATCGGTGCGCCCGAACCATACAGCACATCGACAGGGACAGGGAAGGATCAGTTCAATGCCAAATCAGCCTCAACAAGCAAACACCCCAGAACTCACCGTCATCGGGGCCGACACCCGCATCAAGGGCGAGATGTTCTTCGAGAAATCCGCCCGGATCCTCGGCTCCTTCGAGGGCAAAATCACCGCCCAGGGCGAGGTCCAGATCGGCAACGGTGCCAACTGCAACGCCGCCGTCGAAGCAGAACAGATCATCGTCGATGGCTCGGTCCAAGGCCCACTCTTCGCCCGCGATCGATTGACCCTCACCGCCAACGCACAGGTCCAAGGCGATCTCACCGCCGGCACGCTCGTCGTCGCCGAGGGGGCCTCCTTCGTCGGCCACTGCAATGTCGGCCCCCGCGCCAACGAGATGACCGGCAACTCCAATACCACGACGCAATCAACCACACCAACAAACCTGGCAACGAGCACCGAGCCCAAGCCAAACATCACCACCCAACTCGATCTCACCCCGCCGTGGGCCCAGCAATCCACCGGCTCAAGCGTCGCCTGATCGAAACAAACACCAACGGGGGCACGCCCATCCGTGGGCGGCCCCTTCCCGATCCACCCATCCCTGGCCGCGTTCGGCAAGCGCCGGAGCGGCCGTTTTTATGGCCTCGTTCTTCAAGCCACCCCGATTTCTCATGCGTGAACGCGCCGCCGGGCGCGCGGTCGTCCCCGAATCACGCACCGTCACCTGCTACCGCTGCGCCTTGACCCTCACCGTCTCGGGCTACGCCGAATCCGCCTCGTGCCCCCACTGCGCCGGGCTCCTCCGCATGCTGCCGATCAACATCACCAAGGGACACTGGGGCTCGTCGATCATGACGACCGAATCGGTCCACATCCACCAAGACGCCAAGGCCATCGCAAACATCATCGTCGCTTCAGGCGATATCCTCATCGAGGGATCCGCCCACGCCATGTGCATCTGCGGCGGCACCGCCCGCCTTGCCCCAACCGCCGAACTCAAGGGCGGCATCCGGGCCGCGACACTCATCATCGAACCCGGCGCGACCATCGCCGGCTCAATCGTCGAATCACCATCAACCGCCCTCGGCTCTATCGATGTCGACGCCGCCGCCCGATCACGCCCCGGCACCGGACCCGGTGCCCAGATCGAGTTCAGGGACACCCAACTCGCCATCGCCGCATCACAAATCATCGAGCCCAAAGACCATCAACCAATCCCGATCCGACAGCCCTACCCTCCTCGCCTCAGGGTGGTACGCTAGAGAACGAATACCGTGCTTGCTCCGCTCAGCACACTCCACTGGTTCTGGTGGATACATCAGATCGATGACAGCGCCCAAGCCTTCACTTGGAACGAAGCGATCTACGGCGGATTCACAGTCTTTATTCCCGGGATGCTCCTCAAATCCGGGATCGCCGCCGGCATCGGTGCATGGGCCCTCCCCTCGGTCGCCAATCGACTCTGGTAAACTCCGTTCCACCACCCCGAAGAACTTTCCCAATACCGGGAATACTCGGAGGAGAACAGGAGTTGCTCCACCATGACCAACGCACTCACTGAGACATCAAACGCCAAGCATATCGCCATCCTCAGAATCCTCGCCGGCGCCCCGCTCGTCATGTTCGGCGTGATGCACCTCACCGGGGCTGCCCCGATGAAACCCTTGGTCGAAGCCGCAGGCCTCCCGTTGCCCGGGCTCACCGCAGCCGTCGTCCCGCTGGCAATGCTCCTCGCCGGTGTGCTTCTCCTCGCCGGTGCCCTCGCACGCGTCGGCGCTCTGATCGGCATCGGGGTCATGCTCGGTGGACTCGTCACCAACATCAAAATCCCAAACGACCAATGGCCCACCCCTTCCGATCTCGACTCAAATGTCATCGTCATGGGCCCCGAGCCCGGGATGCTCACCCCGCTGGCAATCGTCGTCATCCTTCTCAGCGCCTACATCATCTTCAAAGGCGCCGGCGCATGGTCGATCGACGGCAAGGGAAGCACCGACAGCGCCCCATCCGCCCCAGCATCCGAAGCCTCCTAACCGCATCGCTCTACTTCTCGGACCTGAACAGCTCATACACGCTGGGTAGATCACCACGATCCCGCTCGAATCGGCCAGTTGCACAAATCCCCCCGTATAACCGGCCGATTCTACATCCATCTATGCGCTGTCCACGCCCCTATCCCACGCACACCCGCCGAGCATTCTCGCTCATCGAACTTGTCATCGTCGTGGTCATCATCGGGATCATCGGTGCCATCGCCATCCCACGCATGTCGAGTTCCGCCGACAACGCCGCCAGAAACGCCGTCATCGGCGACCAGTCCTCGCTCCAACGCGCACTCGACCTCTACGAGATCGAGCACGAGGGTGTCATGGTCCATGTCGGGGCTGCCGATGCCAAGACCATCTACCTCCGTCTCCTCAAGAACTCAGACCTCGACGGCACCGTCAACGAAACAACCGGGATCTACGGCCCCTACATCAACGGCATCCCCGCCAACAAAATCAACGGGCTCGCCACCATCCGAAGAAACGGCGCCGCCGCGGGCGCAAACACCCACGGCTGGCGCTACGACTCGACCACCGGACGCATCCTCCCCGACCACACCGCCGGCGCAACAGGGTTCAAATCCGGCGGCGAAACCATCCAGAAGGTCACCGATGACCTCATCAAACTCGGTGGCTAACGCCAAGCACCGCCGCACCTAGAATCCCCCGTGCCCAACGCCCCCACCATCATCCTCTACGACGGCTGGTGCTCACTCTGCACCAAGTCCGCCGCCAAGCTCCGCAAACTCGACAACAACCGCGCCCTCATTGAACTCGTCGATCTCCGCGAGCACCCATCGCTCATCGAACAACACCACCTCGATCCGGCGCAGGTCCGTCGCGTCATGCACGCCATCACTCCCGACGGCACCGTCCTCACCGCGATCGACGCCCTCGCGCACGCCATGACCAAACTCGGACGCGGGTGGCTGATCAGCTGGACACGCCTGCCGATTCTCCGCCAGATCACCGATCGGCTCTACCTCATCCTCGCCGACAACCGCCACGGCTGGTTCTCACGCCACCGATGCACCGATGGCTCGTGCGAAATCCCTGATCACGATCCAATGCACTGAGCCCAACGCAACGAACACTCAATCCTACCGCTCCAAGACCTGGACCTCTTCGCCGATCCATGCTCGGGCGTCTTCAAGCTCGTCGAGATGAAAAAACTTGATCTTGGCGGGGATAAAGATCGCCAAAGGCTTCATCCACCGGATCCACTTCTGATCCGCAACCACCGCGATGTGCGACCAGTTGTTGATATGCCTCGGCTCCCACTTAAAATCCGCCCAGATCGCGGCCGGCTCGATCTTGCCGATATCCTTGATTATCTCGATGATCCGGATCTTGCCGAACTCGTGCATCATCCCGTCGAGCTTCGCCGCCGCCGCGTCAAACTCGGCCCGGCTCATCTCGCCGTCGATGGTGAACTCGATGATGTTGCTCTGGTCGATCTGATGTAACTCGATCATGACACGCTCCTTTCAAAGCTCGAATGAGCTGGACTCCAACCCGCTCCCCCAAACTCATTATTCGCTCACTCCGATCCGATGCCAACCCATTCCCAAAGAATGCACCCTTTCAAAAGCAAAACTCATCTGCTACCCTTACGCTTCATGCGAACACACTGCGATCATATCGCATCATGAGAGGACTCATATGACAGCTATACAGATCATCGGTGCCGGATTCGGCCGCACCGGCACCGCCTCGCTCAAACTCGCCCTCGAACAACTCGGCTTTGGCCCGTGCTACCACATGACCGAGGTCTTCGAGCACCCCGAATCAATCCCCCTCTGGGTCGATGCAATCAACGGCAATCCGGATTGGGACACCATCTTCAACGGGTACGCCTCATGCGTTGACTTCCCCGCCTGCACCCATTGGCGCACCCTCATGGAGTTCTACCCAGACGCCAAGGTCATCCTCTCGATGCGCGACGCGGGCAGGTGGTTCGACTCGGTCAATGAGACGATCATGAGCCCCAAGACGGTCGAGTTCACACTCAACTCGCCGCTGTCTGAAATGATCAAACGCAATATCTACGACCTCTTCGACGGACGCATCCACGAACGCGAGCACATGATCGAGCGCTTCAATACCCATGTGCAGCAGGTCAAAGACACCGTCCCCGCCGAACGCCTGCTGGTGTTCGAGGCGAAGATGGGCTGGGAACCCATCTGTAAGTTCCTCGGCGTCGATGCCCCGGACCATCCGTATCCCCATGTCAACACACGCGAGGACTTCGCCAAGCTCTTCGACACCGCGGGTTCACATGAAGAAGCCCACGAACGCATGCAAGAGGCCGCCAAGAGCGTCTACAAATCCAAATCGTGATCGCGTCGCCGATCAGTCTTCAAGGATCGTATTGATCGTCAACTCACCGAGGATCGTCTTCTGCACCGGGCACATGTTGGCGATCTCCTTGAGCCGAGCCCGCTGATCGTCGCTGAGATCACCCTCGAAACTGATCGAAATATCAATCGTCTCGGGGTTGCCCCGCCCGTTGGGGCGATCGTGCTCGAGATCGAGCCGGACCGATTCGAGCGCCCACCCCTTTCGATCGGCGTACATCCGAGCCGTGATCGCCTTGCACGCCCCGAGCGAACCCAGCAGAACCTCATACGGATTCGGCGCGGTGTTCGTCGCGTCCATGTCCGCGGGCTCATCGACATAAAAGGTGTGCTCGACGCCCTTGCAGGTGGTGCGGTACTTGTCCTTGCCGATCGTCACGGTCGCGGTGTGTAAACTCATGGATGATTGTAGCGCGCCTACAACGAATCCTCGCCCGGCTCAATCGCAGAGAACGCCGAGCTCTCCAGCGATTCGATCGCCTCGAGATCGCGTCCGTCCAACAACGCGTCGACGACTTCCTGGATGATCCCAATGTCCTCTTGGGCGCACCGGAATCCGGTTTCGAGCGGGGTCGTGTGCTTGCCGTCTTGGTCAACCGTCACGATCTTGAGCGATGCCCACACCGACCCAACCCGCTTGATTACCGCCGCCCGTTTGACCCCGTCCCACTCAATAAAGATCCGAGCGGTCGGGGGCGAACCCACCGTCGAGCGTGAAAAACCTTCACGGGTGAACGCGAACTGTTCCGAGCCCCGGCTCTTCTGCTTGCTCGTCACGACCATCGCCGAGATCGAAGCCAACAACATCACAAAGCCAATCCCCGTAAACCACCCCATCCCCTCGGTCAAGGCGATCACCCAGAGCTGGCTATAGAGAAAACCAAAGAGCCCGATGCACACCCAGACTATTTTTCTCCACATCGGCCCGGGGGTACCCTTGGCCACCCCCGATATGCACAGCGTCGATCGACCAGGGTAGATCTTCAACCCGCACTCTGGGCACTGACCCGGAACGGGTATCCCCTCGAGGGGATACCCGCAGCTGAGACAGTCTTTCAGACACGCTTGCAAGCGCGGCGGACTGAGTGATGTCTTCTTTGGCTTGGACATATCTTTTAGGCGGCGGCCGGCCCTTGATACTCAGCGCTCCCGAACCCGAGGATCGGGATAAAGATAAAACCGAGGAAGAACAGGCCGACAGCAACCCCCCCCCCTTGCCAAATGATTTGGCGAGATCAATCGCGATAATGACCGCGACAACAATGTTGGCGATCGGAACAAAGTAGAGGATCAGCCACCAAGCGGGGCGCCCGACGAGTTTGAGGATCAGGTACACATTATAGATGGGGATGATCGCACCTCATCCCGGCTGCCCCGCCTTGACGAACATCTTCCACATGCCCGCGATCACGAGGATAATGATGGCGAGATAGATCGCCAAGACGATGAGCCCAACGATTGCACCAACGGCACCGCCGGCGTTGTTCTGTGCGAGTGTTGTATACATGGAGTATTCCCTTCCAGCAAGATGATGAGACCACGATACCGACCCAACCGAGGGTTGGCAGTACCTTCACCTTACATGAATAGTGTTCGGGTATTTCAGGATATACACATGAATCCATCGCCTATCGTCGATTCATTCCAACGCCGATCCCGATTTCTTCCGATCCGGGCAGACGATCATGGCGCCGAGTATCACGCCGACGATGCCGATCAGCGGCTCGGCGATAGACACCCATTTCGGGGCGATGCCTTTGTTCATGGCTTCAAAGTTGGAGGTTTCACCGGTGCGGACAAGATTCTCAGGCGGGATCTCACGGGTCACCATATACACGCTTTTCGCTGCCCCCAGCACGCCGGTCAGGATCACCAACGAGATGACGGCCCCCTTTGCGTGCTTCGAAATCTTGGCACAGATGAGCCCCGCCGCGATCGCAGAAACAACCGAAACCGCGCCCCATACGATGAGCCAAGTGGTCGTCACCTCATAAGTCGCCGGCTCGAAGGCTTTGTCCGCGCCCATCATGAGGTAAGCCCCGGTGAGCCCGCCCATCACGACGATTGCCATTCCGATATATCCAGCGATCACTGCGAGTATGTTTCTGAGCATCTGTTATCCCCTTGCCGTAGGTGTGTGAAGATCCGAGTGTACCAGAAACGCAGACAAAATGAACACCTCTTGAACCATTTCTAATCGACACGAATGTCCTCGATGAGCAGTTCTTTGTCGAATATCCTTTGGACGCGTGGGTCGGTTATCTCGATGATGAAGAGCGCGTCTTTGGTGTCGATCTGATCCACGATCTGATCGAGGCATTGGGTGGTGGATTGGTCATCGCTCTCGCACCGCTCGGCAAGCTGGCGTGCGACGGCGTTGTTGTATTGGTCGATGGCCGAATCGATCGGGTCGGTAGAGGATTCTTCTTGGAAATCACCGATCGCTTTGGCTGTGGCGCGATCGAAGGCGAGGGTGAGCTGGAGTTGCCAGACGGCGTGGCGGTGAGCGTTGTACTGGCCCGGGGACCAGTGATGTTTTTTGGTGAGCTGCTTTGAACCGATATATGAGGTGAAGGTGATGAGCTGGAACCGTTGCCAGTCGGATTCGGTTGGGTGGTTATTGGCGATGAGCGCGTCGCGGAAGCCGCGTTGTTTGGATTGCCACGCTTGGGCTTGGGGAGAGGCCGCGGAAGATTCGGCGGGCGGGGCGGCGAGGGTTGGTGGAGAGAGGATGAGGGCACTCATTATCATCAGATTGGCTGATGCTGGCCAGGCGGTGGCCAGAGGTTTGGCCATTGTGGGTTTCGGGTTTGGGTTGGAAAGTTTCATCTCGTTATGGGTGAGCGGATGGGGTATGGTCGTGGGTGTATGTCAATGAAACAGCATGGTAGGAGGGTTCTTGATGAAATCGATATGTATGATCGCGTGTGCAGTGTTGATGGGTTCGTCGGCTGGTGCGCAGCCGGTGGGGAGCTTTGCGGAGCTTGAAGGGATTTTGACTGATCAGATTGTGATCGAGGACTTTGAGGGGTTGAGTCTGCATGCGGGGGGGACGCTTGAGGTGCCGAATCCGTTGAACTCGATCACGGTGCAGGATCTTGGATTCAACTGGGATCTGCAGGCGGGGGTGACTTATGAGTCGCCGACCATAATGTCGATTCATGCGGGGTTTCTTGGCGGGGATGATGATGTGTATCTGCAGTCGGTTGATCAGGTCGAGATCCGGTTTGATGTGGCGCAGGTGGCGTTTGGGTTCGATGCGATCGGGACATCGGGCGGGCAGTTTTATACGGTCTCGGTGTATGATCGGGATGATGCGTTGATCGAAGCGTTTGAAGTTTCGAGCGGCGGCGGGATCAACTTCATCGGGTATCAGGCGCCGACGCTTGGGATCATGCGGGTGGTCGTCACGCATCCGATGTTCAGCCAGATTCTGGTCAACAACTTTACCTTCGGGGCCGACTTTGTTGCGTGTCCGGCGGATATCAACGGGGATGGGGTCCAGAACTTCTTTGATGTGAGCGCGTTCTTGAGCTTCTTTAGCAGCGAGGATGACCGGGCTGATTTTACGGATGATGGGCAGTTCAACTTCTTTGATGTGAGCGCGTTCTTGGCGGCGTATGCGGTGGCTTGTCCGTAAGAAGAAGAAGAAGAAGAAGAAGCAAGACCCCCTCCGTCGGCTTCGCCGCCACCTCCCCCGGAGGCCCGGGGGAGGCGAGAAGATTGGGCTGTTTCTGGATGGGTGTCGGGCGATGGGGATGACGGGCTGGAAGCCCGTCCCACCGGAGTAGATGAAGAGAAGATTTGAGCAGCCGCTTTGCGCTGGGTTTCGGCGTGGGCGGGGGTTGTTGGTTTGTCTTTGAGGATGTCGGCGAGGCGGGCGGTTGCCAGGGCGCTGGCTTCGGCGTCGATGATGGATCGGCGGGCGGCGTTGATGCGCTCGAAGGCGCTCTTGGCGGCTTGGAAGGTTTCGGATTCGAGGGTGGCGGCGAGCTCGGGGAGGGAGATCTGGTGGAGGTTGCAGAGATCCAGCGTCGAGATCGAGGGGTTGAAGAGGTCTTCCAAGAGTGCGTTGGTGATGGTGTGGATTGATTTGGTTGTGTCTGTTTTTTCTTGTGTGTTGTTCATGCGGGAATTATCGCATGGCGGCGTTGCGGCACAAGGGGAAAGTGTTGGAGCGCATAGATTTTGCGCACGGGGGTGGTAGATGGGGAGAAGATTTTGTACGCAGAGGGGGCGGAGAGCGCTGAGGACGCGGAGAAGAGGGGGAGTTTGAACGCGAAGATCGCGGAGGGCTCGAAGGGG
>Ga0316206_1002596_pt1 | contig 11788 bp, 10 predicted proteins | sample 6monthpyrite_MG_FD_204942 | JGI IMG/M metagenome (GOLD analysis project Ga0316206, IMG submission 204942) | Microbial mat bacterial communities from mineral coupon in-situ incubated in ocean water Damariscotta River, Maine, United States -... | ecosystem: Environmental > Aquatic > Marine >...
TACAGTTGAGTATAATTTCGCCCTACAAACAGTGGGTCTTTAGCTCAGTTGGTTAGAGCCCTCCGCTCATAACGGAGTGGTCATGTGTTCGAGTCACATAGGACCCACCACTTGTTTAACGCCTAAAATAGGCACTTTCAAAGAAAATCAAAAATCAAAAACTTAACTTTTTAAATTCTAGGTGTTCAGTTAGGTGTTCACTTCACTTTTATTTTCAATTGTTTTCATAGCTTTTTCTTGTTCTTTTTTCATCAATTGCTCTAACTGTTCTACCGATAAGTCATTCAATTCTTCAGCAGTATACTCACCGTTCACATTAAATATAACTGTTTCAGGACTTTTCCCAAATCTAGCTTCTTTTGCTATCTTATGTATCTCGCTACTTGCTTTTATGTCTGTTTGCTTCACTTTTGTAATATCTTTTTTAACTTGGTTACTCAAAACAATGCTACTGAGCATAGAGTTCTTAAACATTTGTGAGTCAAAGTAGTCAGCTTGTATAGATGCAAGCAAGCTTATATCTGTTTCCATTCTAGCTTGAAGCTCTGCATTGGAGCTGGCAATATCTAAGATGCCATCAACAGTCATAGAACCTTTTTTAGTTATGCCGTAGTATTCGGTGAGCTTGCCTTTCATCTCATCATAAACACTTGTAGCTTTAAGCTCTTCCATAAGTTTTTGTTTTGTGAGTGCGACCTTGGAAGATTTAGAACCTTGCAGCCAGATACCGCCAAACTCTTCTCTATTATCATTCTTCCAATCACTCAAAGTAGATATGCCGACACTCTCTTGTTTCGCCACATCACTTAAGGTCATATTTATAACTTCAAATAATGCTCTACATCTAAATCTTATTTCAGGTTCATGTGCCATCTATTTATCCTCCTTTTCTTTAGCTCTTAGTATTCTTAAAACTTGTGCTTTTGTAAGATGACTGTATGAATCCTGTTTAACTTCTTCTGTAAAGTCTTGATTTGTTTGCAGATTATGTTTTTTTGCAAAATCCTGTAATCCTTGATTATCTTTAAAAGTTTTTTTGAGCTTTTTATATTGTTCGTCTGTTAAATCTTTCTTATCATATGCAACAGCAGCCCACTTATAAAATCGTTGTCTTTCCAACGGACTTAGTAAGTCTATCGCACTCTTCTTGCTAAGCTGATATACAAGGTTAGTCTCTTCTTTTTCTCTAGGAACATGGTAAAATTTTCTTGCAAAAGGTATTTTATTTTTATCAACTTTTTCATTACTAAGATATTGCTCACCTGTAGTCTCAGCATTCATAATAAACCTACCGACTCCACCTGTAGCAAAGCCAACTAAGTGCTCTATAGTTTCAGGGCTTACATCTATGCCGCCGCTTTTAACCATATTTCCACCAGTGTACTCATTAAGTTTTTGAGCTACTGTTTTTGCAACTGGGCTTACTGATTTAAAATATTTCTGAGAGTCTGGTGTTTCAGGAGAAAAAGGATTGTCTTCAGGTGCTATATTTCCACCAAAGAAGTTCTTATTAGTCTCCACTTCATAAAAAGGTTTTATAAGCGTTGGAAGTACAGTATGAACCGCACTATCAGCATCAACGCCAATAGGACTAAAAGCATTCACCGACATACTCAAAAGTCTAGTAGGAATATCTTTAAGTTCTATCTCCTTATGATACGCTTTTGCCGCTATATCTCCTACCGCTTTAAACATATTGTATCCGTAAGGAAGCTGCATAGTCTCATAGGTGCCGTCTTCATTCATTAAGATAAAGTTTGTATCTTTTATATAGTCAGGAATAAGCTCATAAGCATCTGCATTAACGGAACGGTTATGAAAATCCATCCCTATAGCACTTAGAGCGATTCCTGTAACAATAACCTGAGCCTTACGGCTATCTTTTAGTTGTGCCATCATTCTCGTTGTACCCTGTATGCTTGCATTGTAAAACATAAAAAGGCTATTTGCCACTGAACCTATCTCACCGCTTCTGTTAAAGTTTACTGTGAGGTTTTTTGCTATGCTTGCCGCTTTTGCATTGCTGAGTCCACTTTCTTTTGCCATCTTGTAAGAAACAAGCCTAGTAGCATTCTCAACTGCATCATTAACATTATCTATATAATTAAATACTTTTCTAGCGGCTTCTTTTGGTATAACCTTACCGTTATATTTATTTACTATAACTTGCGTAGATTTTTTTATATCCTGAACACTATGCAGGTCATTCCAGCCAGTAGTTCCACCCTCATGTTTAAGTTCATTAAACAGTGTACCCCAAGCATTATCTTCACCTTTTACACTATGCGTATAGATTCCCTTCATTGCAGGGAGAACATCTTTTACTATGTTGAGTCTGTTTTTCTTAACACTTGCAGGCATGTTTATCATAGCTGTTTGTATATCTCTCTCGAAGTTTGATACAACAAACTCAGGATTATAGCTTGTATTTAGAGTAGCTATCAGTCGTATTGCTTTATGTGAAGCTCTTAGTATTCCTGACATCTGTACACTGTTTAGATTTTTAAAAGCACTTGCCAAAGCTGGGTCATGTATAGTGATCTCTTTTATCTTCCCGTCTATCTTTACATGTAAGACATTATCGTCTTTTTTATAAAGTGAATCTACACCGACAACTGCACCGTTTTTATCATAGATAGCTTTATGCTTCAAATCTGAAATAGTATATAAGGCATCATCAGGAAATTCCTCTGCAAAATTTAAAAAGCTTTTTCCAACTTCATTTTTTCCAGCTCTAAGAATAGTCTCTTCATAGGCAAGGATAGAGTGCATGAGTGGGCTTTCAACTGCTCTATTACTTCCTTTAGCTTTTTTAGTTTCCTTTCCTTTTGTATCAAACCCTTTACCAACATAAGCCGCTTTATCTTCAGTACCAAACTCTCTTCTAAGCGGTACATAGTTATCATAAAGTCCCTCTAGCACTTTTACAAACTCATCACTCTCTAAGCCCTCATCTCTTATGAGTTTAAGTCTGTCTCTATTCATAGTATAAATATCTTGAGCGATTTCATTCATCTCTTTATTGTCTTTAAACTTATTGATGATTCTGTAGGCATCTTCATTACTCATACCGCTGCCGTTTTTATTTATCTTTGCATTAGCCTCATGGAGTTTCTTTTGGCTTAAAGCTTCTTGATACTCATCCACATTTTTCTGAGTAAACTTTCCAAAGAATGAGTTTTCATTTTTCTTGGCTTCTTTTATAGCTTCTTTGATTCCGCTGTCCTGATACTTCAAAAGAGTTGTATCCGCTTCTTCTAAGCTTATACTTGTAGGCTTTGTATGCAGCTCATACATCTTTTTATTTCTCTCAGGAGCATGTCTAGCCCAAAGATATTCATCCACCTGTTCAGTAGTAAGTTTAGTTTTTGCAATCTTCTCTATGATAGGGGTAACTGTTTGTGTCTCCAAATCACTAAGCTTTGCTTGAACCTTACTATGCATAAGCTCTTCTTTTTGGTAAGGGTTCATCACATCATCTATAGTCTCCATACTTGCTTTATGGTTTATGAGCTGTCTAACACGGTTAAATTTATCTTGCATCTTTCTTTGAGAGAGTTGTAAAAATGTTTCATCAGGTAAAGTATCAGTACCTTTGAGTTCCCCTTTATTAAAAGCTTTTTGCACTGTGTTCTTTACGGTCACGCCATCACCTGCAAACATTCCAACCTTTACACTTTTTTCACCATGAACAAACCCGTCATCAAACCAAGTGGGACGAACTTTTTTAAGTGCATTTATTCCAACTGCTCCAGCACCAGCACCATAAAGTAAATCTTTAAAGTCATGCACCCCATCACCATTATAATCTCTTTGATTGAGTTCGCTATCTGCTCCTCCTGCAAAGCCACCGGCTAGAGTATGCCTAGCATTAGCATGTAAGATATTTGCATCAGTAGCATCAAAAGTACCTTGATTGTGGATTGATTTTATTTGTGTTGGTTCAAATACTACAATTTCTTTGTCGTCCATAGCTCTTGCATCAAAACCTAACTCTTTAAGTATTTCATTTGTAGGCTTTTCTGTATGTAAATAAATATCTTTTTGGGCAGGCGTAAGCTGTTCTATTCCTCTATAGATATTTTTTGCATTAAGATACACTGGCATTACATTACCATTTTTTCCATATTTTGCATAATTATTTGCTTTTCTCACATCTGCTGTAAAATAAAATCCTTCTCCAGCACGAGATCCATTCGCTTTAATACCTGTATTTTTAAATTCATTAAAGTCACTCATTGTTCCATGATAAAAAACCTTAGGGCTTCCATCTTCATTTTTAGTAAGTGGAGAACTATCCTTATGCCATTCTTTTAAGTTAGCCTCTTTGTCTATATTCAACTTTTCTGCATCTTGTGGTATACTTTCGTTATAAGTAGATGAATGTGCTTTTGCACCATGCGCCGCAGTTTCGCTAGTCGGAAATGAGGGAGTAGGCGACCCCTCCATCTGCTTTTTAATCAACCTTCTTAGTTCTGAATCTACTTTACTTGCCTTAAGAGCGTGAACTACAAGTGCTGGGATACTATCTCTTTTAAGCCCTACTTTTCCAAGTTTTCCATCTATTTTTGCCAAGATAAGTGCATTTTCTTTTCCTGAGCCTTGAACAAAATGTGAAGCATCTGTTAATACATCTCTAACAATTTTAAATACTTCTTTTTCATCTTTAAAAATTTCAGGATGTTTTTCATAAAGTCTTGTTAAATCTGCTTCTGCCTTGTTTGCATCAATTCCAGTTAAAGATTTTACTGTGTCTGAGAGATTAAACTCTGCTAAAATTTTATTGCTCTGTTCCCCATTTTCCATAATAAAACTTTTTCCATCTTTTCCACCTGTAACCATCGCATTAAGTCCATTCTCTTTATACACTGCTGGATTCATATCTATCTTATTTATAGCATTTTGAGCATACTCTTTGAGCTTTCCTTGAACTGATTTATTTTTAAGTGCTGCCTTTACTGCGGTATATCCACCTAAACCTAAAACGAATTTTGTTGGGTCAAAGCTCAGATTTCCATTTTCATCTTGTTCTACACCTGCATAAGTAGCGACTACCACATTATCAATCCCTTTAGAAAACAAACTATTTGCTTCATTCCAATCATCATCACTCATTTTTTGTGGTGCATAATCGGGATGGTTATCCATAACTCCCAAATCTCTCTCAAGCTTCCCTGCTACTTTCTCATCTATCCTTCCGGCTTTTATCTTTGCGACATCAAGTTTGGTTAGTTCAAAGTCAGAAGTATAGTTTTTTGTATATTGTGCTTTATCATACGCTATTTTGTCAGTTCCGCTATTACTATTTAACTCTCTGCTTCCACCTTTTTGCACAAGCTTATTTGGGCTTTGAATATCTTTTGCTAAAACATCTTTTCTCATATCGAGGAGTTCATTTATTCGTGGACGCTTTAGTAAATTATCCGTAGTTTGTTTTGCCTCAGGCTCACCAACACGAGGTTTTTCTATGATAGGCTCAGGAATTTGTGTAGATGCAAGCTGTTCTCTAAATTTTTGAGCTTCGTCAAGATAGCTTTGTGCCTGAGTTTCAAGTGAAGTCGCTTCATCAGGGCTATTTATAGCTTTTTTTTGCTCTGCTATTCTTAGACTATTCTTTGCCAAAACCTCTTTTTCTTGTATCTGGTACTCTAGTGCCATCTCTTTTTTTGGTGTCTCAGGTGCAACAGTCGGCTCAACATATCCGTAAGGCACTAACTTTTCACCGTCTCCGACTATGTTTTTTTTGAGTGATTCAAACCCATCTACTATAGGGTCTTGTTGTGCTAAAACTACAAGCCCATTTTCATCTACATGTGAACTGATTGAAGTGGAAGTATCAGCGGCTAACTCTTCACTTACTTTTTTAGGTTTAGTTGCTTTTAAAAACTCATCTGCTATTTGCGTGTCTTTTACAACTTCATCAGGAGTTCTGGCATTGTAAGCACCATCCTCTACTTTTTGTTTTACCTGTTTATCTTTTGCATCGTTGAATTGTTTTACAAAACTGTCATCTTCACTTAAAATCTTTTCAGCATCATCTATATTTACTTTTCCACTTTTTACATTCGCTTCAAGATTAGCGTACTTTTGCATCACTTTATTTTCAGCTTTGATACCAGCATATCCACCAAATATTAATCCAGCCCCCATTTCAATAAGTCCAGAAGTCATAGGATGGCTCTTTTTAAAATCATCGGTTATCATCTCATCTGCTACGCCCATTGCTCCTTGAGCAGCAGCATTACCAACTATATCTCCTTTTGCAAAGGCTTGTCCTCCGGCTATCATCTTCTCAGCTGCTAACTTCTCAGCCGTAGTTTTTGCCAAAGTTTTTGCAACTACACCTTGACCGGCTCTTACTAAACCACCGCCTGCAAAAGCTAAATCAAGAGTAGCGTCTTCAAGAGGTAAGTCCTGAGCGGAAAGATGTTGATTTATTTTTTCATATTTTGACTGCTTTTTAATTTCATCTGCTTTTTGGATAGCTTCTTCCTGTGTTGTAGGAAGTGCATGAAGTGGGTCTTGGTTTATGAGTGGTGGTGGCATTGTTCCATCAGCGTTAGGAGCTATTGGATTTGCAAGACGGTAAACATTAAGCTTATTATATAACTCATCTTCAGCAGTTGATTGTATAGGTTTTTCGGGAGATATTTTAGCAGGTTTTTCTACCACTTCTAAAGGCTTATTTTGCTCTGCAACTCTTTTTTCAACTTGCTTATCTCTAAAATTTTGAGCAATATCAAGAGTATCTGCCACTCTAAAATCTATCTGCTTACCAGCAAAAGCATCTTTAATTTTCTGTTTATTTTCATCGCTTTGACTTGAGTACTCTTTAAACCCACCATAAATATCATCAAAGTATTTGTCACTAAGTGTCTTTTTTGTTTTTAAATCTAGTTTCTGAAAATCAGGGTTTTTAAATTCTTCTAGTTGTTCCATGATGAAGTGCCTTTAAAATTTTAAATAGTTATATACTATCTAAGAAAAAAGGTGTAAGTTAGTACTCTATATGCTAGGTTTGTTTTACCAACTTCTTAGATTTTTAGCTTTTGATATCTCTTCATTGGTAACAGTTGCGTATCGTGCTGTAGTAGCAATATTTTTATGCCCTATATCTTGTCGAATATGCTCTAGGCTTAGTCTAAGTTGATGTGATGCAGTTATATATCCAGCCCTGAAACTATGTGTACTGTAAAGTGTCCCAAGGACTGCATGTATAAAGTCGTTTATATTATTTGTTAATCCTACAACTGTCATAGGTTTAGTAGAGTTATTTTTATGAAAAAGATATATCTCTTTATCTGGAAGTATTTTTTTAAGTATCTCTATTTGTTGTCTTTTTTCATCAAAAGTTATGAGCCGTGAAGTTTTTGTTTTAGTTTTGTTTGTCAAAGAGTATTCATTATTTTTTATAGTTTCAAGTAAATCTTTTGTAGAAAAGTTCACTATCTCACTTATCCTGCATCCGGTCAGATATAGAAGTGTAAAGGCAAATATAAGTTTTGGTTTTGAGTTACTTTTAAGTGTTTTATTATTTTTAACTGCATGTATAAGTCTCTCAAACTCTTTTTTAAGTATAGGTTTTTTGGCTCTGGTTGTTCCTATACGCCTACCTATCTGCTCTTGTCCGTTTTCTATACGGATTTGGTTTTTTAGTTTTCTCTTTGCCATCTTAGTAGTCTCCTTCAAGGATTTTTAAAGCTCTTTGCTCATCTATCTCTTCTCCAGTTGTCGGGTTATGGTATGTTGTTCCAAAAAGTGAGCGTGTTACTGTTACATGCTCTTCTGCAAACATCTTTTTGATGTCTCTCATTGTTGATTTCTTCATTTACTACCTCCAATTCATAATTACTCAATCGGTAGAAAGTTGCCAGCTTGCAACCTGTTGAGAAATTCATTAAAATATCTTTTCAGATAGCTTGTAAAATCGTTCTTCGACTATTTCCAGATAACTATTTGCTTTTTTGATTAGCTTTGCCATTTCAGTTTCCACCTTTTAAAACTTTACTCATATCTTTTTCCATGTTGTCAAGCTTTTTAATAACACCCCATAAAATAGAAGATGAACCTTTTATAGCTATGTCTTCCCCCTCATGTTCTATCTCACTTATGGTTTTCTCAACTAACTGCAACATATTTGACATGTCACCTAGTGCATCTCTGCATTGAAAAACTACTTCTTTTATTGTTGTTGTTTGCATGTTGTTGTTCCTTAAAATTTTGGCATTACATAAAATCTTTCACACTCTTCACTCTCATTTACTCTTTGAATGGATTTTAGAATGATCTCTTTTTCTTTTTGCTCACGAAAACTTTTTAGTAACTTCATCGCTTCTTCAAAATCATGCGGTGCTATATGGTAGTAAGCAAATACGCCCATTCGTCCGTTTAGTTCTGAGTAAACTTCTTTTACAGCTCTTCCCCATGTGAAGTTATGACAGTCTGCTAAAGGTTTAGCTGCACGATTTACTGCAAGCTTTATCTTGTCAAGTTGTTCTGGAGCAAGACTCTCTTTTTTATGTTCAATTTTTTGTTGTTGCATCATCTGCATAGTCTGCATCTGCATTTCCATCATCTGTTTCATCATTTCTACCATTGTCATAAGCACAGGCATAATCTGGCTCAGGTCAGAGCTTGAACTCTGCTCCGCTCTAAACTGTTTTTCAATGGCGATGAAATACTTACGAACCTCTTTACCCTTTGCAGTACGTGAAGCCATCGCTATATGTTTTGCAGTGTCTAAGGTTAGGATATAGTTTTTTTGAGGTCGTCCACCAGTACTACTATCTGTTTGTGTAATATAGTCAATGTTTAATTCTAAACCTAAACTATTTACTTGATGACTCATCCAATCACTAAAATCCTTTTTAACTCCTAACTCACCATGTAGCTCTCTTGAGTTTACTGTATTAACCTCTTCGGTACCTACTAACTGTTTTTCTATCTTGATTATTTCTTTCATTTTATTATCCTTTTCTTCATCAATGATGAAGTTATAAAAGAATTATTACATCTTTGATTAATAATGTCAAGTAAATAATAATCTTTGATGTGTTTTAGCTATAATTAGTTAATCAAAAGTGATATAAAGCCTTTTCCCCTTTTTGGGGGAAAAGGCTATTTTTAGGGATTTAAAAGATGAAAAAACAAGAATTTGATAAGATTTTAAAAAATATAAATTTAACAAGACAACAGTTTGCAGATTTAACTAATTTGTCTTACGGAGCAGTTAGTAATTGGAACGATGAAAAAAAACCAGTTCCGGGATGGGTAGAAAGCTGGCTACAAAATTACATAAAAGCAAAAGATATAGAAAAGGTGGCAGAAACAATGAAGCCTTATATAAAGTGTGAAGAGAAATAATGAAATTTTTACTTATAGTATTTTTATTATTTACTACTTCATTTTCTTTATTCGCTATGGAACAACTAGAAGAGTTTAAAAACACTGACTTTCAGAAACTTGATTTAAAAACAAAAAAAATACTTAGCGACAAGTATTTTGATGATGTTTATGGTGGATTTGATGAATATACAAAACAAACTAATAAAAATAAACAGAAGATAAAAGATGCTTTTGCTGATAAGCAGATAGATAAATTCACTCCAAAAGAAAGAAAAATAGCATTTATAGCTATTGTAATTATCTCATTAATCATAATGTTTTTTTTGCTTAAATTATTACTAAGAGCTTTGAAAAAACTAAATATTTTGCCACAAACTCAAAAAGGTTCTAGAAAGAGAATTATATTTTCTATTTTTTGGATAATTAGTTTTTTGTCTATTATGATTTATAATCATAAGTATTACTGGAAGCTTGATACTAATATGCTATTATTTATTTTTATTGGATTATTACCACCTGCTATATTTTGGTCTTACTATTGGGTAAAATCTGCAAAAGATTAAAAATATAAAGGATTTACATAATGCCAACAACATTTAAACTAATATTTCTACTACTGGCAATCTCACTAAACGCTCAAACATTAAAAGAGATCACCTTTGAAGACGCAACAGTAGAAAAAGTAACTAGCATTTATGATGGAGATACTTTCAGAGCAAATATAAAAGGCTATCCTAAAATCATTGGCTATAGAATACCTATAAGAGTCAATGGAATTGATACACCAGAACTAAAAGCTAAATGCAAACAAGAAAAACAATTAGCACTCAAAGCAAAACAATTCACGGTATCCAGGCTAAGAAAAGCGAGAGTTATTAAGTTAAAACACATCAAAAGAGGCAAATATTTTAGATTGATTGCAGATGTGTATGTAGATAATATATCTCTTGGAGATGAACTTTTGAAATATAAACTAGCAGTAAAGTATAATGGCGGAACTAAAATTGATTGGTGTAAACCTATTGAGTGTGATTAATTATTAAGATATAATTATTTTTAATTTAAATAAAGGGTTGGAATGAGAAGTTTAATAGTTGTGTTAGTTGGAGTTTTGTTATTATCAAGTGGGTTATTTGCTAAAGATAATGTATATATAGGGGTTGAATATGGTATAGCAGGAGCTTCCGAAAATATTACTAAGTCTAACTATAATCCTGATTTAGGTAATCATGCAGGATATTCAACTTATAATACTATGAAAATTGGGAAATATTTTGGTTCACATAGAATTTCTTTAGATGTAGATAGTGGTAGGAAGATAGGGTTCAATTATGACTATATTTTTGATACATCCATATATGGCTTGTATCCTTATGTAGGAACTGGTTATTTTTATCAAACAACTCAGTATACTAATTCAGATGCTAGTGGAAGAGGTGCATTTATACCATTCACAATAGGGTTAGAGTATGATTTAAACAAAGAGTTCGCTATAGATTTTGGGTTCAGGATAACCACTGATACATATTCATATAGTAGTTATTATTTTGATTATGACTCTGGTGCAAGTACTGGCGTTTTTTTAAGCATATTGTATAATTTTAAAGATTAAGGAAACTTCTTAAATACCTAAGAAGTTATATTTTTTAGTATGCATACTCCAAAACTAGAGCTTAGAATGAGAGAGTATTTATTGCATACTATCATTAAAGCTTTAACCCTTTCATCAAGTCTGAAAGATGCCCTTTTCTTGTAGCTATATCTTTATTGTTTGTATCTTCAAGAGCTTTTGTTTTACGAACTTCCTCACCTGCTTTCCAAGTGGATTGAGCTTGTGTTATGGCATTTAGAATATTCTTATCGGAACCTTTATGAGCCATATATTCATTTACTGAGGCTTTTACGAAGTCTCTTTCTTCAGGTGTTTTTCCATCAAGAAGAGCAATATCTCCATTTATATTCTTAGTTATATAAAGATTATCAACCATTTTAGAATATGTATTCTGAGCAGCTATAGAATCTGGCTTATCACTTGCGGAAGCTTGAACCTTAGCTATCTTCGCATTAAGTTTCTCAACTGCTGTAGCATGTTTGATATCTTTTTCCTTAGCATTTAAAGTTGCTAAAGTCACATCTTTACCAGTAAAATGTTTATCGATCTTTGCCATAGTAACACCATCAGCATTTTTAATGAGAGTAGGGTTTGCTTCACTAAATGCTTTAAAGTCTTTGTACCCACCGCTAACAGCAGTTTGTGTGGCTTCATTGTTAAATTTGTCTTGAAAGAACTTGTCTTGCAAACTGATAGCATTAGAACTAGGGTTATATGCAGGGACAACCTTACCATCTTTAGTTGTAGTTGCAGTGTTTTTAAAGCCATCCCACTCAGCTTTATTATTAAAACTTTTATAGTCCTTAGAAAAAGCATCATCAAATTTTGTCT
>Ga0316206_1002597_pt1 | contig 11788 bp, 12 predicted proteins | sample 6monthpyrite_MG_FD_204942 | JGI IMG/M metagenome (GOLD analysis project Ga0316206, IMG submission 204942) | Microbial mat bacterial communities from mineral coupon in-situ incubated in ocean water Damariscotta River, Maine, United States -... | ecosystem: Environmental > Aquatic > Marine >...
AAGCTCAAATACAGTACGACGGGTAACCACTTCGCGACGATGTAAAATAAACGCATCTAGCATCTCTTTTAAATTAAATAATTTTGGCTGGCCGTTGGTTAATGCCACCATATTTAAACCAAACGACACTTGCATTTGGGTTAATTTAAATAAATTATTTAACACTACTTCACCGACATCACCACGTTTGATCTCAATGACCATACGCATGCCATCTTTATCTGACTCATCGCGTAATGCTGAAATACCTTCAAGCCGTTTTTCTTTAACTAGTTCAGCCATTTTTTCAATTAATTTGGCTTTATTAACTTGATAAGGTAATTCATGAACAATAATAGTTTCTTTACCGTTATCACTGGTTTCAATATCAGCAAGTGCACGAATGCGTATTTTACCACGCCCAGTTAAATAGGCTTCTTGAATACCCGCACGACCACTAATAATACCTGCGGTTGGAAAGTCAGGGCCGGGGATAATATCAATCAGCTCATTAATAGAAATGTCGGCATTATCAATAATAGCCAAACAACCGTTAATCACTTCCGTTAAATTATGTGGTGGTATATTAGTCGCCATACCAACTGCAATACCTGAAGTGCCATTTACCAGTAAATTAGGAATACGAGTAGGCATTACCGCTGGGATTTGCTCTGTACCATCATAGTTAGGTACAAAGTCGACAGTTTCTTTATCTAAGTCAGCCAAAATAGAGTGAGAAATTTTAGCCATACGGATTTCGGTGTAACGCATAGCTGCCGCCGAATCACCATCTACCGAGCCAAAGTTACCTTGACCATCAACCAGCATATAACGCAGTGAAAATGGCTGAGCCATTCTGACGATAGTATCATATACCGCAGTATCACCATGTGGGTGATATTTACCAATAACATCACCAACCACACGCGCTGATTTTTTATACGGTTTATTCCAATAGTTACCCAATACATCCATCGCAAATAACACCCGACGATGCACTGGCTTTAAACCATCACGAACATCGGGCAAGGCACGCCCAACGATTACACTCATGGCATAGTCTAAATACGAGGTTTTGAGTTCATCTTCAATATTGACTGGAACGATTTCTTGCGCGAGATCTGTCATAAAACAGCGACTTCCCTAAATCAAAAAGTAATTAAATTATTATTGTTAAGTAATGGCTGATGATAACACACAACGCCAACATCAGTATTGCTTTATTGAGCCGTTAATTCTGCCTAATTTTTTGTCTCGACACAACTATAATTGTCCTCTTGCTTTAATTGCTTGGCCAAACTAATTTGTCAACTTTTAACTAGGTTTGTCATTATGTTTCGTTTAAACTCTCGGTATTGTGAGTTAACATTTTGTAATTAGATGACAAATTCATTGAACGTAAACCCCAACGAAATAGAAAAGTTTGAACAAGTTGCCAGCCAATGGTGGGACGAACAAGGAGATTTCAAACCACTACATCAAATCAACCCACTGCGCGTGCAATTTATTTGTCAGCACAGTAAATCATTATTTGGTAAACAAATTATTGATGTTGGTTGCGGTGGCGGAATTTTAACCGAAAGCCTTGCAAAATTAGGTGCACAAGTTAGCGGTATTGATATGGCACAAGAGCCATTAAATGTTGCAACGCTGCATGCGCTAGCAAGCAAGCTATCGATTAATTATGAAAAAATTACTGCCGAACAAAAAGCGCAACAATGCCCAGAGCTATTCGATATAGTTACCTGTATGGAAATGCTAGAGCATGTTCCAGAGCCCAGCTCTGTCGTTAATGCTTGTGCTAACATGGTTAAACCGGGTGGTTTAGTATTTTTTTCAACACTGAACAAAACCATAAAAGCGTATTTACTAGCCATTATTGCCGCTGAAAAGTTATTTAAAATTGTGCCCGATGGCACACATCATCATCAACAATTTATTCGTCCATCTACGCTCATTGCCTGGGCTGAAGCAGATAATTTACACTGTATTGATGCCACCGGCATTCATTATAATCCGCTCACTAATAACCATAAGCTAATACCATCAATGGATGTTAACTATTTGATATGTTGTCAAAAAGTATAATTATCTATGTCTGCTACTACTAACATCAGCGAACCAGCAGCTATTTTATTTGATTTAGATGGTACGTTACTCGATACCGCGGATGATTTAGGTGCTGCACTTAATCATGTATTAGCAGAAGTTGGTTTGCCTTTGATGAGCGCTGATCAATATCGTCCCGTCACCTCAGATGGCGCCTTAGGTTTGTTACAGCTTGGTTTTGGCTCGCAGTTAAACGATTTTAATTATCATAAATTGCGTGAGAAATTATTAACTTATTACCAACAACATATCGCTCACCATACCAAATTATATGCCCAAATCGCCAAATTATTAACCATAATTGAAAACGCGCATATCCCTTGGGGAATTATCACCAATAAACCAGAACAACTAACGCAACGACTACTGCCTGCGTTTCCTGAATTTAATCGCTGTGCAATAATGCTTGGCGGTGATTCTTTAGCAAAACGCAAGCCCGATCCCTTGCCATTATTAGTTGCTTGTGAAACCTTAGCTGTACCAGCAAACCGCTGTTTTTATATTGGTGATGCCGAGCGCGATATTCTGGCCGGAAATAACGCTAACATGACCACCTTTATCGCTGGTTGGGGTTATATCAAAAATTCTGATAACCTTGCAAACTGGAAAGCAGATCATCATTTGTTAACGCCACTCAATTTGTTACCGTATATTTTTCCTACAAATTGAATGTATTTTCAACTAATTAAAAAATAACAAATAAATTCAATTGGTTAAAAAGCATTATTACAAAATCATATAACAGAGCAGAAAACATTGGTAAAATTATTCTACGGCCAAATTATTCAATCTTTTTATAAAAATAATCGTTGCCTTTTGATAAATTCACCGATGTTAATTGCTGCTACGTTAGTTGTTACTAACTAAAATTTTTAGTTCAAAATTAGCGATTAACTTTGCTGTTTTTAGCGCTTGCAATAAACACCAAACCTCATTATCTTGTGATCATATCTTACCAAGACACTATATCTTGTGTATTTTGAAATTAGTGTTATTGGTTCCTTATTCAACATTTATTAACATAATGATGGATAATTTTCACTGTAAAAAATACACAACGATAATAATAAACGGAATATAGGTCTTTCATGAATAACAAACTTTTTGTTACCAAACGTAATGGCAAGCAAGAGCCCATTGATCTTGAAAAAATACATCGCGTCATCGACTGGGCAGCAGAAGGACTAGAAGATGTTTCTGTCTCACAAGTAGAGTTAAAATCTCATATTCAATTTTATGATGGTATTAAAACCGAAGATATTCATGAAACAATCATTAAAGCGGCGGCCGATTTGATCTCGGAAGAATCTCCTGATTATCAATATTTGGCGGCGCGTTTAGCGGTATTCCACCTACGCAAAAAAGCTTATGGTCAATTTGAACCACCTAAACTTTATGAGCATGTAGTTAAAATGGTTGAAGCGGGTAAATATGATCAGCATTTACTGGCTGATTATGCACCTGCTGACTTTGATAAAATGGAACAATTTCTTGATCATAGCCGAGATCTTAATTTCAGTTACGCAGCAGTTAAGCAACTTGAAGGTAAATATTTAGTTCAAAATCGCGTCACGGGAGCTATTTATGAAAGTGCCCAATTTTTATATTTATTGGTATCCGCTTGTTTGTTCGCTAAATATCCTAGTAACACACGCTTAACTTATGTCGAAGGTTTTTATCATGCTATATCTACCTTCAAAATTTCCTTACCAACCCCAATTATGGCGGGTGTACGTACCCCTACAAGACAGTTTTCATCTTGTGTACTGATTGAGTGTGGGGATAGCCTAGATTCCATTAATGCAGCCTCTAGCGCCATTGTAAAATATGTATCACAACGTGCTGGTATTGGTATTAATGCTGGTAGAATTCGTGCATTGGGTAGCCCTATTCGAAATGGCGAAGCATTTCACACTGGTTGTATTCCGTTTTTTAAACATTTTCAAACAGCCGTTAAAAGCTGTTCCCAAGGCGGAGTTCGCGGCGGTGCTGCGACTTTATTCTATCCTATTTGGCATCTTGAAGTTGAAAGCTTATTAGTGCTTAAAAATAACCGTGGGGTAGAAGAAAATCGGGTGCGTCATTTAGATTATGGTGTGCAATTTAATAAACTCATGTATCAACGTTTGATCAAAGGCGAAGAGATCACTTTATTTAGTCCAAGCGATGTACCGGGCTTATATGATGCATTTTTTGAAGATCAACCAACCTTTGAACGTCTTTATAAACAATATGAAGCTGATGAAAATGTACGCAAAAAACGTGTTAAAGCGATTGAGTTATTTACGCTATTTGCCCAAGAGCGCGCGAGCACAGGTCGAATTTATCTACAAAATGTTGACCATTGTAACACTCATAGCCCGTTTGATCCCAAACAAGCACCTATTCGCCAAAGTAATTTATGTTTAGAGATTGCATTACCAACTAAGCCTTTGAGTCATGTTAACGATCCCGATGGCGAAATAGCTTTGTGTACTTTATCGGCATTCAACTTAGGTGCCATCAGTTCTCTAGATGAATTAGAAGGCTTAGCTGATCTAGCCGTACGCGCACTCGATAGCTTATTAGATTATCAAGACTACCCTATTCCTGCTGCTCAAAATGCATCATTAGCCCGTAGAACACTCGGTATTGGGGTGATCAATTACGCCTATTATCTCGCAAAAAATGGCGTGTATTATTCCAATGGTAGCGCGAATAATTTAACTCATCGCACCTTTGAAGCAATTCAATACTATTTATTAAAAGCGTCTAATAATTTAGCGAAAGAATTCGGTGCCTGCCCTAAATTTAATGAAACACGTTTAGCGCAAGGTATTTTACCCATAGATACCTATAAACAAGATGTTGATAATATTACCAATGAACCACTGCATTTAGATTGGCAAACGCTTAGAGAGAATATCAAAGAACATGGCGTGCGTAACTCAACATTGTCGGCATTAATGCCATCAGAAACCTCGTCACAAATTTCTAATGCTACTAACGGCATTGAACCACCTCGTGGTTTAATTAGTATTAAATCCAGTAAAGACGGGGTATTAAAGCAAGTCGTTCCAGACTATAAAACGTTAAAAAATAATTATGAATTATTATGGTCAATCCCCAGTAATGAAGGTTATTTGGAACTCGTAGGTATTATGCAAAAATTTGTAGATCAAACCATTTCTGCCAATACCAATTATGATCCATCACGTTTTGAAAACGGTAAAGTCCCCATTAAACAAATATTAAAAGATATATTAACTGCTTATAAATACGGCGTTAAAACCATGTATTACCACAATACTCGTGATGGTGCTAATGATAGCCAAGACGACGGCTGCGAAGGCGGTGCTTGTAAAATATAAATCATGTTTAGCAAAACCTAATAATAACAATCAGATTGTCGCTAAAGGGAACCAAAATGAGTTACACCACATTTAATCAAACGCCAAATGATGCACTGAAAGAGCCAATGTTTTTTGGTCAAGGCGTAAATGTTAGTCGCTATGATCAACAGAAATTTATTAATTTAGAACGATTAATCGAAAAACAATTGTCGTTTTTTTGGCGACCAGAAGAAGTAGATGTGTCAAAAGATCGCGCCGATTGGCAAAATTTAACCGAATCTGAAAAACACATTTTCATCTCAAACTTAAAATATCAAACATTATTAGACAGTATGGCTGCACGCTCTGTAAATGCTATGCTGTTACCATTAGTATCGTTACCCGAATTAGAAACATGGGTTGAAACTTGGGCGTTTAGTGAAACCATTCACTCTCGTTCATATACTCATATTTTAAGAAATTTATTTAGCGATCCGAGCGCCGTATTCAACGATATAGTTGTAAATCCCGCTATTTTAAAACGCGCGTCGAGTATTGCCTATTATTTTGATGATGTAATTTTATCAACTCAATTATTTCACTCGCAAGGTGAAGGCACTTACACCGTTGATGGCAAAACTGTAGTGGTTACCCAGCGTATTTTAAAAGAAAAACTTTATTTAGCCATCTGCTCTGTTAATGCTTTAGAAGCGATTCGCTTTTACGTGAGTTTTGCTTGTTCGTTTGCTTTTGCAGAACGTGAATTACTGGAAGGTAATGCTAAAATTATCAAGCTCATCGCCCGTGACGAAGCACTGCATTTAACTGGCACCCAAACCATTTTAAATTTATGGGCGAATGGTCAAGATGATCCCGAGATGGCTGATATTTGCCGTTCACTTAAAGAACAAGGACGACAAATTTTCTTAGATGTTGTGGCTCAAGAAAAGGAATGGGCTGAATATCTTTTTAAAGACGGTTCAATGATTGGTTTAAATGCCGAAATTTTGAAACAATATATTGAATACATAAGTAATCAACGTATGTCTGCCATTGGATTAGATGCGCCGTTTACGATCAAAAATAATCCATTACCGTGGATCAATGCTTATTTATCTAGCGATAATGTTCAAGTGGCACCACAAGAAACAGAGATATCATCATATCTTGTTGGTCAAGTTGACTCTACCGTATCATCTGATGATTTTGATAGTTTCGATTTATAATTTCAATAACATTTGTTTGTTGCGTGATGAAAATTAAAGTGAATGCAGTTACTGCTGATTTTGATCCAACAAAGCATAAATCACTGCTTGAAGCACTTGAACAACAAGGCTTCGAGCCGCATTATCATTGCCGGGATGGATTTTGCGGTGCATGTCGTTGTAAATTAATTAAAGGCTCAGTGCATTACAACATCCCACCTATTGCCTTTATTCACGATGGCGAAATATTAACCTGCTGCGCAATACCCGATGATCAAGTAGAGCTTGATCTTGACCACTAACTCACAGCATCAACTTGACAATAATTGTCATGCAATGCTTTTAATAACGCCTTGATTTTTGGATCAGCCACTCGATAATATATCGTTTGTGATACCCTGCGAGTGCTAACAATCTTTGTCTCTCGCAATTTAGCAAGATGCTGAGATAATGCTGATTGTGATAACAAAATTTGGCTATTTAAATCAGTAACCGACAGTTCTTGTTCGGCTAAGGCACACAAAATTAATAGCCGATATTTATTCGACATTTGTTTTAAAATATTAGCTACATGATCTGCTTGATTTTTTAATAATTGAGCATCCATAATTTTCTTTCATTTAACCTTTAGTTATTCATTTTAACATTGTTATATTAGAATAAACTAATAATATAATAAAATGTCATTGCACAATATATTAGATTAATCTAATATAGATAGGTACTCAGCTTACCAACCTAGGACCACAAAATATGAACGTACAAGACAGCTTGCGATTAATTGCCGGTATAATGATTCTAATATCATTGCTATTAGCCACCTATGTTTCCAATCAATGGTTGTGGTTTACCGCATTCATTGGTATTAATTTATTACAATCTGGTCTGAGTAAATGGTGCCCAATGATGAGCATTTTACGTAAATTAGGCCTTAAGGAATAATCTATGCTTATCAATATTGAGACACTACTGGGAAAAATTAAGCCAACATTTACTAAACTCTCTGCCGCACAAGGTTTGTCTGAATGTGCCGAAAAAAGAGGGATCTTAATCGATTTAAGAGAGCCTCAAGAGTCAGCCGACGCACCAGTAAAAGACGCTATTAATATTCCTCGTGGAATATTAGAAATGTCAATGTTAAAACGCTTTCCAGATCCTGAACTACCAATATATTTACACTGCGCAAGTGGTGTTCGAGCTGTATTATCAGCAGAGCAATTAACTCGTATTGGTTATAAAAACATCACCGTACTTGCATGCAACGTAACTGAGTTACGTGAATTATCCAACTAACAACACTCACGTTAAACGCTGGCAATGAACAGGAAAGTCAACAATAAATTAATAACCTATTGCTATGCCACTGAAATAATATGCATCGGTGTTTGTTGTTGATGTATTTTATTGAGCCATCGATAAGCAATTTTTTGTTCCATTACACAGCCACAACCACCTTTACAGTCACCACTTTGAACGATTTCAACTTGGCCTCTACGTTGTAATAATTTCATCATGGGTTGTAGTGTATCAACTGTAGTATTCAGTTTATTTGCTAGCATAGTTTCAGGCATAACTTCATGCTTAGCAAGAATGACTAGGATGTTTTGCAACATAACGTGATCCCCCATCTAACCATTGTTTAATAAACGTTTGCTTCAATAGCCACAATAATAATCCAGCAAAAAATAGCAACATTAGTATCATCCCACCTTGAGAGGAAATTAGTGTTTTCATAGTCGCGAACTGATAAAATAAACTTGCACTAAGGTATGCCAAAGAGGTTGACCAAAGTGCGATGAATAGTGCCCAACGCCCTGTAAATTCACGAGCAATGGCGCCTAATGCTGACGCACAAGGTGCATATAATAAAACAAACAATAGAAAACTAAATGCGCCTATTTTGCCATGAAAATGGCTGGCCATACGTTCCATAGTCGTCATCGAAACATTTTGCGAGGTTGCCGCCTCTTGAATGCTTTTTACATTAGCACTTGATAAGCCTAACGGATCATAGAGACGTTTTGAAAGCTGAGAAAAATGATCAGGAATAGATTGTAGTGCCTCCTGCATTCTCGCTTTCAAATTAAATTTCACGACGGTTGCGTTGTCTTGATATAAACTGTTTAGCGTAGCCACTAATACTTCTTTGGCAAACAAACCGGTAAAAATGCCCACTGTAGCTTGCCAATTATTTTGTTCAATACCCATAGGCTTAAAAACCGGTGTTACTACTTGCCCTACCGTGGATAACAAAGAATTTTCAGTTCCTTGATTACCAAACGAGCCGTCTCGACCCAGTGAGTTTATTAGCCCTAATACCGTCACTACTAGCACAATAGTTTTACCAGCACCAAACACAAATCCTTTTAAGCGTTGTACAGAACGATTAAATAAATCACCAAAACGAGGAATTTGATATTGCGGCAATTCAATAATAAATGGGCTAGCATCACCTTTTAGCACAGTATTACGCAAGATCACGCCGGTAATTAATGCCGCTACAATGCCTAAAATATATAATAAAAACACAATAGTTAATGCATTATGTAAAAAAAATGCCGCGCCAAATAACGCAAATACTGGTAGCCGTGCGCCACACACCATAAAATGGCTCATTGCACTAGATAGAATTCGTTCACGCTTTTGTTTCAACGTTCGCGTAGCCATCACTGCTGGTACGGTACAACCAAAGCCCATCATTAATGGAACAAAAGCAGAGCCCGGCAAGCCCATTTTTTGCATTAGTCGATCGGTTACTACTGCTGCTCGCGCTAAATAGCCCGACTGCTCAAGTGTAGTTAAAAATAAATATAAGCAAAAAATTAATGGAATAAATGTAGAAACAGTTTGTACCCCAGTACCCACACCGTCGGTCAACAACACCACAATAAGCTGCGGCCAATGCCAATTGTTTAGCACATGAGCTAAACCATCAACGAAAATGGCGCCAACGGCTATATCAAAAAAATCAATAAATGCGCCTCCTATATTAATAGCAAACATAAACATTAAGTACATTGCCAATAAAAACGTAGGAATAGCCAACCAAGGCTTTAACAACCATGAATCGAGCTTTTCAGACCATACATTTTCTTGAGCCGTTTGATCCACCATACATGCCATAAAAATATCGTGACAACGTTGATATCGGGTACTTGCTACCGATAGTTCTACGTCCGCATTAATTTGCTGCTGATATTGCTGATCGATTAACATTAATATGGCATGAAATTTAGATGGTGTTGTTGAATGATGCTTTAATTGATTTATTAAAGACTCAATTTCCGCCTCATAGTCAATATCAAACTTAGCAGATTTTACTTCACTACAAGTAATAATGGCTTGCTCTAATTGTTGTGGAGCTAACTTATCATTGGCATTAATTGTTAACACAGGGCATTGTAGCAATTGGCTAAGTTGCTCAACATCAAGTGAAATATTTTGCTGTTTTGCTAAATCCCATTTATTAAGCATAACCAACATGGGAATACCCAACTCGCGCAACTGCAAAGTTAAATATAAGTGTCGTTCTAAACAGGTTGCATCAAGCACATTGAGCACAATTGAATTTTGGCTTTCTAACAAATAACTTAATGTCACCCGTTCATCTTGAGAGCTTTGTTGTTGCGGCATTAGCGCATATACGCCAGGTAAATCGACCAGTTTTGCCGATATTTTTGGGGTTTTAAACTCACCAAAACTTTTTTCTACGGTAATACCTGGAAAATTTCCAACCTGTTGTTTTAAACCAGTTAGTTGATTAAATAATGTTGATTTACCCGCATTTGGATTACCAACCAATAAAATTTCATTTATTGCCATGAATATATTGGCCTTATAGGATTTTAACAGTGACTTGTTCAGCCAACGATTCTCTGATGATCAAGTTAGTTTGACGAACATATATTTGTACAGCCCTACTCCATGATAAAGACCGCTTTAACGTTAACTGCGTACCAGGCAATAAACCAAGATCAAACAATTTTGAACGCGATGCATAATCACTATTCAATGCTTGAATCACAACTTTCTGTCCGGCTTTTATATCTTTTAGGGTCATGGCTTTAAATCTTTATGCTAATGAGAATCATTGTTATTTGCTATTAGAGCAGAAATTATTGAAAAAAGCTACGCTAAAGCGCAACAAAATTGATCTAAACCAAAATTAATTGGAATTACAGCTTAAAAAATAACAGCATAAAATACGAAATAGACTAGAGGAATAATGCTACACAGGATAAAATCAACTATTTATTATTAGGGCGTGTTGATCTTTGTTTGAATTTTATACAGTCGGTTGTTTTTGGCGATAGCAAAATAGAATCAACGTCGTTTGATTATTCCAAATAAATTAATTTTAATAACGCTAGCGTTGAAAACAGTTAATTTAGATGGCTAAACGGCGCGCTTTCCGTCTTGATTAATGTAATTTTTTCTCTAAGGTGGTGATTTAACAAAGGTCAACACGCCATAAATTAACTGTACAGTATCGCTTAAATTTATTAGCGTCTTCTGTCAAATGAGCATATACCATGAATTTTGAATTATTTTTTATTTATGACAGTCATTGTCCTTGGAGTTATGCATCAACTCCGTTAGTCACTGAAATTGTGCAGCATTTTCCAAATGCACAATTACACGCTTGGCATAGCGCACATTTCCAGGGCGACATAGCGATAAATGCCAAACAAATACAACAAGTAACCGATACCAGCCAAGTAGTGTTTTCCAACCAATACCGAGAACAACTTGAACACTATCAAGATTCCGTATTAGTAGCTAATTTAATGGCTTGGGTTGAAAAAAAATTACCAGACCAATATTTATCGTTATTACAAGCATTACAAATAGCACATTTTGAACATGCAAATAGTTTAACTAACGCTGATCAGTTAAATGAGATTTTACAATCGTTTCATTTATCACCACCATCAAAGGTGCTTAATGCTGACAAGTTAACTAAAGACGCTGAATACAATTTACTCAATATTATAGAGATGCAAGACATTATCGGCACACAAGCAATTCCAGCATTATTACTTGCTGTTGATAGTAATTTAGTATTACTTAACCATAATTTATACTTAAATAATCCTAAAAATATTATTGAAGCGGTTAAAATTGAATTAGCCAAGCATCAATAAACCATTAAGTAACCGCCAACAACAACCAGAGGCATAAATG
>Ga0316206_1002599_pt1 | contig 11784 bp, 9 predicted proteins | sample 6monthpyrite_MG_FD_204942 | JGI IMG/M metagenome (GOLD analysis project Ga0316206, IMG submission 204942) | Microbial mat bacterial communities from mineral coupon in-situ incubated in ocean water Damariscotta River, Maine, United States -... | ecosystem: Environmental > Aquatic > Marine >...
ATATACAAACAAGATTAAATCAGAGACCACGAAAACTCCTGGGTTTTAAAACACCTGAAGAAGTTTATGAAGTAATGAAAATGGCATCATGAAATATGCGTGGCGCACTTATGACTAAAATCCGCGACATATTAAAAACATAAAAAAAGGCCATAATAAATTTGTGGCCTTTTTATAACGAATAAAAACTGTAAATACTCAATAAATCTTCAATCAGTCATCACTATCATCTGCAGATAACTCCAAAAGAGAAATCGTTTGCACCGCATTACCAGCAATCCCTCTAATTGAGCCATACATATCCGTTGTATTCAGCAAGACTTTATCAATTTGTTTTTCACGTTTTTTCCAGATACTTCGCATAGAACGTTGTTCAAATTCTAAATCAGATTTCATTTGTGTAAAGCCTTCAACGATGGCTTCTATTTGCAATTTAAATTCATTACTCGTGAGGAAATCATAAAGCATCCCCATCTTATCGCCTTTATTTTCCTGTGTAACAATGGCATTGCTAATTTTTATAATGGATTCGCGTAATACGGTACAAAGGCCTTTAAACTCATCATATGAGCATATCCATATACCCTCTTTCAAACCGAGGCGATCCATATCGGCGGGCATGACGTCTGTTACCAACACACCTACATTAGCATTTTTTTCACGAATATCGGCTTTGAATTTTTCAATCCATCCAGGCTGAAAAGATTTGGTACGCTTACTCTCGTAGTAAATTGTCCCACAATTTTGATGTGCTCGCGTATTCACCATTTGCAGGCAATCTGCACCACGTTCACCTTTTTTAATTTCCTGAATCGTATCCAGAGGAAACTTCGCTGCTAGCCACTCTTCAATGGCAAGTTCCTGCACCTCTCCCTGTGTTTGCATTGATCCCTGCTCGTGCTTACGCTGCATCTCTTCGGTGAGTGACTTTTGGTCTGCCAGCTTTTTTTCCAGCTCTTTTAATTTAAGCTCATTTTTAATACTTTCTTCTTTTCTTATTTTATCTTTTTCTTCATGTAATTTTTTATTGAGTTCTTTCTCAGATTCAGCTTTTAATGACTCTTCAAGCTCATCTTTTTCTCTTCTAAGTTTTTCCAGTTCAATTGTTGTTCTATTTAATTCTCTTATCTTCGATGATTTTTCATTTAACTCCTCACGCAATGAACTAAGCGCACTAGACTGCTCCTCTTCAGCCTCTGCCTTTAATATTTTCTTCAGGGCCATTTCTTTTTTCTTGACCCCATCATTAATTCTTTTAGCGACCTCTTTTTCCTGGCGCTCTTTTTCTTCTTTTAATGCTTCCCTTTCCTTTTCCAATAAAGACGATTGCGCATCATATTTTTCTTTTTCTTTTTTAAGTTCATCTCTATATTGTTTTTTAAGTTGCTCATCAACTTGATGGTACAAAATATCGTTTACATCTATTTCAATGCCACACCCTGGGCACGTTATTATACTTTTTTCCTGACTCATATTATTTCCTGCTAGTCATACTCATTACTTTCTGCCGAGCGAATAATTAATCTGAGAATATTATTTTTCTTCTTGCAGTTTAATTTTAATTATTTCATCCGCAAACTCTATCGTGTCCCCTGGCATAATTTTCTTACGCTTTCTGGTTTCCACTATGCCATTAACCTTTACCATACCTTCGCTAACAACCTGTTTTGCTTCACCACCACTCGATACCATGCCTTCAAATTTAAGAATTTTATAGAGCTCAACTGGCTCTTCTGTCACTTCAACTACTTTCATTTATAACTACCCATTGTTACTTCTATACAGCAAGTACCGCATTTAGAAGAATTATACGCTGCTATACGTAGTTAAGCATTTAATACCTTATTTGAACCAAACCATACGCAACTTGCCTGAGAATAAGCTCATCCAGTCAATTCTTCAAAATCACAGTATAAATGTTAGTATTTTATACTTTCAGGCTGATACCTCTCAAACATCAAAAACACCACTAAGGAAACCCCTATGAGATCTTTAATCAAAATGGCCTGTTCACGGCACATTATGCAGAGTTCATTGAGTGTATCTGCTGTAGTTGGAACAATTTTGAATATCATAAATCAGGGGGCCGCCATCATTTCAGCTACAGGTATTTCCTCGCCTCACATTATGCTTAATTACTTTGTAGCATTTTGTGTTGCCAGCTACAGCGCTGCGAAGAATGAACTTTCACGAATCTCTCTTTAACAGCTGCACTCACCATTCCCTTTAGAGCGCATGTGATTATTTACCTATCGTGTTTACTTTTTCAGAGATTAGTACTTTGCAACGTCTTTCACGAGAAGCTAACAACATTACCCCTATGACCTCTGTGAAATTGTGAAGCTTTATATTTCGTTACAATTGAATGGGTAAACTCGGGATAGCCTGTCGTTTTTATATGAGCACACTTTACAAGGCCTTCCCAAATTATGACTCCAAATGTAAAATCATCCGCATTGACTTATTCAATGGCCCGAATGTTGCTTATAGGTTAATTAACAATAACGGCTTTAACTTAAAAAAAAGCCCTTACTAATATCGAATAACCCTTAATTTATAGGCTGAGGACATCAAATGAGTGGAAATGAATCACGTATGCAAGCTATTGCACAAATCACCAACCGCGCACCAAAAGAGTGCACTGGAATAGCTCCACTGAGCGAAATTTGGGCATGCGACGTATTTAATCTGGCAACTATGGAAGAGGCATTATCTAAAAATGCATTCAAAGCCATAAAAAACACGGTAAAAACTGGTTCACCACTCGATCCCGCGACAGCAGATGTAGTCGCGGCCGCAATGAAAGACTGGGCGATGAAAAAAGGCGCTAAGTTCTTCTCACACATTTTTTACCCGATGACCAATATTACCGCTGAAAAACACGATGGCTTCATCATCACTAACTCTGATGGTGCGGCGATCACCGAATTTACTGGTAGCCTGTTAATCAAAGGCGAACCAGACGGGTCATCATTTCCGAATGGCAGCCTGCGCATGACGAATGCGGCTCGTGGCTACACGGCGTGGGATCCAACCAGCCCTGTATACATGATGCATACAGCGAATGGTTCAACTCTAATGATTCCAAGCGTTTTCATGTCATGGACAGGCGAAGCGCTAGATAAAAAAATCCCATTACTGCGCTCAAATGCAGCGATGGACACTGCGGCACATAAAGTTCTTTCATTAATGGGCGAATCAGAGATAGCACCACTAAATTCAAGCTGTGGAGCAGAGCAGGAATATTTCCTGGTTGATGAGAATTTTGCCAATGCACGACCCGATTTGCTTTTAGCTGGCAGAACCTTATTTGGCGCACCGCCAGCTAAAGGCCAGCAGTTTGATGATCACTACTTCGGTGCAATACCCGCACGTGTACAGGTGTTCATGCAGGATTTTGAAGACAAGTTATACCGCTTAGGTATCCCTGCAAAAACTCACCATAATGAAGTTGCACCAGGACAGTTCGAAATTGCGCCCTATTATGAGGCAGCCAATATTGCAGCCGATCATCAACAGCTAATGATGACCATTATGAAGAGCACCGCAAAGGAGCATGGTTTTCTATGTTTATTGCATGAAAAGCCCTTTGCCGGCATCAACGGCTCTGGAAAGCACGTCAACTGGTCAGTAGGTAACTCTACACAGGGCAATCTATTAGATCCAGGCAGCACACCGCATGATAATTTAAATTTTTTATTATTCTGTGGAGCTGTTATTCGGGGTGCTCACTTATATGGTCCATTGCTCAGAGCGGTTATTGCTTCGGCATCAAACGATCATCGACTCGGTGCGAACGAGGCACCACCAGCCATTATGTCGGTTTATCTGGGTGATCAATTAGAAAGCGTATTCAATGACATTAAGGCAGGCAAGTTACTCGAAAAGGCCAAAGGCGGCGTGATGGACTTAGGTCTGTCACAAATTCTGCACTTCGAGCGTGACCCGGGAGATCGAAACAGAACATCGCCTTTTGCATTTACCGGTAACCGTTTTGAATTCCGTGCAGTCGGTTCATCGCAATCTGTATCGGGCCCTTTAGTCGCAATGAACACCATGCTGGCAGATTCATTAAACTGGATCGCTGAAAAACTAGAAGCTACATTAGCCAATGGAACAGACAAAACAGCTGCCGTCATTATTGTACTGAAAGAACTAATGGAAAAACATGGCAATGTTATCTTCGGCGGCGATGGCTATTCATCTGAATGGCATACAGCAGCGGTTGAAAAACATGGCCTAAAAAATATCCCAACAACAGCCGATGCACTACCTGCATTTAAAGAAGCATCGATTATTAAGCTTTTTGAAAGCACTGGGGTATTTTCACCAGTAGAGTTAGCCAGCCGCTTTGAAGTTTATGCAGAGCAATACATTCTTTCAATAGAAGTAGAAGCCAAGCTAGTAATAGATATAGCGACAACCAAGCTGTACCCTGCAGCGATTAATTATTTGTCGACACTTACAACTACTGCCTCTAGCTTGAGTGGCATGGGTATTGAACTTGAAAACTCAGGTATCGCCAATGTTGCAGCCGAAGCCAGTGGTATGATGACCGCAGTTAATAAATTAAGTGCGGCGCTTGCCGAGCATGATTTCGACTCAGTTGATGAACACATGAAATACTGTGCAGACGTACTGTGCGTTCTAATGCTTGCAGTTAGAGCACATGCCGATACTTTAGAAGGCCTTGTGGCAGATGAATTATGGCCTCTGCCCAAGTATCAGGAAATGTTATTTATAAAATAAATAACGTAACGGCTTAATCAAGCCGTTACACATTTCAATTAAGGGCCAGAGCAATAACTATCACTGGTTATTAGTCTAGCCCTTTTTTTGTCCCTGCTCATTATCAGCTGCATAAGTAGCTATGCATATATTTATGCGCACTACAGAATCTTTATTGCATAAATCAAAAACAAACTTCATAACGCTGTTTAACTTATAATCCACGCTATGAGTATTTCAAAACAACCCTCCAGGCTGAGCTTACCGCAACAAAATCCCGGCGTTAACAGTGTTCTGGATTATTTAATTATTAAATTCCCCAATGTCGCGCCACATGTGTGGCAGCAGCGCATAGCCGATGGAAAAGTACACTGGCATGATGGCTCGCTCATTACAGTCAACTCGCCCTTTAAGGCGCAGCAACGTGTTTATTATTATCGCGAAGTTGAAAACGAACCGACAATACCTTTTGAGGAAGAAATAATATTTCAGGATGACGAAATACTCGTCGCGCATAAGCCGCATTTTTTAGCCGTCACGCCCGGTGGAATTTACATTAATGAGTGTCTACAAAGCCGCTTACGTGAAAAAACAGGTGTGGAAACATTACAAGCTGTACACCGTTTGGACAGAGTTACAGCAGGACTTGTCCTATTTTCAGTCAACCCTGCGACACGCCATCTTTATCACAATTTATTTGAAACACGACAGATACACAAAACCTATCAAGCCATAGCGAACATAGGCGCTGAAGAAAATTTAAATATTAATCAACAATGGGAAGTAAAAAATAGAATAGTTAAATCGGAGCCAAAATTTTTAATGAAAATTATTCAAGGTGAAGTGAATAGCCATTCAATTATTCGCTGCCTTAAGCAAGTCAATGAAAAAGCCTTATTTGAATTAAATCCGGTTACCGGAAAAACTCATCAACTACGTCTGCATATGCAGTCCCTGGGCTGGCCAATATTGTACGACAAGTATTATCCCAACTTACAATCAGAAACAGCAGATGATTATTCCAGGCCCTTACAGCTATTAGCCAAGGAGCTAAAATTTACTGACCCGGTAACACAACAAACTAGAATTTTTACAAGCCATGCAGAATTAAATATGAAACAGGATATAGCATAAAATATGCTAGAACTTAGAAACCTCATCATTACTGTTTGTAAAAATAATCACTTATAATCCATATTATAAGCATACCTATAATAATATTCTGCCCGATCAATCCATGCGCTATGAGGAATATTAATTTTCAAAATTGTTGTATTTGTAATTCATTATCATTAGTTACCGGCACCATTATTCCTGTCATATTGAATGGTATTTCAAGTTTTCTTATATAAGCATATAATGATATGTTCTTCGTTTAAGGATGAGGAGGTTTCTCGGCTCAGGGAAAAATGCTTTGAAATAACAGTTCTTATAAAGCTTCTGAAGCATCAGAGTAATGGTATATGCATTATTTTGAGCCGTATATTAATACCGATTTGTTAGGTATTTCTTCCTACCCTGTTTTTACCGCTGTGCTTCACCTTGTACAAGGCTTTATCAGCCTGACGAATCAATTCGAATCCCGTTGTAACATCCGGCTCACAGATACATGACACACCAATACTCACCGTGATATTTGCAGCAGATTTTGCGAAATGGCCTTGCACTTGTTCGCGTAATCTTTCCGCCATTACGGCGGCTGGCTCAATTGTGGTTTCGGGAAAAATAATCACAATTTCTTCACCGCCATAGCGCGCAGGAAAATCCGCATCACGAATCGTATCCAAAAGTACTTTGCCGATTTCTCGCAGCACTTCATCACCAGCCTGGTGCCCTAGCTCATCATTCACCCGCTTGAAATCATCAATATCCAACATGACCAGAGAAAGATCTTTGTTGTATCTTCGATGCTCCTGCACCATTTGCTCTAGCATGATATCAAACACGCCTCTCAGGTATAGCCCTGTCAAGGCATCACGCGTTGCCAGTTCCGCAGCCTCTTCGATGGTCACGTCACCCATAATTTTAGGGTTCGTAATATCTCCAGATATATTCGATAGATAATCCAATGCCGCTACCAGCATGCCTACATCACGATTGAGTTTGTTGTTGATACTTGCCCTGTGCATTTCTATTTGATGCCATAGATGGGTCGCTTTTTCTTCAGTATATATTTCGTGCGTCAGACGAAATATGAGATCCGAAAAGGTATTGCCTGCGTCATGCAGATATCTTTTCAACAAGGCGGGCTTGTCGGATAGTTCACTGATTGAATCCGAAGTCAGTCGATCGGAAGATTCGATATCAACTAATTTTTGTGTAGTTTTTTCAGCCGATTGTGAGTCGTCTTTAGTCATTCGATCTTCCTGTATTCAACTAAAAACAAGGTTAATGCACACTACTTTAGGGCGTTTCATTAAGTGACCTGTTATTTTTAATATTAGAAATAACAAAAATATACAATACACCTATAAGCGCAGATAGAACTGAAGCGATGATGATAGATGTTTTTGCAATATGTAAATTCTCTGGTTGCGCGTCAAAACCCAGCGTTGCTATAAACGTTGACATGGTAAAACCTATGCCTGCGATAAGTGAAGCACCGATGACATGCTGAAAATTAACACCATCTGGTAATCGGCCGAGATTAAAACGCAGGGCTATCCAGCATGCACCGGAAATTCCGATAAATTTTCCTAAAACAAGCCCTGTAATTATACCTATTCCTGTTGGATGCAGAAAACTTTCAGATAATGAATTTAAATCAAATGGTATACCGGCATTCGTTAATGCAAACAAAGGTAAAATAAATAATGCTACTGGTAAATCTAAAGCATCCTCCCATCGCCTTAGGGGTGTACTGGCTCGCTCTGCAAAATCGCGCACCTCTAACACCTTCTCATGATCTTGGCGACTGCCAAGCACATCAACAGGATAGGATTTTTTTTGCATTGTGTTGATTGTTGCTTTTGCTTTATCTAACAATTTTGTTGACGACAGCTTTGGCCTTGCCGGTGCCGTCAGGGCTATTGCAACACCGGCGAAGGTGGGATGAACGCCAGACTGGAGCATCATCCACCAGGCCGCAATCCCTACAATAATATAGAAAATCGGTTGACGTACACCCGCATAGTTGGACACTGCCAGAAGGATAATCAGCGCAAAAGAACTAAGTAAATAAAATAATGAAATTTCCTGCGTGTAAAATATTGCAATAACCAGAATAGCGCCGACATCGTCAACGATAGCGAGACCGACTATGAATGCCAATAGACTCACAGGTATGTGTTTTCTTACTAATGTGAGCACACCCAATGCAAACGCAGTATCGGTGGCCATTGGGATACCCCAGCCCATTTGCGAAGCCAACGACCAGTTAAAAAAAGAATAAATAATAGCTGGAACAACCATTCCGCCAATGGCACAGAAAATCAACATTCGACGGCTATCTGCCTGAGCAAGATCACCGGCGATTATTTCGCGTTTAATCTCGAGCCCGAGGAGGAAAAAAAATATAACCATCAAACCGTCATTCATAATGTGCTTGAAAGTGGCTTGTAACTGAAATTCACCGAGGAAAAATCCTATGCGGGTGTGTATCAAATTCTCATAAGTGGAAACATACTCTGAGTTAGCCCACCATAATGCCACTATGGTAGCCAGCAGCAAAAACAGGCTGGTGGTTGTCTGCGCGCGAATAAAATTCGAAAATGGATGCTGCATATTTTCCAGACCACGCTGCAAAGCATTTTTTGAATTATCAATCATATTACAATGCCTAATCCTACTATTAAGTTACGAGTATTAATTAAATGCATATCTAACAAACTAAAGCACTAAAGTATAAACCTTGGGGTAAAAAACAATTTTTATTTGAAAATATTATTAAATATAATCCCCGAATAATCGGCCGACAACCTACTACTGAGTTTGGTTTTTGTAGTAATTAATAGTAAGTCGCCTGAGCCAGAGTAACACAGGGCAAGGCTCAGACTGAATCCATACACCCCTGTTGAAACGGGATCAGAACCCTTGTTTTTTTAAAGCGCGAGCGGTCAGAGGTGCCTACACGCTAACGCACTCTTGCCTTCAGCAAAATCAGCACGCTGCCACACAGTAACAACCCCTGTGCCAGTGCCAGATGAATCAGACTGGGCGCTGTCATCGGCATCAAAAAGCCAGCCACCACTGCATTAAAAGCCATTTGTGCAAAGCCCTGCACCGCTGACGCCATGCCGATATGATGCGGGAAGCAGTCCAGTGCCTGTACACTCAGCACAGGCATAATCAGCGCCACGCCAAAGGCATACATCACCAGCGGAGTGACCACACTAAACACGCCAGGCTCCAACCACAGGGCACCGAACAAATTGGCGGTGAATGCAACGCCCAGTACACTGAAACCCAGCTTAATAATTTTTAGCGGTGGCCAGCTGTGGGCAATGCGTCCGGAGAGCCAGGAGCCAGACATCAGCCCTGCCACGGCGGGAATAAAAAACAGCCCGAAGTCGCTCTCGCCCAGCCCCAGATGATCGTAGATCAAGGCCGGTGAGCCAGAGATATAGAGAAATAATCCTCCAAAGCCAAGCGATAAGACCGCAACCAGCGCGAGAAAACGTCCATGGCGCAGCGCGCGCAGATAGTTTCCGCCCACACTGCGCGGATGGATGGATTGACGCGCCACCTGAGGGTGGGTCTCCGGCAGCCAGCGAAACACCAGAACAAGGGCAAAAAGCCCGAACAGTGCAAGAAACTGGAACACCGATCTCCAGCCGAACATCGATTCCAGCCAGCCACCAATCACCGGCGCCAGCGCGGGTGCCACGGCAAACACCAGCATCACATGAGACATCGCTCGCTGTGCCATTGGCCCTTCATAGACATCACGCACCACCGCACGCCCGATAACCATGCCGCCGCAGGCGAAAGCACCCTGTAATGCACGCCACACTATCAGCATTGGAAAGCTTTCGGCCAGCGCACAGCCCACCGAAGCCACAACAAAGAGCACCAGAGAAGTTAGCAACATGCGGCGGCGTCCGAATCGATCCGACAACGGGCCCCAGACCAGGGTGGCTGCGGCGAAGGCAATTAGATAAACGCTCAGGGTCTGCGCCAGTGCTGGCAGGCTAACGCCTAATCCCTGCGCAATGGCAGGAAAAGATGGCAGGTAGGCATCGATACTGAAGGGGCCTATCATCGACACTAAACCGATTACCGGGATCAAACCTTTAGGCGGTATTACTTTGCTAGTGCTCAAGGCACATCCCGCAATCAATCTGCTGGCTCATACCCTCTGCTACTAACATGAGGCCACAGGCGTAAAGAAGAAACAATTCGCGAAGTTTCATATCATTAATTATTGTCCAGGTGAATTATCCAGGTGAAAATACAATCGGTTATAGCGTGGCGGTGATGTAGTGCTGATCATTACAAGCGCAAACAGTAGCTACTTCAAAAAATTCATACCATCATACATCTCCATTTCGCCATCCATTCTAAATCATAGGCAGCTTGCTTTATATAACGGCACAGTGCCGAATACCCTCAACTAATTTACTTGATGGCGGCTAAATAATTAATCGGCTGGAAAAATATCAGGCTGAGCTCAACAACGCGAGAGCGTAGATACCTGCAAGGAAACGCTGCTTACAGGATAATTGAGCTACGAGAGAATGAAGTTATACAGGGCAAACACAAAAAGCCAGGCATTACCGCGTGTATGAGAAGGTTTATTACGATGCTAAAGGCGATACTAGGGACAGATATGAATGGGCCTATCAATTATTTTTTATTGGGCTTCGTGCAACTGCTATAAATATGAGCATTGCGCCATATTTAATTAATGAATTCTATTAAATTTAATATTTCAGGCATACCATTTTCCTCTAGAAGATTAACTAATTGACTGGCATTATTTAACTCATTTAGTTCCTACACTAATTTCAGTATTTAATAAACTTAACACTCTAGTTAAGTGGCCATAATGATGTAGAGGTGACATTTAAACAATTAATTATCTGCCAATCAACGTAGCATCGAATCTAGTAAATCAACTATAGTAGACCAATCAGAATCTTCATCTATCATCTCTTTTAAAAACGTTGCTTGCGAGTTAGTCCAGAAATCGGCTTTAGATAGTTCCACATGACCAGGCAATGACTTATGTTTATTTATAAAATTTTCAATGGCTTCTTCACTACTCTCTAGACCAAGCTGATTAAATAACGACTCTATAGAATGATAAGGTGATTGCATAATTTTTATCCTATTTCAAAGGTTTAGGTATTGAAATATCGCATAGACATAATGACTCCCCCTGCCTTAAAAGGGAACTAATATACTTTTTATCGCTATGGACGTCCACAAAGATTCTATCGTAATTTCATTAGCTGATGATGATCCTACTGAGGTACGGCGCCATGGAAGTATCGGTGGCAAGTTAGATGACTTTAAAAAAGCGTTACGAAGGAATATGGAGTTAGGCCTTGCATTTTAGACATTCTAAAGATCAATAGAAACTCAATAGAGTCAGACTGATCTTACCCCTTAATTATCCTGAATGTTTAAGGTTCACCTGCTGGCGCCTAACTTCTTTACCAACAGCGGCAAAGAAGTCAGCAAGAAATCGCCGTTCCCGGTAACTTTCCCTTATTAGAAAGCAGATAAGGGTTCCCAAAAATTATTTAAGTGAATGTTTATTAGTTGATGGATTTTTAGGTCAATGCATCGTTGTCGGGTCATGCTGATGCGCCGTTCTAGTTTATCATCACTTAAAATCACATCCCTGTGATTTTATCCCTGGGTAGACATAATTTTTGGCAAGCTACAGGTAAATTTTAAAGCACAAAAATATTTTTGTGCTATCAGAAAACAGGTATCCGAAGGATTATTTTTAACCACAATATTGAATTGATCATTATTTAATGCCTCCGGCACCAATGCCAGTAAGTTAAGCTCTAAGTATCTGATTATGTTATAGTAATGACAATGAAAAAACCAATAAATAAACTAAAAAGAGAACCATAATGACAACTACAAGTCTAATTTGAAAAT
>Ga0316206_1002600_pt1 | contig 11771 bp, 8 predicted proteins | sample 6monthpyrite_MG_FD_204942 | JGI IMG/M metagenome (GOLD analysis project Ga0316206, IMG submission 204942) | Microbial mat bacterial communities from mineral coupon in-situ incubated in ocean water Damariscotta River, Maine, United States -... | ecosystem: Environmental > Aquatic > Marine >...
GATTGAAATCTACAGAGATATGATCATCATTGACTTCTAGTACGACACCATTGATATCATCGCCAGCAGGTGTGTCGAAAGCGATTACCTGGCCGCGTTCCGGTATTATCTCGTCAGGAAAGTCAGCCGGGTTTAGGTTGTGAATATTTTCCGGGTCGCGATGGCCGTATGTTTGTTCTGGGGTCAGGGTAATGGATTGCTTGTCACCCGTTTTCAGATCAAGCAATGAGAGCTCCATGCCTTCTGTTAGTGTGTCTTCGCCCATGGTGAATTCCAGAGGTTCATCACCAAAGCTGCTTTCAAGTTCGGTTTCATCTTCAAGTGAAACACGATAATGAAGAACAACATGGCTATGCTGATTAATTTGTTCAGACATTATTGATCCTTGCTTTTGTCAGAATCGGTCATAAACGTGGCCAATATTAATAAAGCAACACCGCCGCTAATCGCCATATCGGCCACATTAAATGCGGGCCAGTGATGTGTTTTATAATAGACATCAAGAAAATCGATGACGTGCCCGAACAATGGGCGATCAATTAAGTTATTACCAATAGCGCCGCCAAGTACCAGGCTAATTGCCCATTGCTCCAGTTTGTTATCGGTTTTAGTTAACCAGATAATTAAAATCGTACTGATAATTAAAGTCAGTACAACAAAAAACCAGCGCTGCCAGCCGCCGGCATCAGCCAAAAAACTGAATGCGGCACCTTCATTATAAGCAAGTGTAATATTAAAAAATGGCATCACACTAATGCGTTCATAAAGCTGCAACGAATTTTCTGCAAGTTGCTTGGTTATCTGGTCAAGCACAACAACAATCGCAGTAATACCAAACCATTTTAAAAGTGGGTAGCGAGCAATCATTTATGCAAACTCACGTTGTTCGCCATCAGCGTCGACATTGTCAATGCAGCGGCCGCAGAGTTCTTCGTGTTCAGTATGTTGACCCACATCTTCACGATGATGCCAGCAGCGAGTACATTTTGTATGTTCAGAAGCGGTAGTCTTGATCCAGATAGTCTGTTCATCAATTTCAGCCGCATCAGTTGCGTCCGGTTGAGTTTCGCTGACATGAACACGTGCGTACGAAGTGATTAATACAAAACGTAATTCGTCACCCAGCTGATCCAGTTTTTCTTTCAGAGACTGACTGACAAACAAATCAACTTCGGCATCCAGTGATGAGCCGATAGTTTTAGAAGCGCGCAACGTTTCCAGTTGTTTGCTTACCGCGGTACGAATTTGTGAAATAGTGTTCCAGTACTCGTGATTCAGCGCATCGCTATCATTTAACTCGAACAGGTTTTCATACCAGTTTTTAAGATGAACGGATTCGTTGTTGCTACCTGGAATGGCTGAAGCAATATCTTCTGCCGTAAAGCTTATAATAGGTGCCAGCCAGCGGCTCATTGCTTCAATGATATGGTAAAGCGCTGTTTGTGCTGAACGTCTTGCTACACTATTTTGCTGTGTGGTGTACTGACGATCTTTGATGATGTCGAGATAAAAGCCACCCAGTTCATTCGCACAAAAATTATGTAGCTTCTGATAGATATTGTGGAAGTTATAGGTTTTATAAGATTCAACAATTTCATTTTGTAACCTGGCTGTGTGTGAAACTGCCCAGCGATCAAGTGCCAGCATATCATCAGCTTTTAACATATCTGTTTCAGGATTAAATCCGTTCAGATTGGCTAACAGGAAGCGAGCAGTGTTACGAATGCGGCGATAAGAATCAGCCGTGCGTTTGAAAATTTCATCAGACACACTCATCTCAGCCGAGTAATCGGTTGATGCAATCCATAAACGTAAAATATCGGCACCCAGAGCGTTACAAACTTTTTGTGGCTCTACAGTATTGCCGATTGATTTCGACATTTTTTTACCATCTTTATCAACCGTAAAACCATGCGTCAGTGCTGTTTTATATGGTGCTTTGCCATTAATGGCAACACCGGTTAATAATGACGACTGAAACCAGCCACGATGTTGGTCCGAACCTTCAAGGTATAAATCGGCAGGCGATTGTAAATAATCACGCGCTTCAAGTACGGCTTGATGGGTTACACCTGAATCAAACCAGACATCCAGCGTATCGACAACTTTGTCGTAGTTCGCCGCATCGTCACCTAGCAGTTCAGAGGGCTCAAGATTAAACCAGCCATCAACGCCTTCTTTTTCAATTCTAAGTGCCGCTTTTTCTATCAGCGCTGACGTGTCAGGGTGAAGCTCCGCTGTATCTTTGTGCACAAATAAAGTGATGGGTACACCCCAGGTACGTTGACGTGAGATGCACCAGTCCGGGCGATTGTTAACCATGCTTTCGATACGCGCCTGACCCCAGTCAGGTAACCAGTTGGTTTCTTTAATGACTTTGTTGGCGTTATCACGTAAACCGTTTTGCGTCATACTGATGAACCACTGCGGTGTTGCACGAAAAATAATCGGTGTTTTGTGACGCCAGCAATGAGGGTAACTGTGATTCAGTTTTGTGTGGTTTAACAACAAACCATTTTCTTTTAATTTTTCTAAAACGATCGGGTTGGCTTTGTTTACATGCTGGCCACCGACCAGTTCAGTGTCTTCTAAAAAGACACCGTTACTGCCAACCGGGTTATAAACCTCCAGCTGATATTTCAAACCGACGGTGAAATCGTCCTGACCATGACCGGGAGCTGTATGAACAGCACCAGTACCAGCATCAGTTGTCACGTGATCACCTAAAATTAATGGCACTTGACGGTCATTAAACGGATGGTGAAGCATCAGGTTTTCGAGATCAGAGCCAGTGCAGCGACCAAGTACTGATGCTTTTTCTTCGCTGTAACGCTCTGTTGCTGATACATAAAGTGCTTCTGCTAAAATCAGGCGCATCGGTGCTGATTCAGTGCCTACCTGCACCAGTACATATGGTAAATCCGGGTGTAATGAAACCGCCATGTTTGCTGGTAGCGTCCATGGTGTAGTGGTCCAGATAACGGCAGCAATATCTCCTTCACCCTCGTCTGTGCCAAAGGCTTCAAGAATTTTAGCGGGATCAACGGCTTTAAAGGCAACATCAATCGCATCAGATGTTTTGTCCTGATGTTCAACTTCCGCTTCGGCTAACGCTGAACCACAATCAAGACACCAGTGCACCGGTTTTGAGCCTTTGTGCAAATGCCCGTTATCAATAATTTTTCCAAGCGAGCGCACAATGTTGGCTTCGAATTCAAAATTCATTGTCAGGTATGGATTATCCCATTCGCCCTGAACACCTAAACGAATAAAATCTTTACGCTGACCATCAACTTGTTTCTGGGCGTATTCGCGGCATTTTTTGCGGAAAGTCGTCGCATCAACTTTAACGCCAGCCTTGCCAACTTTTTTCTCAACCTGTAATTCAATTGGTAGGCCGTGGCAATCCCAGCCAGGAACATAAGGCGCATCTTTGCCATCCATGGTCTGGCTTTTAACAATGATGTCTTTCAGGATTTTATTAACCGCATGACCGATGTGAATGTCACCGTTCGCATATGGAGGGCCGTCATGCAAAATAAATGGCTCACAACCTTCGCTCTTTTTACGAATCTGGCCGTACAGATCATTTTCTTTCCACTGAGCAAGAATCTGAGGTTCACGATTAGGCAAATTGCCGCGCATCGGGAAGTCTGTATCGGGGAGATTGAGGGTGTGTTTGTAGTCAGCCACTTGGGTTTCCTGGTTGGGTTTTTAGTTATTAAATTGCGTTAAAAATTCTATCGCAGTATCGCTGTCTAAATGTATCTGAGATTGTAACGCATCCAGTGAGTCAAATTTCCTTTCTTCTCGTATTTTATGCAGAAAATTTACACAAACATGACGTCCGTATATCTCTTCTGCAAAATCAAATAAATGCACTTCCAGTTGTACATTAATGCCATCAACGGTTGGTCGTTTACCGATATTGGCAACACCATTAATGACGCGGTCTTTCATTTCCATTTGCACAGCATAGACGCCACTTAAAGGAATGTTGCGGTGGAATAGTTTGATATTGGCCGTTGGAAAGCCAATAGTGCGCCCGCGTTTATCACCATGAGCGACACGCCCGCAAATATTATAAGCATGGCCAAGCATGTCGGCAGCCAGTTCAAGCTGGCCAATATTTAACGCGTCACGAATGCGCGTGCTGCTGATTCGTTCTTTATTGTGGACCTGAGTTGCGGTGTCTTCGACTTCAAAACCATACTGTTCGCCTGCTTTTAAAAGTGTTTTAAAGTCGCCAGTGCGGCCTTTGCCAAAGCGAAAGTCATCGCCGACCAGCAAATATTTAATCGCCAGCTTTTCAACCAGAATGGTTTTGATAAAGTCTTCAGCTGGCATTTCGGCCAGTTGCTGATTGAATTTAAGGCAAAGCAAAAAATCTGTTCTGGTCTGTTTTAGCGCATTAAATTTTTCACGTAAACGGTTTAGCCGGGCGGAGCTTTGTTCGTGGGTGAAGTATTCGTGCGGTAATGGCTCAAATGACATAACGCCGGCAGAGCAATTGAGTTCAGTTGCTTTATCATCTAAATGTTTAATGATGGCCTGATGACCTAAATGCACGCCATCAAAATTACCGACGGTCAAAGCGCAGCCTTGATGCTGAGGACGTAAATTGTGAAGACCGCGAATCAAATACATAAAGTAGTGTATGTCAGTTTAATGTGCCGAAAAAACGTGATTATACGTGTTTTTGTTGTTAATGGCTCGAAGATGGTTAAAGAAAAAACACAATAAACAGCACTGATAAATGGATCAAACAGATTGCCAGGTATCAGCGTTTTAACTGCGCAGGGCGTAAGCCGGCGATGAGTATGCTGGCAAGATAAATTAAGCAAGTCAGAGCGATGATTAAGCAGAGATTCAGTATGCGTTCGTTCAGTGCCCAGTCTGACCAGACAGTGAGTGATGGTGTCCAGTAAAGAATAAAGCCTGCAAGTAGCGCGTTACCAAAAATCAGCTGCAGTGAAAATAGAGCCCAGCCTTTTTGAGGTTGATAGATTCCCTGTCTTTTTAGTGCAAAGAAAAGAAGTGCAGCATTCATGTAGGCAGAGGCGGAAGTTGCCAGTGCAAGCCCTACATGCGGTGCTTCGTAGTTGTACAAAACCATCGGTACAACAAATAAAATATTTAAAAACATGTTGGCAATCATCGCCTTAACAGCAATTTTCATCGGTGTTTTAGTGTCTTGTCGGGCGTAGAAGGCTGGTGCCAGTACTTTAATGAAGATGAAAGCCGGCAAGCCGAGTGAATAGGCCATCAGGCTTAAAGACGACATATAGCTGTCGTGGGTAGTGAATTCGCCATATTGAAACAGGGTCGATAATATCGGTTGAGACAATAGCAACAGGCCGAGTGCTGCAGGAACTGCAATCAGCATCACTAGTCGCAGTGCCCAGTCGATGGTGTGATTAAAGTCTTCTGTAGATTGATTAGCATGTTGTTTGGACAGGCTGGGTAAAACAACAGTAGCCAGAGCGATGCCGAAAACACCGAGTGGGAATTCAACTAATCGGTCTGAAAAATACAACCAGCTGACACTGCCTGCAATCAGAAATGATGCGATCACGGTATCGAGTAACAGGTTAATTTGTGCAACCGATGAACCAATAATGGCAGGAATCATCAGTTTGCTGATCTTTGTAACGCCTTCATGGTCGCGCTTAAAGCGTGGGCGCGGCATCAGGCCTAGTCTGATTAGAAACGGGATCTGAAAAGCAAGTTGGGTAAAGCCTGCCAGGGCAACGCCCCAGGCTAAAGCAATAACGGGCTGTTCAAATAAGGGCGAGGCCCACAGTGCTGCGCCTATCAAGCAAATATTTAGAAAAACAGGGGTGAAGGCTGGCACTGCAAACTGGTTGAAGCTATTTAATATACCGCCGGAGAAAGCAACCAGTGAGATAAAGAAGATGTAAGGGAAGGTGATGCGTAACATCTCAGTGGTTAGTGCAAAACGATCTGCTTCATCGATAAAGCCGGGTGCAAATACCATGACCACAACAGGTGCTGCGGCTATACAGATCGTGGTGATAATAAGAAGGATGCCGCCAAGGCTACCGGCAACATGATCAAGCAGGTCAACCAGTGCTTCTCGTGAACGGGTTTCTTTATATTCAGAGAAAACAGGTACAAAAGACTGTGCAAAAGCACCTTCGGCAAACAGACGACGAAGGAAATTAGGAATTTTGAATGCCACGAAAAAGGCATCGGTTGCCGCATTAGCGCCAAACACATGGGCGAAAATAATGTCACGAGCTAAACCCAAAAAGCGGGAGATCGTGGTCATAACACTGACAATGGCGGTAGATCGAAGCAGTTTCACGTATTTTTTATGTAATGTATTAGTTTAATAGTTTTTCTTAATGGCTATTTTATGTCAGCGAGGTACCTCAAGGGTACTTCTATCTTTAAATATACAGTTAGGGAGGCGCACAGGCACAGAGTTTGTTAAGTAATAATGTCATTTTTGTTAGATAAATAATCTCTCTTAAGTTAGTCACTGATTTTAAACGATATTTTTCTATAGTATTTGCTCTCAGAAGTGTGGGAGGGGTATATCAAGGTTTTCCGCCTTAGTATGTTTGCTAATTGTATTGCCAAGTGGACTTAAAACTGGCAGAATACGCGATCTTAAATTTCAATGTGAATGGAGAACTCCATTGGCTAATTCTGCACAGGCGAGAAAACGTGCTCGTCAAGCCGAGACTAGACGTCAGCATAATGCTGGTATGCGATCTATGTTCCGTACATACGTTAAAAAAGTTGTTTATGCTGTAGAAGCTGGCGATAAAGCTAAAGCTGAAGATGCATATAAAGAAGCTGTTCCTGTTATTGATGGTCTGGTTTCAAAAGGCCTGATCCACAAGAATAAGGCTGCTCGTCATAAAAGTCGTCTGAATGCTCATGTAGTTGCAATGTAATTACAGCATTTAGTGCGATTTAAAAAAGCCGACCATTCACATGGCCGGCTTTTTTATTGCCTGGCTATTATTAAATTATCTCAATTTGGCATGTCAGTCTGGTCTTTTCTGAACTAGAATCTAGAAAAATATCTGGAAAATTTTTATGAGCTCAAATCAATATGATCTGTTAATTATCGGTGGTGGTGTATCTGGTAGCGCCTTGCTGTACATGGCTTCAAAGTACACAGATATAAAACATATTGGTTTAATAGAAAAATACGCAGCGCCAGCTCGTGTTAATTCATTATCGAGTAATAACAGTCAAACACTGCATTGCGGTGATATTGAAACAAACTACACGCTCGATAAGGCGCTTAAAGTAAAACGCGCTGCAAGTATGCTGCGTAACTATGCGACAGCTCAGCCCGATAGTGATCATATTATTTTTAAATATTCGAAAATGGTTCTGGGTGTTGGTGAAAGTGAATGTGAGCAGCTTCGGGAAAGATTCAAATTATTTGGCCCGCACTATCCAGATTTAAAATTACTGGACAAAAAAGCCATCGCTAAAATTGAACCGACCGTAGCAATGGTTGATGGTAAGTTTCGAGATGATGAAATTGTTGCATTAGGTTCGACGGATGAGTACACCGCTGTAAACTTTGAAGCGTTATCTAGATCATTCGTGCGTCAGGCACAGAAAATAGATAACAAAGAAATTGATATCCATTACAACGAAATTGTTATGCATATCAAAATAGAAAAAGATCGCTTTCTGGTTGAGACGGACGGCACCTGTTATCAAGCTAAATCACTGGTTGTTTGCGCGGGTGGCCATAGTCTGAAGCTGGCACATGATTTGGGTTATGGTTTGCATTATTCCTGTCTGCCAGTTGCGGGTAGTTATTACTTTGCGCCGCAATGTTTAAATGGCAAGGTGTACACCGTTCAAAACGATGCATTACCCTTTGCTGCAATCCACGGTGATCCAGACGTGCTGGTGCCGGGTGAAACACGTTTTGGTCCGACAGCTTTAGTATTACCAATTCTAGAGCGTTATAATTTAAAAACGCTGCCAGATTTTTTACAGGTTTTCAGGTTTGACCGTAAAGTTGCGAAAGTACTTTGGGATTTATTAAAAGTACGGGATATTCGTAATTATATGTTTAAAAATATTCTGTTTGAAATTCCTTTGCTACGGAAATTTTTATTTTTAAAAGATGTTCGAAAAATTGTTCCGTCGTTAAAATTAAAAGATCTGAAGTTTGCGCGCCATGTGGGTGGTATACGCCCACAGTTAATTGATAAACTAAATACTAAATTATTAATGGGTGAGGCAAAAATCGATACAGGTATTGGTGCAATTTTTAATATGACGCCATCACCTGGTGGTACATCGTGCATAGAAAATGCAGAAATTGATTTGCGTACAGTGGCTAAGTTTTTAGATGCAACGATTGATGATGAAGCTATTCAGAAGGATTTGTTAGGTGATGATCATCGGCATGGAAATGAGGATTTTCCTGGAAGGGTTATTTCTTAAGCTTTGTTATAGTTATTTAAAATAAAAGCACCGGTGGTTGAGGTGCCTTGAACTCCCTGTTGAGAAAGTAATTACAATCAAAGTCAAAAGATGTGGGTAGTCGACCCACGGCGAGTAACCTTTCTTGTCCGCACAAGAAACGTCACCCAAAGAATGCGCCCCAAATCCCAAGTCCTCATTAAAAAGCAATGAGGATACCTTCATCGCTCCTTAAAAACAGGGCTGCTGCGGAACTCGTGCAAAAAGCGCACTCAGACATCCTCGCAGAAATCTCCCTGTTTTTAACTCGCTCTTCAGCTTGCTCAAATGGGGAGAGGTAAATCAAAAGCTTAAAATAAAAAGCGGTTTAGATTTTGACGTTGACTCACCTCTCCCATCTGATCAAGCCGAGGCGCGAGTTATTTCTGTGGGGTTGTCTGCGAGGATGTCTGAACAAATGCTTTGTATTTGTGAGTTCCGCAGCAGCCACAGAAATGAGGAGTAACGAGGGTACCCTCATTGCTTTTTAATGAGGACTTGTGAATTGGGATGGCACTCTTTTGCTTACTTTTCTGTTGCTATAGACAGAAAAGTGAGTCGCCATAAAGGCGAAACCGAATGCTGGAAGGTGTGAATGACAATAAAGAAGAATGTTGATAGTCCGTGTGAGAAATTTACTTTTTAAAAGGGGTCGGCACCGACCCCTTTTATTTATATATCCGATGTGCCCAGGTAGTAAGTCCTGACACAACACTACCAAATGCATCACCAACCACTATCTCTATGTCGCCATAATTAGATCGTATCCAGTCCTCTATAACTGGTGATTTAGCCGTACCGCCGGTTACATAGATAAGATCGGGTTTTGTACCTGACTGAGTTTCTACTTCTTTCATCAAAGATATAAACACATCAAGTTCACGCTTTATCGATTCACGTAAGTCATTGCGAGATACAGGAATAACAAAATCATCTTCAATGTAGTCCAGTGAAAGTTCAACAGGATCTTGATCGGATAAATTTATTTTCGCCAGTTCGGCACTTCGATTGAGTTGAAGGATTAGCCGATCTTGCTGAAGTTTCTGAAAACGTTGAAATTTATCTTTATCGACAGCCTGTGCCAGGTACGCTGCGATGTCGCGTTGCGTTAGTGGAGATAAAAATTGTGTCTGTACATTTACATCATTGATGGTGACGGCATCCCAGAAAAGCGTAACCGGTATTGGCAGGCCGCTTTTTAACAGAGAGTCTTTACCAAAGTGAGGCATGATATTATTTAAGGCTAATTTTATATCGAGGTCGGTACCACCAATTCGGTCGCCGCTATGGCCGAGTATCGAATCGGTTCTGTCATTCGACTGAATATAAGACGGGCCCAGTTTAACCAGTGAGCAGTCAGTCGTACCACCGCCAGCATCCAGCACAAGCACGAGTTTGTCTTCGGTAAGGCTGCGCTCAAAATCAAGTGCTGCTGCCATCGGTTCCATCTGGAATTCTATATTTTTGAATCCAGCAGCAATGGCTGATCGTTCAATAATGTTAATCGCCTGCTTATTGCCCTCTTCGCCACGCGTGCCATGAAAGTTTACCGGTCTGCCAAGAACAATGCTTTCGATGTCAGACTGCGTGCTGCCTTCAGCATTGCGTTTAATGTGTGCCATCATTCGTGTGATTATTTCCGAAAACAATTCAATGTGCTGATTACTAATATCAGCGCCCAAAAAAGATTTAGGTGACTTAACGAAGTAACCGCTTTGTGAGTCTTCAATGTGATGACGTATAGCCGCTTCCCCAAAAGAAATATCACTATCAGCGTATAATGCATCATTCATTGATGCATTATGATTATGTCCTTTCAAACGCTGTTCGATCTCTCGACGCATCATGCCGCGTTCAATATTTTCGAGTTCAGCATCAGAGAATGTATTAATGGATTTATTTTCAGCTTTGGCTTTTTTCAGTTCAGCATCTTGTCGTTTTAATGCCGCGGCAATTCGGGTTTGTAACTGAGTCTTGTCGATTTGTTTGGTGGTTACACTTTGGCGGGACGTGTACAAGGTAGAGGGTAATCGAGTGTTTTGATCTTCAAGTGGAAGTAACTGTGGTTTGCCGTTATCCCATATGCCAATTAAGCAATTTGAAGTGCCAAAATCTAAACCTGCGTACATCGTTTTCTCTCGTTATCTGGTCTGAAAAATATGAGGGCGGATTATAGCATTTTCTTATATTGTTAAAATGCGATATTTTCTTAGATAGGGGTGAAAGGACAGCGCTTTATCTCGTCATGAGAGCGTAGCAAATAAGCTATGGTGCGTTGTTAGTTTTAGATTCGTTTAAAGCGAATTCTAACAAACTTGTAGCTTCTGGGTAGTTTTTCTCTTTAGCAATTTTAAGATAGGCAATCGCACGCTCGTAATTGATTTCTACTCCAATTCCTTTTAAGTAATACCGGCCTAACTGATAATTAGCTGCAGCATATCCTTTTTTAACCAGCTGTTCTAACAGGTCTTTAGATTCTGAGAGTTTTTGTCTACTGGCATAAATTGATAAAGCATCGTTGTTATTCTGTAACGCGATCGCAAGTTTATACATTGCGTCCAGATTTCCTGAACGTGATGACTTTCTTAGCCAATAGATACCTCGATCAACTGTAGTTTGAATTTCATGCTTATTGAGTATGGTTTCAATGCCTTTACATATCACGGTTGAAAATGTACTTGGTATGCAACGATAGTGAGATGAGTAAGTGGCATTTAGATAATACATGCCGAGTATATATTGTTGTTGACTGTCACCTTGACTGGTAAGGCCTTCATTAACCAGTGCTTCAGGCGCTGAGAAATAAACTAAACATGATGATATGGCTATGAATAGAATAACAATCAATTTCATTTTAAGTATTATATTTGTTTTCATTGTTTTCATTGTTTTAAATCTGACATTATCGTAACTCGAATACGTTAAACATTATACGTTGATTTAACAAAACCACTCGCATATGATTTTGTTTCGATATGTTTTAACTTAATATCATGCTCGGTTTTACCAAACAAGGATATGCCGTCGCCGAGTAAAACAGGTGTTTTTGTAATTGTAATATCTGTTATTAACTTTTCATTGATAAAGGATTGAATTGTTTTCCCGCCGTCAATGTATAAGCGTTTACATTCATCATTCTTTAGCTTTGTTACTAGCTCAGTTAGAGGGCCGGAATACAATTCGGCTTTATATTGAAGTTGAGAGGGTACTTCTTTTAATGTGTTACTTAAAACTACAACGCGCTTACCTTCGTAGGGCCATTCAGGAAACCCCATAACTATATCCATGGTGTTTCTACCGAT
>Ga0316206_1002602_pt1 | contig 11766 bp, 7 predicted proteins | sample 6monthpyrite_MG_FD_204942 | JGI IMG/M metagenome (GOLD analysis project Ga0316206, IMG submission 204942) | Microbial mat bacterial communities from mineral coupon in-situ incubated in ocean water Damariscotta River, Maine, United States -... | ecosystem: Environmental > Aquatic > Marine >...
CGGGGGCGTTGATGTTGCATCGTCGTACAACAGATGAAAACTAGCAATTAAGCTTTGGAGTTAGTCATGAAAAAATACCATGATTTTGCGTCATTTTACCCTTTTTATCTGAGTCAACATCAACATAAATATTGTCGATGGTTACATTATATCGGCAGTGTGATGGCGATAATATTTATGAGTAGTGCCGTTATTTATTCGAACGGTTGGTTAGTGCTAGCTGCATTGATAAATGGCTATGCATTTGCTTGGATAGGTCACTTGGTATTTGAAAAAAACCGCCCCGCGACTTTTAACTATCCTTTGTATAGTTTGATGGGCGATTGGTATATGTTTTTTACCGCGTTTATTCCTCGAAAACCTCGCTAATTAACTGTCTTTTTGCTTTAGAATGTTAACGCTTTTAGCATCTCAATCGGTGATCACTACATACGTATTCAGTAAGTTTATAGCTAGTTTATAATGTATAACTAAGTATAGCCTAGAGTAGGTAATGAACTGGAATGAATGATGAATCGCACAATACTCATATTGATGATATTGGCTTATAGTTTAACCGGATGTAGTCATATTAGCGTAACTAAACATGTGCATAATCCCTATCAGCCAATTCCATATATCCAACTACAACATCCAAGTTGGTCAAAAGACGCTACCATTTATCAAATAAATACGCGCCAATTTACCAAGCAGGGCACAATACATGCGGCCGAACAGCAGTTGCCACGGTTACAACAGTTAGGCGTAAATATTTTATGGTTGATGCCCATCCAGCCGATCGGGGTATTGCATAGAAAAGGACGTTTAGGCAGCCCTTATTCGATAAAAGATTACTATGCGGTAAATCCAGAATTAGGCACCTTAGCCGATTTAAAACAGTTTGTGCACCATGCCCATCAATTAGGAATGCATGTAATTTTAGATTGGGTAGCTAACCACACAGCTTGGGATAATCAGTTGGTTACTGAACATCCTGAGTGGTATGAAAAAGATTATCAAGGACACTTTACGCCAACGCCATGGTGGGATTGGTCTGATGTCATTGATTTAAATTATGATCGACCAGGCTTACGTAAATATATGACTGAGGCGATGAAATATTGGATTAAAGTAGCAGATGTTGACGGTTATCGTGCTGATGTTGCCGGTTTTGTGCCAGTAGATTTTTGGAACAATGTGCGGGCAGAGTTAGACAAAATTAAGCCAGTGTTTATGTTAGCCGAATGGGAATCGCGTGATTTACATAAAGCTGCATTCGATATGACCTATGCTTGGAGTTGGTACGATGCGGTGCATCAAATTGCCCAAGGCCAAGCCAATTTGAATAAATTATTTGTGTATTATTCATGGAACCAAAGCGCCTTTCCAAAAGATGCGTATCGAATGGTATATACTAGTAATCATGACGTAAATGCTTGGGAAAACACAATGTATCAAGCATTTGGTAAAGCACTTAATGCAACTACAGTGTTACAGTTTACAGGCCAAGGTTTACCACTGATTTATAATGGTCAAGAAGCGGGAAATGCAAAGCGCTTAAACTTTTTTGAGCGTGATCCCATACACTGGCAAGCAAGTCCATTACAAGCTCTGTACCACACTCTAATCCAATTAAAAAAACAATATAGCGCGCTGTGGAATGGGCATTGGGGTGCAACAATGGTGAGTATTGTGAATAATGTACCAATGAAAGTGTTAAGTTTCGTAAGAAAAAACCAAGATAATGGCGTATTTGTGGTGATAAATTTTACCGATCAACCACAAACGGTTAATTTTAAAGGGAGTTATCAATATGGACAGTATAATGATTGGTTTACTAAACAACCGGTTCAAGTGAATGAAGGGACTCATTTTACGTTAAAACCTTGGCAATTTAAGCTACTAACTTGGCAAAAACATCACTGACTTATATTGTTCACTTGTTAAATAGTATAAAACTAACTATTAAGGCTATTTATAAGTTAGGTAAAATAATGCATGATTAGTCTCTATTTATGCATAAATAATTATTTATTGGGCGATCACATGAGCAAAAACGTATCAGATAAACAGCTGCGACAACGTATTAAGCTATTGGGAACACTACTTGGCAACGTGATTGAAGATCAAGAAGGCAGTACCACTCTTGCGGCAGTTGAAAAGTTGCGTCAAGGTTATATCAAACTAAATAAACAGGAAAATGTTGAGCTGCGTGCTGAATTAAAACGCTTTATTGAAGCGCAAACCCCTGAACAATTGATTCCGATCATTCGGGCATTTAATTTATACTTTAGTTTAGTGAATCTAGCGGAAGAAAAATTTCAATTACAACAACGTCAAACGCAACTGCAATCGGATGGCCCTCTATGGATGGGTTCTATGCTGAGCACGATTGGTGAGTTAAAACAACAAGGTTTTAGTGCCAATGATGTTACAACCTTAATTAATAAGCTCAATTATATGCCAGTGTTTACCGCTCATCCTACTGAGTCTAAACGCCGTGCGGTAATGGATAATCTACGACGAATTTTTATAACATTAGGCGAACTTACTGAAGCAGAAAGTTTTGCTAGTGGTTATGCAAAAGAAGCCATTGTTAAAAAATTACAGTATCAAATTCAAGTGTTATGGCGAACTGATGAAGTTAGACGAGTAAAACCTACTGTTGAAGATGAAATAAGAAATGGAATTTATCATTTTCGTCAATCATTATTTAGTGCGGTGCCTAATGTTTATCGCTATATGGAAAGCGCTTTGGCGCGCCATTATCCTGATGAGGCAATTGAAACGCCAACATTTTTATCGTTCGGTTCGTGGATTGGGGGAGATCGAGATGGTAATCCATTTGTAACCCACAAAACCACAGTAAATGCCTTATTAATGCAGTCACGCGGGGTCTTATATGAATATGAGCAGCGTTTACTAGAGCTAAGTAGTCAATTAACTCAATCTCGTTTTTTAGCGGATATTAACCCTGCGGTTATTGAAAAAGCCGATGCAATGGAAAGTGGCTTAAAAGGCGTTGTATTTCATCGCCGGTTAGAACGTTTTGCAAATGAACCTTATCGCCGTTTACTGTACTTAATGCGTGGAAAAATTCAACAAAATATTCAATATTTAGAAGCCAAACTTGACGGTACTCCAATTGAAAAATCAGCCTATTGTTACCCCAATGAACAAGCCTTTATTGATGATTTAACGTTAATTTATCAATCACTTTGTGGGCATGGTGATAAAGCCGTTGCGGATGCTGATTTAAAAGATTTATTGCGCTTAGCACAAACCTTTGGTTTTTATTTAATGCGCTTAGATATTCGCCAAGAATCAACCGTTCACAGTGACGCCGTTGCTGATTTATTGCAACACGTAGGTATTGATTATATGGCGTTAACAGAGCCTCAACGGTTAGCGCTCTTAGCGGAACAAATTTCATTGCCGACGATTCTTGATAGTGATCATCTACCGTTGCAAGAAATGACCGTTGAAGTACTTACGGTGTTTCGAGTAATGAAACAAATGCGCGAAGAAATTAGCCCTAAAGCGTTTAATAATTATGTGATTTCCATGACACATCAAGCAAGTCATATTATGGAAGTATTATTTTTAGCACATCAAGTAGGCTTAGCAGGTTATCGTGCAGGCGAACCGTATTGTGATATCCGCGTATCACCGTTATTTGAAACGATTGAAGATTTAGAGCATATCGTCCCGGTTACCAGTGCCTTATTTGAAAATGAAACTTATCATGGCTTATTGAAAAAATCCGGCAATCAGCAAGAAATTATGTTGGGTTATTCAGATTCTGCTAAAGATGGTGGAAATTTAGCATCGGCTTGGACTTTATATCAAGCGCAGCAACAAATTATGCAATTAGCTGATAAATTTGGCATTGATTGTCGATTGTTTCATGGGCGAGGCGGTACAGTTGGACGTGGCGGTGGACCAACCCATAATGCTATTTTATCGCAACCTACTGGTACAGTGCGTGGACAAATTAAATTTACCGAGCAAGGTGAAGTACTATCGTATAAGTATAGCAATGCTGAAACGGCAATGTATGAACTATCATTAGGTGTTACTGGCCTAATGAAAGCTAGCCAATGTCTAGTAAGGCCAGTTGAAGCTGATAAGCCTGAGCATTTGTTAGCCATGCAAACTTTAGCAAAACAAGGTGAACATGCATTTCGTGAACTAACGGATCACACCGAAGGCTTTTTTAACTTTTTCTATCAAGCAACGCCGGTGAATGAAATTGGTTTATTGAATATTGGCTCTCGGCCATCACATCGTAAACAAGGCAATTTGTCTAAATCGTCTATTCGAGCCATTCCTTGGATTTTTGGTTGGGCACAAGCTCGACTCACCTTTCCAGCTTGGTATGGCACGGGTGCTGCTTTACAGACTTGGCGCGAGCAACACGGTGATGAACAGTTAAGGGAAATGTATAATCATTGGCCATTTTTCCGTGGCTTGGTGAGTAATATTCAAATGGCATTGTTTAAAACTGATTTAGTGATTGGCAAAGGCTATAGTGAGTTAGCTGAAGATCAGTTGCTAGCCGCGCAGATATATCATTTGATTGCCGATGAACATCAACGGGCCGTGAGTTGTAATTTACAGATCAGCGAAAATGATTATTTAATGGCCGACACGCCGCAAATTGCTCTGTCGTTAACACGTCGCACACCTTATCTAGAACCGCTGAATAATATTCAAATAGCAATTTTAAAACAATATAAAAATGCTATGGCTAGTGAATCAGCAAAAGAACTTTGGTTAACACCATTGCTTAATAGTATTAATGCAATAGCCGCTGGTATGCGTAATACTGGCTAAACCAGCAGGCGTTAGCTGTATCTGAAAAACCGCATTATCATCTTGATCATGCGGTTTTTTTATTGGCGTTAATTACTAATTTATAGCCAATTTAGCGGCTCTAAAATTGATTTTACTGATGTACTTTTTAGTTCGAATAAAGTGACTATTCAATTGTATAGCATCTTTAGTGGTATTTACATTCGTGTTAAAAATCGATGAAGCTGCGTTTTGTTGAATTTGCTGACGGTTTAAAAAATATGTTTTCTTAACTATCACTGAGCTAGAAAGCTAGGTTAATATTGCAGCATTATCAATTAATTTTTTAGAAGTTAACAATCCTATCATGAACATGCTTTCTTTGGCAGCCACGGTTAATCACTTGAGCGTATCGACAGAGCGGTTAATATTGCGCAAAATGAATTTTGACGATCTTGAGGTGGCTTTAGCCCACGAGCGAGATCCCGTATTAATGCGTTATGTTAAAGACAACGATGATGCTGAGTTAATATTAAAACAATTATTAAAATATTTGGGTGAATGGCATGGTTTTGAAGGAGAATGGTTAGTAATAGCGATTGAATTAGCAGCAACGAACCAAGTTATCGGCACGGTTGCTTGTCAATTTGAATCTATTGCGTTTCGCCGGATAGAAATTGGTTATCGTATTCATCCTGATTTTCAACATCAGGGCTTTGCGTTTGAAGCTGTACAGCGGTTTATTGATTTTCTTTGGCATGTTAAAGTACATAAAATTGTTGCTTATTGTGTAACCGAAAATCAACGATCATTTCAATTAATGGAAAAATTAGCTATGCGCAGGGAAGGGCATTTGCTTAAAAACATTAAATTGGCTGGGCAATGGCACGATGAATATATTTATGGTTTATTAAAACCGAAGCAGAGTTAGCATTAACATAGTCGTAGCTCTGCTGAATACTTTGAGTTCATAACTAAAAACTTGTTCTAACGGTAATGCAAATACGTTGGCAATTTTAAAGTTAACTGCTAATGACGGCGAGTTTCAGTATTTCTGTTAATAAAAATACCATAACCAACCAATGTCATAGCGCTATGGTAATGATCACATGGCTAATATATTACTCGATAACATCCTTGTTAAAGCTATTTTATACATAGACAGTCTGTATCTAGTTTTTATATTTTGTTAATTATAGAAGTGCGTATAATTGGTGTCACATTGAACTTAGTCTCAGTTTATTTATGCGTTTAGATAAATTTATTTGTAAAAGTACCGAATTAACTCGCACGCAAGCGAAGCGGTTGTTAAAAACTAAGCAAGTCATGGTTGATAACGTTATTGCCGTTAGTGGCGCTCTACAGATAAATGAGCATCAACAGATTCGTTTATCAGGGCAGTTACTGGCCTTATCGCAACACCGTTATCTGATGCTCAATAAACCCCTCGCGACTATTTGCTCCAATGTTGATGAACAATATCCATCAATACTGCATTGTCTTGATGTGCCAAGAGCTTTTGATTTACGTATTGCTGGTCGACTTGATGCCGACACTACTGGTTTGGTGTTATTAACTGATGATGGGCAATGGTTACATAATGTTATTTCACCGAATAAGCACTGTTATAAACGCTATCGAGTCACCTTAGGATCACCAATTAGTAATGATGCGTTGCAACAACTTGCCCAAGGCGTGCCACTACATGGCGAAAAAGTATTAACTCAGCCCGCTAAAGTTAGTAAGATTTCTGACACAGAAATATTGTTGTCGATTTTTGAGGGGAAATATCATCAAGTAAAACGCATGTTAGCTGCCGTTGGTAACAGCGTGATAGCATTACATCGCGAGCAAATTGGCGAGATCACCCTTACCTCTGATCTAGCTGCAGGGCAATGGCGTTCTCTAACTGAAGACGAAATAGAGCATATACAAACTTAGCTTAAAAATAGAACGTGGTGGTTGAAGGTATTTTGAGCTTATTTTAGGGTCAATTAGACCGGTTACTTAAAAAAACACTTGACGAACACTTTCGTAGTAATTTAAGGTGGTACTAACATAGCAACCATTGATACTAATTCAACCAACTTGCTTTGTAGAGTAATATCAAATGCTTGAGCGTTGTATGTTTGAAAAAATAAGCATTGAAATTTGTTCTTGGGTATTTAGAAAGCAGCTAACGGATTTCGGTATTGAATAAACTGCAGTAGCATCAAATAAATCCATACGATAAAAATGATTAACTCGCTATTGCTTGTTATTAAATGAATAAACTGGTCTGTCAACCAAGTTAGTGCCCGCTTCTGCGGGCATTTTTGGATCTGTATTTACTGCTATGGATTCAAGGAATATGGTATCAATAAAAACCATACATGTTGCACAACTATCAACAGCCCTTAATATTGTTGGCTTGTTTTTCTTTAAAACGAGCCATTTGCTCTGCGGTTGCTGTCGGTTGATATTGAGCTTTCCATTCACTATAGGGCATACCATATATTTTTTCTCTAGCCTGTTCTAAGTCCATGGTTATACCTAGTTTTTCGGCTTCAGCTACCGTCCATTTAGCTAAACAATTACGACAAAAATCGGCCACAATCATCAGCTCAATATTTTGCACTTCTTTGTGGTTATCCAGATGATTTAATAGTCGGCGAAATACTGCTGCTTCTATTGCTTGTTGTTGGTCACTCATTATTTGGCTCCTGCGCTGGTTTGATTATCACTAGCAGGATCAAGATTTTGCTCTGCTGCTGGTTCTGGGTCTGGCTCTGAGTAGCGGCGAATTTGAATGATCATTCCCAAATAAGGATGATCAAAGTAATGTATTTCTTGGCTGATCACTCGACGATCTTGTGTGAAATGTATCGTATTAAGCCCATTAATAGCCGTTGTTGATGATTGATTTTTCGCATTAGTGGCGGCTTGGCTAGTGGGCTCTAATTTATCTGTAGCTTGTTCCGCTAAGGTTTTATTCATGATACTAAAATCAGCATTAATATATAAATAATGATTTAAATGTATAGTGAGATAGCCATCAACATACCATGGTTGCAATGGTGCTTTGGGTGGGATGAGTCCAAAGGTATTAGCAGTAGAGTCAGAGCTTGTTGTCGTTGATGATTTTGCAAAGTGGTTATCCATTGTGCTTAACTCGGTTAACATTTGTTGCTCAGATAAACGCTGTGAGGTCAATACATCAATGATCTGCTGGATCGATTGTTGGGTCTTATCGCTGGGTGGTGGTGTCGGTAGTGGATCATTGCTAGCTAAATTGTCCGCTTGCTGCTGTGCTTGTTGCAACTGCTGCTGATAGTTAGCTAATTGTTGTTGGTAATGCCAAGTGAGGTTATTACCGGCATAAATATGTAATGGAATTGCGTTAATTCTCGATTGCGGCACTAAACGCCAACCCATGTGTAGTAGTGGTCGAAAATTCCTACTGCGTTTTAACTGGCTAACAATATCATTAAGTTGAAATTTTGATGCGCTCAGCAAATAAGCAGAATCATCGGCATTGCTGGTGTCGTAATCTGGAGCATCAATGACAGTAGGCACTTGTGATATTGGAAAGCTATCGGCATTAAAATTGGGAATTAATGTGTGCAATTGCTGTATTTGTTGAGCAGATAATTGGCAAATTTGTTTGCTAGGCATATTACTGACATCTAGCAAGGGTGGCGCTTGAACTAGTTGTGCAATTTGTGTCAATATTGTTTGTTGCTGGGCGGTGAGTTTTTCATCAGGGTTAGCGTCTGAATTGATGTTATCAACGGTTTGACTAGGTGTTTGTGTATTTTCAATCAATGATGGTGCTGGCGCACTAGCCGTAGGGGACAATACTGCATTGGCACTTATCGTTTGCTGCTCGACACTAGTTGGTGAGCTTGTTAATTCAGAAGGGAGTGTAGCTTCGCTTGCTAATTGTTCGATACTTTTAGTGCTAAATAATGGGTGTTGTTGAATATAATCATCTTGACTTTGTTGCCATAAATTACGTTTATCTAAAGGCACGCCACAGGTGCCAAGTAATTGTTTCAAGCTACTGATATTAGGTTGTAAATAGGCTGACAGTAAGTCGATACTGAGCTTTGGTTTTGGTAACGCACTGGCCTCAGGAAATTGCTCTTGTAGTTGGCTTTTATCATCTAATTGGCGAAATAAAACGATTTCAACTTCAAACCAACGTGGGTCAGCTGTGTTATCGTTAGCTGGCTCGGCACTATGACTTTTTAGTGAGATTAATGCCAGTGAACAAAGCCATAACAAGGGGCGAATTTTCATAATCATCCTACACAATTCGTTCAAAAAAGGTTCGAGCCAAGCTGATAATATCATTAATTTTTTAATTCATTGAGCAAAGATTCAATTAACATAAATCGTTTCGGGTGATCATCCGTTGATTCGGTAAATTTCAACTTATTAGCACCATCCATTTTATAGCGAGTAGGCTGGCGTTGCATTAATTGAATAATTTTCATTGGTTCAACCTGTGTTGTGTCACTAAATTCTATGGTGCCGCCTTGTGGACCCGCTTCTATGCGAGCTATGCCAAGCTGTTGAGCCTTTAATTTTAATTTTGCAATATGCATTAAATTTTTGGTAGCTTGCGGTAATAAGCCAAACCGATCAATTAATTCAATTTGTATGTCATCAAGCTGATCGCTTTCTAAGCAACTAGCAATACGTTTATACAAGCTTAAGCGTAGACTTACATCAAATATATAATCGTCAGGAATTAATGCTGGTAAGCGAAGCTCTATTTCAGTTTGATGTGCGGTAACCTGATCTAATGACAGTGGTTTGCCTTGTTTTAGTGCACTCACTGCGTGATCAAGCATATCCATGTACAAACTAAAACCAATTTGGCTCATTTGACCACTTTGATCTTCACCTAATAATTCTCCAGCCCCTCTGATTTCTAAATCATGAGTGGCCAGTGTGAAACCTGCGCCTAAATCTTCAAGTGAAGCTATGGCGTCTAAACGCTTTTTCGCATCTTTGGTCATTCTTTTTTCATGCGGCGTTAATAAATAAGCATAGGCTTGGTGATGTGAGCGACCAACTCGACCACGCAATTGGTGTAATTGGGCTAAACCTAAGTGATCAGCGCGATCCATAATAATGGTATTGGCACTTGGCACATCAATACCTGTTTCGATAATAGTGGTACACACTAAGACATTAAAGCGTTGATGGTAAAAATCACTCATGATGCGTTCTAGCTCGCGTTCACGCATTTGTCCGTGAGCGGTGATCACATTTGCTTCAGGAATGAGCTTCGTTAAATCAGCGGCAGTTTTTTCAATCGTCTCAACATTATTATGTAGAAAATATACTTGCCCACCACGTAAAATTTCACGTAATACCGCTTCACGTATTAGCGGCTCATTTTTTTCACGCACAAAGGTTTTTACTGCAAGTCGTTTAGCCGGTGGTGTGGCTATAATTGAAAGATCGCGCATGCCGCCCATTGCCATATTTAAAGTGCGTGGAATCGGTGTGGCAGTGAGCGTTAAAATATCAACGTTACTACGAATTTTTTTAATTTTATCTTTTTGTTTTACACCAAATCGATGTTCTTCATCAACAACCAATAAGCCTAAATCGTGATATTTTACATCCGTTTGTAATAGTTTATGGGTACCAATTAAAATATCAATTTTACCCTGTGCTACTTGTTCAATAATCTCTTTTTGTTGTTTTGGCGTTTTGAAGCGTGATAGCACTTCAATGGTGATTGGCCAGTTTGCAAATCGGTCGCGGAAATTTTCATAATGCTGCTGTGCTAGCAACGTTGTTGGAACTAAAATAGCAACTTGTTTATTATTGTGTACCGCAACAAAAGCGGCGCGCATGGCAACTTCGGTTTTACCAAAACCCACATCGCCACACACTAACCGATCCATTGATTTAGCAGCGCACATATCATTGAGTACGGCATGAATGGTTTGCTCTTGATCGACTGTTTCTTCAAATCCAAAACTATCAGCAAAGGCAAGATACTCTTGCTCGTCAAGCGTAAATTGAAAACCACTGCTATGTTCGCGTTTAGCATAAATATCGAGTAATTCAGCAGCTACATCACGAATTTTTTCAGCAGCTTTATGCTTGGCTTTACTCCACGTATCGTTACCGAGTCGATGCAATGGTGCATGTTCTGTATCGGTGCCTGAGTATCGACTGATTAAGTGCAACGCGGCTACCGGCACATACAACTTGGCTTCGTTAGCATAACTCAACACTAAAAATTCTGTACGAATACCGCCTGTTTCTAATGTTTGTAAGCCTTGATAACGACCAATACCATGCTCTAAATGTACTACCGGTTGATCTATACTGAGCTCTGCGAGATTTTTGAAGATCGCGTCGGTATTTATATCTTCACTTTTACCGCGTCGTCTGCTTTGCCGTACTCGTTCACCCAGTAAATCATTTTCGCTGATCAAGACAATACGTTGTGGAAGTTCAACAATGAAACCTTGGTTTAAACTATTAATATTAATACCAATATTGCTGTCGCTAGTAATAAAATCAGCAATTTGCTGAAATTGTTGTGGTTTAATTTGAGCGCGCTTTAATAACTCTAATAAGGTTTCACGACGGCCTTGGCTTTCCACACAAAATAATATTTTGCCATGATTAAGATGAGCATTTATGAACTGATTTAATAATTCAAAAGGTTGTTTTAATTGGTTATTAACGGTTAGCTCAGGTAACGGCTGCAATTGAAAATTAACGACTCCAGCTTTATGTGTCGCAATATTATTGGTAAGGTTAATATTGATCCGATTAAACTGTTTAAGTTGTTGAAATAATTCTTCGTGTTTTAAAAATAATTTTGACGGTGCCAGTAATGGACGGTTTTTATCAAAACGACGATCGTCATAGCGAAAATTTGCATCTAGCCAGTATTGTTCAATGGCGTGCTCGATATCACCATGGATCATAATTTGCGTTTGAGCAGTTAAATAATCGAATAACGTGCTGGTTTGT
>Ga0316206_1002603_pt1 | contig 11761 bp, 8 predicted proteins | sample 6monthpyrite_MG_FD_204942 | JGI IMG/M metagenome (GOLD analysis project Ga0316206, IMG submission 204942) | Microbial mat bacterial communities from mineral coupon in-situ incubated in ocean water Damariscotta River, Maine, United States -... | ecosystem: Environmental > Aquatic > Marine >...
TAAGTTATTCGGTTCAGTGGGTGGTGTTGATATCGCTGAGCACGTAACTGCACAGGGCGTTGAGCTGGCTAAACGTGAAATTCGTATGCCACATGGTGCAATTCGTCAGGCTGGCGAATATGACATCAATTTACACCTGTTAACAGATGTAAATGCTGTCCTGAAACTGACAGTTATTGGTGAAGAAGAGTAAATAATTGCCCGGGTTTTGACCCTACGGTAATGCTCTGACAAAAGCCTGTCTGTGTTATGCACAGACGGGCTTTTGTCGTTCTGTTCTCATGCTTTGCAGTTCAACTTCGTTATTTAGCAACAGCTTTTAGATAGTTTAGCCTCTATCTACTCAAACTCCATAAATTTAGCTTTACTACATTGCCTGTCATTAACGGCTATGGTCTAATTTCAACATGGCAGAAACAATACCTTATCGTGGCGACACAGAAGTCAGTCACTTAAAAGTCCCACCACATTCTATTGAAGCAGAGCAGGCCGTCTTAGGTGGCTTGATGCTGGATAATCGTGCCTGGGAGAAAATTGCTGACCGCGTTTCGGCGGAAGATTTCTATCGACACGATCACCGTTTGATTTTTCGGGCTATTCAGGAGCTTGAAGCGAAAGATGTGCCTAACGATGCGGTTACCCTATCGCAGCATCTGCAATCTCATGATTTGCTAGAAGAGGCTGGTGGGCTGGCTTATTTAGGTCGATTAGCTAAAGAGACACCGACGGCAGCCAACATATCTGCTTATGCTGATATCGTGCGTGAGAAATCGATATTACGCCAGCTGGCATCAGTAGGAACTGAGATTGCGGATAGTGCCTACAATCAGGAAGGTCGGGACAGTAAAGAGCTGCTTGATGATGCTGAGAGAAGTGTTTATCAAATAGCCGAGAGTGGCGCTCGTAACCAGCAGGGATTTGTTGGTATGAATGCACTGCTAAAAAATACGGTTGACCAAATCGACACCTTATACCAGAACGAAGGTGCGATCACGGGTGTGGCCACTGGCTTTGATAGTTTTGATGAAATGACTTCCGGTTTACATGCAGGTGAGTTGATCATTGTGGCTGGTCGTCCATCAATGGGTAAAACCACATTTGCTATGAATATTGCAGAAAATGCAGCGATTGGAAATGGAAAATCTGTCGGCGTCTTTAGTATGGAGATGCCTGGTGAGTCACTGTCGATGCGTATGATTTCATCACTGGGTCGAATCAATCAGCATAATCTACGAACCGGTCAGATTCAGGATGATGACTGGGCCAGAATCACTTCAACTGTCAGTATGCTATCTCAAACCAAAGTCTTTGTTGATGATACGGCCGCTTTGTCGCCAACAGAATTACGTGCCCGTGCCCGACGCTTAAAACGAGAGCATGGTCTGGATTTAATCGTGATTGATTATTTACAATTAATGCAGGGTAGTAGTAAATCAGCTTCTGAAAATAGAACGGCTGAAGTATCAGAAATTTCACGTTCATTAAAAGGTTTAGCTAAAGAGTTAGATATTCCTGTTATTGCTTTATCGCAGCTTAACCGTGGTCTTGAGCAGCGGACAGATAAGCGTCCAGTCATGTCAGACTTACGTGAATCAGGTGCGATTGAGCAGGATGCCGATCTGATTGTTTTCATCTATCGTGATGAAGTCTATAACGATGAAAGTGATCAGAAGGGTACAGCTGAAATTATTATCGCTAAACAACGTAACGGCCCCATTGGTAAGTGCCGTTTAACATTCCTCGGTAAATACACGCGTTTCGAAAATCACATGCCTGAAGTTTATGATGGTGATGGTTTTTAATGAGGCGCAGTGCTTCTGTAGAAATTGACTTTAATGCTTTAAAGCACAACCTCTCTGTTGTTCGTCAGTATTCCTCAAACGCAAAAATTGTTGCGGTTATCAAAGCCGATGCGTACGGTCATGGCATGCTGGCTGTTGCAGATCATTTAATGAACAGTGTGGATGCCTTTGCGGTTGCCTGTCTTCAGGAAGCAGAATATTTAAGAAACAAAGGCGTTCAGGCACGGCTGGTTGTTTTGCAAGGTTTTCATTCTGAAGATCAGCTCAAAAAATGTTTTGAGCTTAATCTTGATCCTGTTTGTCATCAGCGCTGGCAAACCGATATGCTATCGCAAGCGATAAATCAAAAGCCTTTAAATGTATGGCTGAAAATTGATACCGGCATGCACCGACTGGGTATTTCTGCTGCCGAAGCAACTTCTGAGTTTCAACGTTTATCTGATTCTGATTCTGTTAATTCAGTGTATTTAATGAGTCACTTCGCCAATGCTGATCAGCCAGAACACGCTTCCAACAATCAACAATTGATGGAATTTAATAAGCTGGAAAAAACCTTGGGTTGCGAAGCAAGTCTTTCTAATTCGGCTGCCATCTTATCAATGCCAGATGCAATTAAAAACTGGGTGCGTCCGGGAATAATGTTGTATGGGGCTTCTCCAATTGCGAATAAATCAGCCGCAGAGCTTGGACTAAAGCCGGTAATGAAGTTGCGTAGCAAAGTGATTGCGATTAATCCACTCAAGGCTGGTCAGCCTGTCGGCTATGGTAGTGAGTGGACAAGTGAACGTGATTGCCTGATCGCAGTTATTGCTGTCGGTTACGGTGATGGCTATCCTCGTCATGCTCAATCGGGTACACCTGTACTTATAAAAGAAGAGATTTGTCCTTTGGTTGGTCGGGTTTCGATGGATATGATCACGGTTGATATTACGGATATGCGAAACCCAGCGGCAATTGGTGATGATGTGGAGCTCTGGGGTGATATGCTTTCTGTTGATGAGGTTGCTAAATCAGCCTCTACAATCGGTTATGAATTACTCTGTAATGCTGGTAGAAATCTATAGGTTTATAATCTGTTTTTAATGCGAATTGTGCTAAAGTATCTCTATCAGCTTGATTTGAGTGTATATTTGTAATTAAGTTATCAAAATTTTAGTAAAAAAATAATAAAGTAAGATGGAGTTGTAAATGTTCTCTCGCATGAAATTTTTCTGGGTTTATTGTTTGGTGCTCACACTCGCAGGTTGTGGTGGAGCTACTGTTATGTTTCGTAGTGATGCTACTCACAGCGGAAATGCAAGCAGCAGCGGCATAAAAGAACTGGATAAATTGAAATGGAAATATACCTTGCCGGATAAAAGTTATTCCTCTCCGATTGCAACGGATGGTCAGGTTTATTTAGGCGGCAAAGATGGTAATTTATATGCAATTAATGCATCAGATGGTTCAATCGTCTGGAAATTCAGAACAGAAGGCAATATAGAAGTTCCTGTAGCTGTATCTGGTGGCACTGTTTATTTGGCAAGCTGGGATGGTAATTTATATGCTATTAATGCGGACAATGGCGAGACACGCTGGAACTTCAGAACGAAAGGTCAGATATATTCAGCACCCACTATTCACGATAATGTAGTGTACTTTGGTAGTGAAGATCAAAACTTGTATGCGGTTAATGCAGAAACAGGCGCAGAAATCTGGAGCTTTAAAACCAAAGGTGGTATTCCGACTTCGCCAGCTGTCAAAGGTAAATTTGCTTATGTCTCAAGCCTGGACGGATATATGTATGCGGTGAACATCAAGTCTGGTCAGGAGCAATGGAAATTCAGAGTGGGTAGTCGAATTTATTCATCACCTGCGATTGACGAAGATAAATTGTTCTTTGGTAGTGACAATAAAAGAATCTATGCGATTAATTTGAAAACTGGACAAGAAGTCTGGAATAAAAAAACGGCAGGGCGAGTTTATTCGTCTCCAGCTATTCATGATGACAGCGTAATTTTTGGAAGTGGTGACAGTTATGTTTATTCGCTAAATAAAGAGAATGGTAAGCGTCGCTGGGAATATAAAACTGAAGGTGCTGTTTTATCATCACCTACTATTGCATCTGATATAACTTATATTGGAAGTCATGATAACCATCTCTACGCATTGAGTGAGAATGGCAAATTACTATGGAAATATAAAACCTCGGGTAAAGTACTCGGTTCACCAGCGGTTTATAACAGTATGGTTTTGTTTAATAGTATTAAAGGTGAACTCTACGCTGTTAAGTAAAAGGTGTTAGTGTTTTGATTTAAAAAAGCCGAATTATATTCGGCTTTTTTATTGTTCTAATTTCCAAAAATCCTTTCGACACAAGCCTGAAATACTGCAAAAACGACAGGTTTCATCATCACCATTTGAAACAAGCGGAGCAGATTTTTCTATTTGTTCTAAAAGCTTTATAAATCTGCCAGATGTCTGGCTGGTTATCTCTTCGATATCTTCAGCTACAATTTTAGCACCACTGCTAACTTTTCCGCTTGCTTCGTCCAGTCTTAAATACTCAGTTTGTTGTACATTATCCAGTAATAATGCATAACTACTTAGTTGTATATCTTCACCAGTTAACACGTCAGTTTGTGATGGTGTTTTGCTCGAAGTTTTATAATCAACAATAGCCAGTCCAGAATCTGATTTATCGATTCTGTCCAGACGACCATTAATAGTGATGTGCTCGGATATTACTTTGGAGGCTTTTTCTTCAGCATTTTCAAATTGCCACTCTTGTTGGCGTTGGCTTTGCCAGTGCAGGTAGTTTTCACAGTGATCAATCCAGCGTTTTAGCCAGCCTCTGTGCAGAAAGTTATCTTCAATATCTTGTTTAAATATTTTCTCTGAAATATTGCGAAGCTGCTTCAGAGATTCTTCAAAGTTATCTGTTCCTAAGTCTTTCATTTTTAAATGATAGATTTCGAGAATACGGTGAACTTTTTGTCCATATTCTGATTTTTGAAGTTCGGTTATAATTTCTTCTGTGGCCCGCAGTTTTAAAACATCATTAGCATAAAACTGATAAGGGCAGTTAATGAGCCGCTGATGCCGAGAGGCAGAGAATTTATCCGGAATGTTTGTCTGATTAATTGTTGGATTATTGTGCTGTGACTTTTCAGGCAGTTGAATATCAGTCGATGCCAGAACTGAAGTACGTTCAGTTTTAAGATGTTTGTTAAGCTCATGCTCAAATAAAGTATCTGTACCGGTTAGCTGGTAGAAATCAATAATCGTTTGAAGCCAGGGTGATGGTTGCTGTATTTCGTTATTTTTTTCTTCACAGTATGAGATAACAACCTGGTCAGCGCTTTGTATCAACCTTCTGAACAGGTAATATTTTTCGGATTTTTCTTCTTTCCAGTCTGGTAATTCAAGAGACTGCTTTACATGGTGATTAAAAAAAGGTGTTTTAGGTGCAGAGCCTGGTAGTTGACTGGCATCAGTTGAAGCAATTATTAGTCCTTCATAAAATCCACTGTTAGATTGTTTAAGGTTTAACAGTCTTACATGAGAAGACTGGCTGCTAGGACTATAGTGGTGATTTTCTAGCGCACTGGCAAGCCAGGTTCTGAAGTCGAACCAGTTCATTTCAGGATCAGATGTCTGGCAGGCATTAATCATGTGGGTTATTTCGGCAAGGATTAGTTCGCCTGCTTCATCGTCTGCAAATGCGTTGGTTAATTCGTTCTCCTGAAGTGATTTATTAAGGGCCTGCAGGTAATTGCTGGCGGGTATTTTTTGGTTATCACTGAATAGTTTAGAGATAGGCGCTGCAATATTGCCAATGTTGCCTAGTAAAGAGTCTATTTGCTGATAACAGTCGTTTTCCCAGTGTGTCAGGCGGTTCTGTCTTAACTGAAGGTTGTGAATATATCTTTCAAGGTTACCACTAATGTTTTCATGAATAATAACATCCTGTTCAAATCTGAAAACATGTTCAAGCAGCTTATTTGTATCATCGTTCTTGCTGATATAAGGTGACTTTAAAAAATCTAGAAAGCAGCTGGCGGCAAAGTCTTGTTCAATACATTCAAGCCAGCGTTCAAGCACACTGGCGGCACTGGTTGTAGAGAGTGACCAGCCAACAGAGTCTACCAGGTTAACACCTGCTCGCTCGAGCAATGCCCTGACACGACGAGCCAGTTTTCTGTTTTCAGTAACTATGGCAATGTTTCGTTTTCCATCAAGCAGCCATTGACGAACTTGCAGGTCTATTGCAGTCGCTTCATGCTCTTCACTGCTGGCAGGGAAAACTTTTAAATCTGTATTTGATTTCGCTTCTGTATGGACAAGTTTTTTTCGTCCATAAAGTGGCGTTTCATGATGAAATGCACAATCAACGACATTATTTGAATCTATCTGTTTTTTATAATAAGTCTGTTTGAATTGAAGCGACTCAATGAGTTTTATCACGAAATGGTCAGGGTGTTCGGCAGTTTTAATATTATCGGGATTTGCCTGTATAAAATAACGAACCTGATTTTTCATTGATATTTTTTTAATGAATGCTGCTTCATTGGCTGTGAGTTTTTCAGCGCCAGCAAGAATAAAAAAAGTATCTTTAAAATCATCTTTACCTGCTGACTGAAGACGTTGGGTATAAGCCATTGAAGCATCGATGAGGTTGTCATCATTTAGCTGCTGTTGCCAGGCATTCCAAAGTGTATAGATTAGACTGGCTTCACTGCTCAAATGTTCAGGCTTGTTTTGAATGCCGTAAAGAGTCTGTACTTTTTCAATCCATTCGTTTTCATCTACATTGAGCAGGTTCAGATTGTTTAATGTCAGTTCATCAAAAAACTGTAACAGGGAGGCAGATACTTGCCAGAGATTCTCATCCTTAAAGTGAGCCGGGTAATCTTGTAAGGCCTGCAGGATAATTAACTGGCGATTGTGGTTGTTAATAAAAAATTTATTCTTGTCAGACAGTTGTATATTTTGTTCGATCCATTTCTTAATGGGTGTAATTTCAGCACCAATAAATGCATTTTTATTGTTTGCACTGAGTTCTGAAAGTAATGACTTTCTAAATGTGTAGATTAGGTCAGGTGCAGGGACGAATATAACAAGATTACTGAGATCTGGTAATTGCTGTTGAAAGCTTTCACAGATGTACTGACTAATAACCTGATGAAGATTGATGCCATGATCGACAAACAAAAATTCACCATTAGAGTTGTGTTTGTTTTGTATGCTATTCACAAGAGGATGTTATCGTTCAAGGTACTGTAATTTATTTTCAACCCCATCCCATTTGTCAGCATCATCAGGTGCGGGTTTTATCTCATTAATAACTGGCCAGATGGCAGATAGTTCAGCATTAAGTTCAATGTACTGTGACATCTCGTCAGGCACATCTTCATCAGCAAAAATAGCTTCAACAGGGCAGGCAGGTTCACAGAGTGTGCAGTCAATACATTCATCGGGATCGATAACAAGAAAGTTAGGGCCTTCGTGAAAACAGTCAACAGGACAGACGTCGACGCAATCGGTGTGTTTGCAACGGATACAGTTATCAGTGACGACGTACGTCATGTTCGATACTTCCCTTGAGTTCTTATTGTAGGGAGTATCATACCTTGTCGGTCTAATGTCGAAAACAGATAAAAACTGTTTAATTCATAGATGCAGAATCAGGCTGTCTCTGTCGTTTCTATTTGTTCCAGACGGTAACCATAGTGATAAATAGATTCGAGCTTCCAGCCATTTTCTGGTGTTAACTCTAACTTTTTGCGGATGCGGCTGATATGAGTATCGACTGTACGGGTATTGATGTCAGCATCGCAACCCCAGACATGAGATAGCAAGTCGGCTCTTGAAAGAACCTGATCGATATTTCTGAATAAAAATGAAACCAGTTCATATTCTTTAGGTGTCAGATCAAGAATCTCACCGCTTCTGGTCAGGCGATGTGTCTTGTCATCTAGAGAAAATTCACCAGCTGTTATGATGTAGGTTGGAGCGGGTTCAGCAATGGCGATTCGTCGCTTCAGCATATTTAAACGAGCCATCAGTTCACGACGGTCTACGGGCTTGACCATGTAGTCATCAGCACCGGCTTCAAGAACGGTTACAACATCCGATGTGCTTTCATGGCGTGTAGCAAAAAGCACAGTGGTGTTCAGGCCTTTGTCTTCACGGATGATTCGTAATAGTTCAATACCATCAATGCCGGGGAGATCCCAGTCTAGAATCAGAATATCGAATTCGTCGATATTATCCTTTTCCAGTAAGGCCTCTCCAGTATCAAAAATACTGGGGATATGGCCAGCAGCTTCCAGCCAGATGGATAAAACTTCTGACTGATCCTTATCATCTTCAACAACGGCTATATGCACAATGGAAACCTATTCTGTAACACTTCTCTAACATTTTAGACACATTCTGAAGATAAAGCCATACAGACAGCTGTATTAGGTAAATTAAAGTGAAATGATTGGAATAGATGAGGAGTTGGAAATAGTTTAGAAGTGAAACTAGAAGAGTGAAGTTGGCTCCCCGACCTGGACTCGAACCAGGGACAAACGGATTAACAGTCCGTTGCTCTACCAACTGAGCTATCAGGGAACATGCTCTTCAAGAGGGCGCTATATTATAGATTTGCCTTTGGTCGGTCAATAGTTAATTTAACTAAAAATTGATTTAATTCGAGTCAGGGCTTTTTCAAGGTTTTCCATGCTGGTAGCAAACGATAAACGCAGATGGCCAGGCGTTCCAAATGCCGATCCGGGAACTAAAGCGACTTCAACTTCCGATAATAGCTTCTCGGCTAACTCGATATCATTAGAAACGCCATCCATGTTATCAATGGCTTTTTGAAAGTTAGGGAAACTATAAAAAGTACCATCACTTTCAACACAATCCACACCTTCAATCGTGTTTAAACGACGCACTACATAATCGTGGCGCTCTTTGAAAGCATCGCGCATGGTAGCCACTGCAGTCTGATCGCCTTCAAGTGCAGCTTGTGCTGCAACCTGTGAGATAGAACAGGGGTTTGATGTGCTTTGTGACTGAATTTTCTTCATCGCTTTGATGATATCGGCAGGTCCGGCGGCATAACCAATGCGCCAGCCAGTCATAGAATAAGCTTTTGAAACACCATTCAGAACCAGCGTTCGATCGTATAAATCAGGTGCTACATTTAAAATATTACTAAAGCCTTCCTCGGTCCAGATCATGTGCTCATACATGTCGTCCGTTGCAATAATGACGTCAGGGTGCTTTTTTAATACTGCTGCAAGCGCTGATAATTCATCTCGCGAGTAGGCTTTACCAGATGGATTTGACGGGCTGTTAATAACAAACAGGCGAGTCTTATCTGTTATCGCCGCTTCAAGTTGAGCTGCGGTAATTTTAAAACCCTGAGACTGGTCGCCGGGCACGATAACTGGCTCAGCATCAGCCAGTAGCACCATGTCAGGATAAGACACCCAGTAAGGTGCCGGGATAATCACTTCATCACCCGGGTTAAGTAAAGCTTGAGCAAGGTTATAAAAACTTTGCTTGCCGCCACTGGAAACCAGTATCTGATCCGGTGTGTAATTCAGTCCATTATCTTTAGAAAACTTGTTTATAATGGCTTGCTTGAGGCTGGGTGTGCCATCAACTGCGGTGTATTTTGTAAAGCCATTTTTAATCGCATCGATTGCTGCTTGCTTGATGTGATCCGGGGTATCAAAATCGGGCTCACCAGCTGCCAGACCGACAACATCTTTGCCTTCGGCTTTCAGTTGATTAGCAAGAGCGGTTACAGCAAGAGTAGGTGATGGTTTTACGCGGGAAAGGCGGTTTGCAGTTTTAGTATCCACTTTAATTCCTGGTGTCGATTTTTCTAATAATGTGTATTGTAGAGCAATGTCTAAAATTTTTAAATTACAAACAGAATATACACCAGCTGGCGATCAACCAACAGCGATAAAAGGCCTGATTGAAGGATTAAGTGATGGGCTGGCCGGGCAAGTTTTATTGGGTGTCACCGGTTCTGGTAAAACCTTCACTATTGCCAATGTCATCCAGGAGGTTCAGCGCCCAACTTTGATACTCGCACCTAATAAAACATTAGCAGCTCAACTCTATGGTGAGATGAAAGATTTCTTTCCCGATAACTCGGTAGAGTATTTTGTTTCTTACTACGATTATTACCAGCCTGAAGCCTATGTCGCAGCCAGTGATACCTTCATAGAAAAAGATGCCTCGGTTAACGAGCATATAGAGCAAATGCGTTTATCTGCTACCAAAGCGCTGCTTGAAAGAGATGATGCAATTATAGTGGCGACCGTCTCCTCTATATATGGACTGGGAGATCCGGAACTGTATTTCAGCATGGTCTTGCACATGGTCAAGGGTGATATTATTGATCAGCGTGAATTATTAAGGCGGCTTGCCGAGCTGCAATATACTCGAAACGATCTTGAACTTGCTCGTGGTACATATAGAGTGCGGGGAGAGGTCATTGATATTTTCCCGGCTGAGTCAGATAAAGAAGCTATCCGAGTAGAACTGTTTGATGATGAAATAGAGAAGCTCAGTTTTTTTGATCCGCTAACCGGAGAAGTTATTCGCAAGGTCTCGCGCCTCACTATTTATCCGAAAACCCATTACGTGACTCCTCGTAGTACGCTGATCAATGCGCTAGATGAAATCAAAATCGAGTTAAAAGAACGTTTAAAGCAATTACGCGATGAAGATAAACTGGTTGAAGCTCAGCGTCTCGAACAGCGTACACAATATGATATCGAGATGATTCGAGAGCTTGGGTATTGTAACGGCATCGAGAATTATTCAAGATACCTGTCCAGCCGTGCACCAGGTGAAGCACCTCCTTGTCTTTATGATTACCTGCCTGAAAATGCCTTGTTAGTAGTAGACGAGAGTCATGTCACAGTGCCTCAACTGGGAGCCATGTATAAAGGTGACAGGTCACGTAAAGAAAACCTTGTTAACTATGGTTTTCGTATGCTGTCAGCTCTGGATAACAGGCCTCTTAGATTTGAAGAATGGGAACGCTTAAAACCTCAGGCTATTTACGTCTCAGCAACGCCTGCTGTTTATGAAATGGAGCACTCAGACAATATAGTAGAGCAGGTCGTGAGACCGACAGGCTTACTGGATCCGGAAATTGAAGTGCGCCCGGTAGCGAGTCAGGTTGATGATGTGCTTTCAGAAATAAACATCAGAGCAGAAAAAGATGAGAGAGTTTTAATCACCACCTTAACAAAACGCATGTCAGAAGATCTAAGTGATTACCTGACAGAGCACGGTGTAAAGGTAAGATACTTGCATTCAGATATCGATACAGTTGAACGTACAGAAATCATCAGAGATTTACGCCTCGGTGTGTTTGATGTGCTGGTTGGTATTAACTTGTTACGAGAAGGTTTAGATATGCCCGAGGTGTCATTAGTGGCAATTCTCGATGCGGATAAAGAAGGCTTCTTGCGTTCAGAGCGATCATTAATACAAACAATCGGGCGCGCAGCACGTAATCTTCATGGTAAGGCTATTTTGTATGGCGACAAAATCACCAAGTCGATGAAAAAAGCAATTGATGAAACTGAACGACGTCGCGCAAAACAAGATGAATTTAATAAAGAGCATGGCATTACGCCAACCAGTATTAAAAAAGCGGTGGCTGATGTTATGGAGACAGGATATCAACACAAAGCTTTTTCTGCGGGTGACAGAAAAGTTACTGAGCCCATGCAACAGTATGAACAAATGACAGATAAACAGCTGACTCAGGAAATGAAAAAACTAGAACAGCAAATGCATGAACATGCAAAAAATCTCGAATTTGAAGAAGCGGCTGCTGTTCGAGATAAAGTGCAGGCAATCAATGAGAAAATTCTGGGTCTTATATAGTTCCGTATGTTAACTGAAATTAAAAAAGTCAGACAAATTGAAGGTGAACCGAATCGTCGATG
>Ga0316206_1002605_pt1 | contig 11760 bp, 10 predicted proteins | sample 6monthpyrite_MG_FD_204942 | JGI IMG/M metagenome (GOLD analysis project Ga0316206, IMG submission 204942) | Microbial mat bacterial communities from mineral coupon in-situ incubated in ocean water Damariscotta River, Maine, United States -... | ecosystem: Environmental > Aquatic > Marine >...
CAAGACACCATCATACTCAAGGGTCACTCAATCGAGTGCCGCATAACAGCTGAAGACCCTATTAAATTTTTGCCATGTCCTGGTAAAATTATATCTTGGATAGCTCCGGGCGGAAAAGATGTTCGTATAGATACACATGTTCACGCTGGATATATTGTTCCTATGATTTATGATTCCATGATAGGTAAACTTATCGTTTATGGAAAAACCAGAGAAGAAGCGATTGCTAGAATGCATAGGGCTTTAAGTGAGTTCAGTGTTACCGGCATAAAAACCACAATCCCGTTTCACAAAAAAATGATGAAGAATCTCGACTTTATTAAAAACGACTTCAATACAAAATATTTAGAAAAATATAACGGTTAATTTTAGCTGTTATATTCCCCTCTCTTCATTATAAAATAGGCACTAGGAAAGAAATGTTTACACTCAAAAATTATGATACGTCAAATACAAAAAATGATATTCTCTCAGGAACTGTGGTCGCTGTTGCCCTTGTTCCAGAAGCTATAGCTTTTGCACTTGTTGCCGGTTTTAGTCCGCTTGTCGGTTTATATACTGCATTTATTCTAGGACTCATTACAGCTCTTATAGGTGGAAAAGCCGGCATGATTAGCGGCGCAACAGGAGCGATGGTTGTTGTTATGGTTTCACTTGCGCAAAGCCATGGTTTAGAGTATGTTTTATTGGCGACAATACTTACAGGACTTATTCAGGTCTCTATAGGTCTTGCAAAACTGGGAAAGTTTATCAGGTTTGTTCCTCAGCCGGCTATATTTGGGTTTGTCAACGGCTTGGCAGTTGTCATTGCCATGAGTCAATTTCAGTTTTTTGAAGGTGCGAATATCACCATGTATATACTAGTGATAATAACCATGTTAACCATGTTTTTTCTCCCAAAATACACAAAGGTTGTTCCTGCAGGGCTTGTAGCAATTGTCATTTTAACACTCATAACATATTTTGGCGGACTTGAGACAAAAACTGTTTCAGATCTTGGAAATATAAGCGGCGGTTTGCCGACCTTTTCCATCCCGAATGTTCCTCTCAATTTTGACACCTTCATGATTATCTTACCTTATTCGGTCATTTTGGCTCTTGTTGGACTAATAGAATCACTTCTGACTCTTTCTGTTTTAGATGAGATGGGTGGAAAAAGAGGAAGCGCAAACAAAGAGTGTATTGCCCAAGGTGTAGGTAACACTACCTGTGGTTTTTTTGGTGGTATGGCTGGATGTGCTATGATTGGTCAATCTATCATCAACTATACCTCAGGCGGACTCACAAGACTCTCAAGTACAGTTGCAGCAATCTTGCTTATCATCTTTGTGGTTTCTCTCTCTGACATTATAAATGTGATTCCTATTGCCGTATTGGTCGGAATCATGTTTATAGTATCTCTTAATACCTTCGAGTGGGCAAGTATAAGCCGAATTAAATCTATGCACCGTCCCGATGTATTTATTTTGATTGCCGTAACTACCATTACAATCTTTGAAGATTTGGCAATAGCTGTTCTCTCAGGTGTCATTATCTCTGCTTTAGTATTTGCATATCAACATGCAAAAATCTCTAAAAAAACAAAAATTGAAGACGATGGAACAAAAGTTTATGAGCTTGAAGGTCCTTTATTTTTCGGTTCAGCAATTGGGTTTAGAAATGATATTTTTGATATACAAAACGATCCCAAAAACGTGGTAATCGACTTTACAAATACAAGAGTTATGGATTCGAGCGGCGTAGAAGCTATTGATAAACTTACAAAAAAATATGTAGAAGCGGGAAAGGTCTTAAAGCTGAGACATTTAAGTGATGATTGTATACTTGCTCTGGAAAATGCCGGCGAATACTGCACACATGAGGTTGACAATCCCACGTATAAAGTTGTTAGAGACTTTTAATGAAGTTTATTTATGTATCACTTCTATTATATGTAACTGCTTTTGCATCATCCCAGCACCTTTTTTTAAGAGAGCAGGTGTCCAAGATAGTTCCGATGAAACCTCATACAAACAAAAAGAAAGCACGTTTTTTCCATCTTCTTGTTCCTGCCGTACAAAAAGTTCATAAGGAACTTATGACCCAGTACAAAAATATAGAACTAGATATCAACAATGCTAAAAACATACAGAAAATAAAAGCATTAAAAATAACCTATCATGTAAAAACAAATAAAGAATTATTATTAGCACTCAAACCACACCAAAAAAGTATAGTTTTAGCACAGGCTGCTTTGGAGAGTTCTTGGGGAACTTCAAGGTTTTTTGTGCAAGCAAACAACATCTTTGGCGTTCGTAGTATAAATAAAAAAGAACCAAGAATTGTAGCAGGTAGAAATAAAAATGTTTGGCTTAAAAAATTTAATAATCTCGAAGAGAGTGTTAGAGATTATTATAAATTTATAGCCATTGGAAAAGCTTTTAAAGAGTTCCGAAAAGTAAGAATGGAGACATATGATGTCAAGAAAATTATAAAAAAACTAGATAAATATTCTGAGATTGGATCTGAGTACCCAAGAAGATTAAATCAAGTCATTCAATCAAATAAACTTATTAGGTATGACCAACAACACTAGTGTATTATAAAAAGTTTACTTTGGCATTCTTATAATTTTAATGTCTGCATTGGTACGGAGCCTATCAAAATAATCACTTAGAACTTGCTCTCTTTTGTTTGCCATAATGAGATTTGATATCTGGTTTTCAGCACCTTTTATCCCGGTTTCTTTTACCGATTTTACGGACTTGATATAAAAACTCATATAAGTGTTTTTTCCATTTGGAATGATTGGTGAAAAGCTATTGACTGGTGTTTTCTCAAGTAATGATGCTAATTTTGGTGAGATTCTATCGTATTGCAGTACCTCTTCTTTTGCTTGTATCTCCGGAGAGTAAAACATTGGATTATCTATTTTTGCCTGCAAGCTTGCTCTATTTTTTGCAATATACACGGTAGCCGTAAATGAACTCGGATGCATAAAAGAATCTTTATGAAGCTCATAATACTCTTTTATTTCAGAAGCACTTGGCGCTGACATGTGAGAGTAAGCTATCGCCGAATAAAGCTCTTGACTTAGTAATTTCTGTCGTATTTTCTCTTTTAGTTCTGATGAGGAGAGTCCGTTTGATTCTCTGATAGCATCATAAAACTCACTAATGCTTAGATTGTTACTGGCTGCAGCTTTTTTAATATCAGCATAAACTTCACTAGAGCTAACACTAATCTTTCTTTCTTTAATCTCTATCTCTTCTAGTTTTTTCCTAATTAATATATCCAAAGCTGCTTTAGCGTCAAGCTTGGTTGTTTGCATCTCATTCGTAATATCATATAAAGTTATAGCACTATCCTTTACAACAACGGCAACACCATCAATGATTTCTGCATTCAAAGAAGCAGTAAGTAAAATGGCAAGAAAAAATTTGTACATGTATAGAGTCCTTGTAATCCTAAAAAATAATTGGCTATTTTACCAGCTTTTAACCAATGATTGCCTAAAATTGCACTATTATAATACAAAGGCTATTTCATGGTTGTTACACGCTTTGCTCCGAGTCCTACAGGCTATCTTCATATTGGCGGTCTAAGAACTGCCCTATTCTCATATCTTTGGGCCAAAAAAAATAATGGAAAGTTTCTTCTTCGCATAGAGGACACAGATAAAGCAAGGAATTCTGCCGAAGCTGCTCAGGCTATTTTAGATGCTTTTGAATGGTTGGGACTCGAACATGACGACAAAATAACTTACCAGTCACAGCGAGATGAAATTTATGCAAAGTACATCAAGCAACTCCTCGATGAGAAAAAAGCCTACAAATGCTACATGTCAAAAGAGGAACTAGCAGAGCTTCGTGAAACGCAGATGGCAAACAAGCAAAGAACAATGTATGACGCGAGATACCGTGATTTTGATGGGACTCCTCCAGAAGGGATAGAGCCGGTCATCCGCATCAAGGCTCCTCAAAGTGGAACAATTATCGTCAAAGACGGCGTTAAAGGGGATGTGAGATTTGAAGCTTTAGACATCTTAGATGATTTTGTAATTGCAAGGACTGATGGCAGCCCGACTTACAACTTTGTAGTAGCAATTGATGACTATTTAATGGGCGTAAATGAAGTTATCCGCGGAGACGATCACCTCTCAAACACACCAAAGCAGATAGTTGTTTATGAGGCGCTTGGCTTTGATATACCCAGCTTTTACCATGTACCGATGATTCACAATAATGAGGGGAAAAAATTAAGTAAACGTGACGGAGCAACTGATGTTATGGCTTATAAAGAGATGGGTTACACACCGCAAGCGCTTCTAAACTTTTTGGTTCGTCTAGGCTGGAGTCATGGAGATCAAGAGATTTTCTCAATGAATGAAATGATAGAGCTTTTTAATCCTGTGGACATAAACAAATCAGCATCCATCTATAACACGCAAAAGCTTGACTGGCTCAACGCCCATTACATCAAAAACAGTTCAAACAGTTCTCTTGGAGAACTTCTAATAGAGTATGATGTAATCTTAACTTCACATGACAAAAAAGAGATTATTTTAGATGCTCTTAAAGATAGAGCAAAAACAATAAAGGAGCTAAGCGAACTCATAAAAGAGATACTTACAACTCCCGTTTCTTACGATGAAAAAGCTTTTAAGAAATCTTTTAAAGCTGATTCTGTAGCTATTCTAAATGCTTTTGGAGCAAAGATTTCTGCATCTGAGGAACTTCATCTTCCAAGTGACTATCATCATCTCATGGAAGCAGTAGTTAACGAAATGGAAATTGGTTTTGGTAAAATCGGGCAACCGCTTCGTATTGCTCTTTTGGGTAAATCCTCAGGTCCGGGGCTTGATAGTGTTATGTCCATCATAGGCAGAAATGAAACTATGCTTAGAATAGCAAACGCGATAACAGCTCATTCTCAAAGTTAATCTTTCCATATTAGTTATGAGCTCAATACAAATGAAAATATCTGATGTCTAAAAAAAGATTAGAACTCATTTTTTTAAGTGTCATAGTTATTGCAATGTTCATACTTTTAAAAAACTATTATGATAGCTATGTTTATAAACATAGTGATATTCCAGATACATATAAACAGCGTATTTCTGACAAAGAGCAAGAAGTGCTAAGACGTATGCATCAGTATTATGGTTTTTCTTTTAAAGTTCCCCTAATTGTTACAGATAAGTTTAAAGGTAGGCTGTATGGTCTTACCTCTTACCATAACCAAGAGATAAAAATATACCTCAATAAGAAAGTGATGAGGGAAAGTATGGACTATATAATTGATAATGTCATAGCCCATGAATATGCACATGCACTTATGTTTAAACAAGGTCATATTTATTCTCATAATGATGGGCATTCTTTAGAATGGCAACAAGCTTGTAAGAATTTAGGTGGGCTTAATTGTGATAAATATGTCAATAGCAAAGATGTTATTATGGCTAAAATGCCATTTTAATATTGGAAAATAAATGGATTATGAATTTGAAGAAGATGCAGAACTAACATGGCTGGTAAAACAAAGAGAAGATGCACTACTAACTGAAAAAGCTTATGCGAAAAATGAAAAAATACTCTACAAAGAAGGACAGCAAATAGGAAACTTTTTATTTGTGAACTACAACAAGTTTAAAAATCGTGCCACATTTAAATGTCAAGAATGTGGCAGAAAATTCACCTACAATATTTACTCAATAAAAAATAAAAAACGCTGCAAGTGGTATAAGTTTCATGATAAGAAGTTTGCACACTCACCCTAATACCTACGATGTCACTATCTTATTTTTACCGCTTTGTTTTGCGTTATAGAGGGCTTTATCAACACGTTTTAAAACGCTCTCTAAAGTATCTTTTTCTTTTAATTGAGTGAGTCCAAAACTTGATGTGATGTTATAGTTTGTTAGCTCGTGCAATTCTTTATCACTCTCAATACTTTTTCTTAGTTTATTGGCAATCTCTTCAGAATTCTCTAAAGATGAATCAATAAAAGCTATGATGAATTCTTCACCACCCCATCTGGCGAAAAAATCACTCTGGCGAACATTTTGCTTTATAATGGTAGCAATTCTTTTTAAAACCTGGTCACCAGCGTCATGTCCAAAAGTATCATTCACCTTTTTAAAATCATCTATATCCGAAAATAGTACAGAAATATTCGATGGCTTCCTTTCATTTAAGAGAATCACATGTTTAAGATTATCGTCAAATACTCTTCTGTTTGGCAAATTAGTTAGCTCATCATGATTTGCCAAATTTTCCAGTTTAGAGTTATACTTTTTTATCAATGTTAATATTATTAGGACTATTATAATCGAAATAAATAGCGATACATACAAATTCAGATAAAAAGTGCGGATAACATCATTAGTAAAATCGGATATCTTAGCTTCAACTAAAAGGTGTAAACCAAGTTCGGGTACAAATTTTGAACTTACCAGATACTCTTCACCCTCTTTGGTATATTTAATCAGGCTATTTTTTTTGCCGAGCATCTGATCTTTATAGCTGTCAAGTTCTGGATTATCCTTTATATTTTTAAGCTTGTTTTTTCCTCTTTCATATAAAACAATTTTTCCCTTAGTGTTTACAAAAAAGACATTAAATTTATAATTTTTACGAAATCTTTTTAACATCTCATCAATATAAGAGATTCTTAAACCTATCCCTGTAGCACCTATAATATGCTCATTATTATCAAATATTTTATGATTTATAAACATAATCATGGAGTTATCTATATTTTCATTATAATCTAGATTTACCTCATGTGTATTTTGAGACTGTTTAAATGAAAAATACCAATTATTGGTCGGATTTTTTTCATCCATTTTTTCAATAAAACCTTTAGAGGTGTAATAATTTCTTGTTTTTTCAGAGGCCAAAAAAGTGGTGAACATTCCGTATTTATTTTTTATCGAATCAAGATACTCCGTAATACTTTTTCCCTCTTTTTCTCTATGAATAAGCCAATCTTTTAAAAATGTGTCTTGAGCCATCATCGAAGCAACAAGGTCAGGTTCAATAATATGCTTTTGTATCTCTGTGTATATGTTGTCCGTACTAAGTGGCAGAGAACTATTTTCTAGTTGTTTTTGCGTACTCTCTAAGGTAATGACATAATTTACTGTAGATAAACTGACAGAGAGTCCGATAAGTAAAAAAGCAATGATAAATACTATACGATATCTTGTGTTCAAGTAACTACCTCTTCTCTTAACCCAAATTAAAGCTCATTGAGTTTTACTTCATACTCTTGCATAATCTCATCAAGCTGACTTTGCTTTTTCTCCAAAATTTCAAACCTTTTTTCTATCTCCATCTCAGCGGATGAGATTTGTTTTGAGATTTCCATAATCTTTGAGTGAGTGCTGTTACTTGTAGCCGCTGCAAGTTCCTCTTTGTAAACTTCCAACATCTCCTCATCCTCAAGGATAAACATTTCAATTTTTTCAATCTCTCTTCTCAAAGGTGAAGCTGCTTTACTTCTTTGCTGAACTAGGGCTGCTCTTAGTTTTTTATTTTCTTTTCTGTTAGTATTTGAAGTTTTTTTAGCCTTTGGTTTCTCATCAAGCTCTTCATCTTCCCAACCCATTTTTTCCAAGAACATGTCATATCCACCATCGAAATACTCAGCTCCATTTTTTGTAAAAATAATGAGTCTGTCACAAACACGTCGAAGCATCTCTTCTGAGTGGGTGACAATAATAGTAGAACCTTTAAAGTTCCCAATTGCTTTAGTAAGAGCTTCTATAGAGTCCATATCCAAATGGTTTGTAGGCTCATCAAGAAAAAGGAGATTTACATGTCTGGCTAAAATCTGTCCTAACATGACACGGCTTTTCTCACCGCCTGAGAGGAGAGATATTTTCTTTTTAGCACTGTCTCCGCTAAACATCATTCCGCCGCAGATGCTTCTGATATTTGCTTCACCCAGCTGAGGATTTCCAACATAAATCTCATCCATAACAGTACTTTTAGGATTTAAGTGATTGATATTTGTCTGTCCAAAGTGCGCAAATGAAGTACTTGAGTGAAAGTTCACTGCTCCGCTGAGCTGTTTAAGCTCACCTGCTATTGTGTTTAAAAGAGTAGATTTACCCTTCCCGTTTTTTCCGATAATACCAAGGCATTCCCCTTTTTCAAGTGCAAATGAGATATTTTTAAACAAAATATTATCCGGCGTATAACCGAAACTCAAATCTTTTACATCAAGTAAAACTTTTGCAGGAGTATCTTTGAAGTTGAAATCAAATTTTAGAGTTGCATCAAACCCCAAATTATCCATGATATCCATTTTTTCCAACTGCTTGACTTTTGACTGAGCTAAAGCCGCGGTTGAAGCACGGGCTTTGTTTCTGGCGATAAACTCTTCAAGCTCTTTTACTTTCTTATCCTGAGAAATTTTTTGTTTTTCATACAACTCTTCGTTTGCACTTAGTTGTGCATAAAATTTATGAGTATCTCCCGGAACAAGGAACAAATTTCTACGAACGATGCCTGCAGTATGAGTTACAACCCCGTCCATAAAATCCCTGTCATGGGTTATCAGAATAACCTCACCGTCAAAAGATCTGAGAAAAGATTTCAACCATCTTAAAGAAACAATATCAAGGTAGTTTGTAGGCTCATCCAAAAGGAGTAAATTTGGCTCTGTTACCAAAAGTTTTGCTAGATTTATACGGATTTGATAACCGCCTGAAAAAGAAAGAGGATCTTTTTCAAGATCCTCTGCAGTAAAGCCCAATCCAAATAAAATTTTCTCAATTTTATAAAAACTGTATTGATCGTCCTCACCAAGGGCTAGAGAAGATTCTTCTCTGAGTGTCGACTCACTAAAAGTAAGATGCTGTTTAAGTGTGCCGATTTTGTACCCTTTTGGGATAATCACGTCACCGCTGTCATGCGTCTCTTCACCTAAGATGATTTTAAAAAGTGTAGATTTTCCACTTCCGTTTCTGCCGACAAGACCGACTTTGTTTCCTGAATTTAGCTTAAAATTCAGGTTATCAAATAGCTCCTGAGATGCAAAGCTTTTAGAAATATTTACTAGTTGTATCATAAGACTCTTTTTTTATTGCAATTATAGCTACTTATTTAGCTCTATACCAAAAATTTCATCAAGCATTATGAGAAGTTCATCTTTTGCTGAGCCAGCAAAACAGTTTTTTAGAAATAAATTTAGTCCTTTATTTGCATGTTCCACCAAAGGAATTATCTTTATTCCTGTTATTTCAGACATAAAATGGGATTCATCACCCTCTTCATAAGCATGGAGCAAAATAGAGCGGGAAAAATTGTTGAGTATATGGTAATAGATATGTAAAAACTCTATCTCCAAAACTTCCAAACCGTAAAGATGAGTAACGATTTTACCTTCATGTGATGCTATAGCACGGACTTTGTCAGGTTTAACATTTATCCCTATTTCCTCTTTTACTTCCCGAACCAAGGCATCTGTAAGGCTCTCATTTTCATTTACAGTTCCACCTGGAAACCCCATTCTTCCATCCCACCTGTCTATCATGATAATAGCCGGGCATCGCATGTTTTTTATCTCATCTTTAAAATATTTCCAAGGTGAAATCTCTTTTACATATATGGCTAAAAACACAGCATTAGTTTTGTTTTTGTAAAAATCGCCAAATTCTACTCTTTTTGTGTCCTTCATATATTTTGTCCTTATTGAATCAATATCGAAATTATAGCTATATAGCCATCCAAGAACAAACTAATGCATACCAGCGATTAGAAAAAAGTGCAATTGCAAGGCGGAAATTTGCAGGAGCTACCGGTAGCTTCAAAACTTTCCAACGAAGTCAAGTGTACATTTTTCTAATCGTCCGAAGGATAAGCCATAAATGGGCAACCTGCAAAGCATCTACCTTTCACCTTTACTAGTAAAGGCTTCAAGATAGCTACTTCACATCTTACTCATTTATGGCTTACTGGTATGCGTTAGTTTGCTTTTGGATGGCTATAATTACAATATGAAAAATCAAATAACTATAAAATCAATATTTAAACTCATTTTAGATAAAAAGCCCTCCCTTATTTACGGGCAAATTGTCACTCTGATTGCTATACTCGTAAGTGTTCCTATACCGCTTATGCTTCCTGTTATGGTAGATGAAGTGCTTTTAAATAAACCTTCTTATATCGTACATTCGATTGATGCCATATTTGGACATGGGAGTGCATTTTTTTACATTGCGATTGTTGCTTGTGTTGTGATTATGCTACGCTTTTTGTATTACATTCTAGGTGTTATTATTAGCAAAATATTTACTAGAATCTCAAAATATGTGACTTTTATGGTTCGTAAACGGCTTATTGAACACTTAAAAATCTCCTCTATGAATGAGTATGAAACACTAGGAAGCGGTGCGATTACGGCAAACCTTGTCACAGATGTCAATACTCTCGATAGTTTTATCATGAGTAGTGCCAGCCGTTTTGTGGCCTCTGTTTTAACACTTGTTGCCGTTGGCATAGTGATGATAGCTATCAATCCGGTTCTTGGAGTTTTAATACTTTTTATACAACCTCTGATTATGTTTATCTCTAAGGGGCTCTCAAAAAAAGTGGGTATTTTAAAAAAAGAGGAAAATGAATCTATAGAGAAATTTCAAGAAGGGATAGGTGAGACACTTGAACTTTTTGGACAAATCAAAGCTTCCAACAAAGAAAACTACTTTTTTTCACAGGCGATAACTCAAGCAGATGCCATTCAAGAAACATCAAATGCATTTGGATTTAAAAGTGTGGCTTACGAGAAACTCTCTTATACAATTTTCTTAAGTGTTTTTGAAATACTCAGAGGTTCAGGACTTTTACTTGTTGCATATAGTGATTTAAGCATAGGTATGATGTTTGCAATGTTTGGTTATATCTGGTTTATCATGACTCCTGTTCAAGATATTTTGTCCATGCAATACAGTTACGCCTCGGCCATGTCAGCACTTAAGCGAATAAACAAAATTTTAACACTTCAAACAGAAGTAACGGGAACCAAAATCCTGGTATCTTCGTCTGTAGACATATCCTTAAAATATGTCGATTTTTCCTACAACAAAGAGAAACGAATACTCCAAGATATAACTCTAGAGATAAAATCAGGCTCAAAAATTGCCTTAATCGGTGCAAGCGGCAGCGGAAAAACAACTCTGGCGCAAATAATATCCGGCTTCTATGAAAAATGTGGCGGCTCACTAAGCTACAATGGTATCGAGATAGAAGACCTTGATAAACATTCACTAAGAGAAAAAATATTTTTAGTACTTCAAATGCCGATACTTTTTAATTCTACGCTGAGATTTAACATATCCATGGGCGATGAGCATATAAGTGATGAGCAAATTTACGAAGCTATAAAAATAGCACAACTTGAAGATATGGTAAAGGAGATGCCTCAAAGACTTAACACTATAGTAGGACGGCATGGTATTCGTCTCTCAGGAGGGCAAAGACAAAGATTAAGTATAGCAAGGATGGTTATAGCAAACCCAAGTGTTGTAATCTTTGATGAATCTACCTCTGCACTTGATGTTCATACGGAGGCAAAACTTTTCACCACTATTACACCGCTCTTACAAGACAAAACAGTGATAACAATCGCACACAGATTAAGCACGGTAAAAAATGCTGATATGATTTATGTGCTAGATGGTGGTAAAATTGTCCAAAGAGGAACACATCAAGAGCTCGATACCGAAGAAGGTCACTACATGGAGTTCATTAAAAATCAGTTGATTTAAACTTCTTC
>Ga0316206_1002606_pt1 | contig 11754 bp, 9 predicted proteins | sample 6monthpyrite_MG_FD_204942 | JGI IMG/M metagenome (GOLD analysis project Ga0316206, IMG submission 204942) | Microbial mat bacterial communities from mineral coupon in-situ incubated in ocean water Damariscotta River, Maine, United States -... | ecosystem: Environmental > Aquatic > Marine >...
AAAAACAGTTTTATTACCTCTTTTGCTAGGTTTGGTTATTCAGAAAAAACTGGGCAATCATTTACAGACTGCCAGAGATGTAGCGCCGGGTATTGCTGCCCTGGCAATTATTATTATCTGTAGTTACGCGGTGGCAGCAAATCAGTTGCGTATAGCTGAGATGGCAATGCCTGTAATGGCTGGAGTGGTTCTGGTTAATTTGCTTGGTTATATCATTGGCTGGTGGTTAGCGAAGCTTTATGGTTTTGCACATTTATATCGTATAACACTGATGATTGAGTTAGGTATGCAAAATGCGGGAATGGGTGTGGCATTAGCACTAAAACACTTTCCAGCTGAATCGGCATTGCCGGGAGCTTTATTTGCGGTATGGTGTATTTTAACAGCGGCAATTGCAAGCGGCTGGTTACGTAAGAGAGTTGAACAAAAAAGACAATTGGCTGGTGAATCGGCCTAACTCATACTATCCTTAAGTTAAATTAAAGATAACAGTGCATTTAAATAAGTTATTTTGATATATATATCTGGTTCATTAGATATTTGCCTCATTTCATCCCCTGAATGAGTGGTTTTTTATAAAGGTTTTTCAGTAATGGTAGTTGAGAATGCAAAGCAGCGGATTCTTCTGGTCGAAGAGTCAGCAACATTAAGGTATATCCTTGTTAAAGCGTTACAAAAACAAGGTTATGAACTTATGGCGCTGGAAACCTTCGAAGCCGCCTATGAAACACTCATTAATCCGGGTAATATTTTTCAGGCGGTGATTATTGGCTGGCCAAATTATGATCAACATAAAGAAGTTGATCGGCTTATGGCTTTAATGGAGAGTGAAGGGCTCTTTGAGGTGCCTGTTCTGGTGCTTTCACACGATGCTGATATAGATGTGCTTAACTGGATGAGCCGACGGCGTTATACTGCTTTAGTGCCATGGGAAAATTATCAGGAGTCAGTTGCTACATTACAGAAATTGCTTGGGCCTGAAACACCTCAGGAACATATTCACCCAGTTAGTTCACATGAAAATCCAATTAGAATTTTATTTGTAGATGATTCAGTCAGTATTCGTCACTACTATCAGCGTTTGTTAAATAGAAATGGTTACATTACAGAAACGGCAAACTCAGTAGATGATGCGTTTGAAGTTGCGTTAAAACAACCTTTTGATTTGGCTATCATTGATTATTTTATGCCTGATCAAAACGGTTACGTTTTGTGTCAGAAATTACGCGATGACGAAAGAACCTCTACAATTCGTACAGCGGTTATTACCGGTACATACCTGGATGAAGTAATAAAAGACTGTCTACAGGCGGGGGCTGTTGAATGTATGTTTAAAAATGAGGCTGAAGAGTTGTTTCTGGCTCGAATAGCCTCAATGAGTCGTTTTATTGAAGTTCAAAATCACATTGATGCTGAGCGCGAACGTTTGGCGGGTATTTTAGAATCTGTTGGCGAAGGTGTTTACGGAGTTGATAATGATGGGCAGGTTACATTTGTTAACCCTGCTGCATTGAATATTGTTGGAAAGTCTGAAGCGGGCAGTGTTATAGGTAAAAAAGCCAAAGATGCTTTTCATTACCATGTTAAAGATGATGTATTGAGTCACGATAGATTATATAGAGCATATGGAAATAGTATTGAGTTACGTTGCTGGGAAACTTCTTTTAAACATGAATCAGGTAAACCTGTGCCGGTTGAATGTACGGTGTATCCTTTAAATATACATGGTCGGCAGGAAGGCTCGGTAATCGCTTTTCGAGATATTTCTGAGCGTAAAATGCTTGAAGAAAAATTACATTGGCAAGCAACACACGATCATTTAACAAAATTATGCAATCGTCGATATTTTGAAGATCAATTAGATTCAGAAGTTAGCCGTGTGCATAGTGGTGGTGAAATGAGTGCGCTGGTTTATCTCGATCTTGATAGATTTAAATATATTAATGATACAGCCGGTCACGATGCCGGTGACAAATTATTAATTGAAATTTCCAAGTTGCTTACTGAAAAATTACGCACTAAAGATATTTTGGCTCGACTAGGTGGTGATGAATTTGCGATTATACTAAAAGATGTTGATGAAGAGTCAGCCGTTATAGTGACAGAGACATTCCGTTCAGTGCTTGAACAGTGTCATTTCACGTATAGCGGTGAAAGCTACAATATAAATGCGAGTTTTGGTGTGGCGTTGATGGATATTCAAGGCATGACGTCAGGTGACTTGTTAGCAAACGCCGATATAGCATGTCATATTTCTAAACGTAGCGGCAGAAATCAGTCCCATTTATATGAGAAGAGTAATGATGAAAAAAATGTAATGGGTAGTGAGTTAGGTTGGTCAACTCGCTTGCGTGATGCAATGGAAAAAAACAAATTTGTTTTGCACTACCAGCCTATACTTGATTTGAATTTAGTAGACCTGAATCATTTGCCAGCTGAAGATGGTGCGGTGTGGTCACATTATAGTGATAACCCGGAAAATCACCTGCACTATGAGCTGTTACTCAGAATGGAAGGTGAAAATGGTGATTTGTATTATCCCGATGCTTTTATTCCCACTGCAGAAAGATTTAATTTGATGTGTGATGTAGATATGTGGGTAATGAATAGAGCATTGGCTACACTTGCTACGGTTCAAAAGGAGAGGGATAACGTTTCCTTTTCAATAAACCTCTCAGGGCATACATTAAATGCTGAAGATAGTTTGCATAAAATAAAAGATTTATTAAAAAACCATGATGTAGATCCGCAGTCATTAATTTTTGAAGTAACGGAAACTTGTGCCATTGCAAATTTTGAGTCTGCCAGTCAGTTTATAGATGAAATGAAATGGATAGGTTGTCGTTTCTCTCTAGATGATTTCGGTTCAGGTTTCTGTTCTTTCTCGCAATTAAAATGTTTACCAGCAGACTTTGTAAAAATTGATGGGCAGTTTGTTAAAGGTATGGCAAGAGGCTCTATAGATAGAGCAATAGTTACAGCTATGAATGATGTGGCGCATTCTTTAGGTCGTTATACCGTGGCTGAGTATGTTGAAAGCCCGGAAATATTAAGACTGTTAAAGATTTGTGGCGTAGATCATGTGCAGGGAAATTATGTTTCAGTACCGCGGCCTGAATTAGGTATTGCTGGAGTGTAGTTGGTTATAATAATTGTTGCTTGATTTCTATTATTCAAATCTTGAAATATTATAACTTAATAAAGGGTTATAGAAAAAAGGATCATAGAAAGAATTTTATCACTGACAAAATTACTTTCTATGACCCTGTACAAAATAATTATTTATTAATAACTATTCGTTAATGATTTCTACTTTTTCAATAATAATATCACTCACTGGAACATTTTTTGGAAATATACCACGAGCACCTGTTTTAGCGTTTTCAATATTATCTACAATATCTAAACCTTTGGTAACTTTACCAAATACGGCGTAACCCCATCCACGCATAGATTTTTCAGTATGGTCTAGAGACTTGTTATTAACTGTGTTAATAAAGAACTGGGCAGTGGCAGAATGCGGGTCATTAGTTCTTGCCATAGCGATGGTGCCACGATCATTTTTAAGCCCATTATCAGCTTCGTTTTGAATTGGCGTACCGGCTTTTTTACGCTGCAAGTCTTTAGTAAAACCACCGCCCTGAATCATAAAGCCTTTAATGATTCTGTGAAAAATAGTGTCGTTATAATAATTGCTTTTTGCATATTGTAAGAAATTGTCAACAGATTTTGGTGCTTTTTCTTTATTGAGTACAATTTCAATATTGCCTTTATTTGTCACCATTCTAACGGTTGGGTTATTGCTGGCAGAAACAGATAAAGATAGTGTCAAAAGAGATAATGATAAAATTATTTTTTTAAGCATTTTTTAATACCTTTTAGCATGGATAATTAATATTAGTAATTTGTGCGGTGTTTGAATTATTAAACTCTCGCGGGTTCAATAATTTTCATAAACAGATTAATCACTTCATCAACCAGAGTAGCAATGGGTGTGTCATGAAAGCGATCTGTTTGTTGCATACATTTTTGAAGTAGAACTTCACGTATTATACCCTGATATATTAACGCGGCAGCTTCTGCGTTAATAGGTTTAATTTTTTTCAGAGATTGTAACTCAGTTAAGTTGAATTCTATATAATCAGTGAAACTTTTCCATCTATTAAGAAAAAATTCCTGACTGGCTTTAGAGCCTTCTAGTTGCGAATGCATTTCCATTTTAAGCATATCAGGATGATTCATAATACTGGAAATAAAAACAGTAGTCATGCCCCTGAGAACCTGTTCAAAACTGATATCGTCGGCAACAACAGCTTCAACGTATGACTCGCGGGTGGCTGAAAACTCATGTAGTACAGCTTCGTAAAGTTCGTCTTTTGATTCGAAATGTCGATAAAGAATAGCCGGACTTACGCCCACTTCTTTTACAATTTCATCTATAGAAACACCGTGAAAACCGGTTTGTGCAAACAGGCGTTTAGCAACTTTTATTATAGAGGCGCGACGCTCTTCTGCTGATAGTCGTTTGGTCAAGTTTAGAGTCTTGAGAGGTGGAAAAAAAAAGGCACCAGAAAATCTGGTGCCTTTTTAAATTAAGCAGTCGATTAAGACTTTTTAATCATGAATTCGAAAGCACCACCAGCTTCAGCACTTGAAAGTAGCTCGTTACCAGTTTGGTTGCAGAATGCTTCAAAATCTTTTACTGAACCAGGGTCAGTAGCAATAATTTTTAATACCTGACCAGCAGATAATGCAGAAATTGCTTTCTTTGCACGAAGGATAGGTAGTGGGCAGTTAAGGCCTTTAGCGTCTAATTCAGCGTCGAAACTCATAGGGTTTCTCCTTATAAATTGTTATACAGTTAATGTTGTATGATCAAGTTAGTGATCGTTCACTTACAATACGATTTGAAACAGCGATTGTCAATATTAAATAGCTGAAAAAGCTTTAATTAACTCATAATGTGGACAAGTTGATTTAATACATTAAAATCAACATGTTATGGAATCAATAAAACCTGAAAATAATGATTTCTGCCCCTGTGGTAGTAAAATTAAAGCATTAGACTGTTGCTTAGTGTTTATCAATGGACAGCAGATGGCCGGTAGCGCTGAACTACTGATGCGTTCTCGTTATACGGCGTATGCGCTGGGTAATGAAAAGTATATTTTAAGTACCTGGCATAGTAGTCAACGCCCTGCTTCACTTGAACTAGAGAGATCAGTAAGGTGGCAGGGGCTTAAGGTGCTAATGACGAGCCCTGTAAAAGATAATGAGGCATTTGTTGAGTTTATTGCCGGTTTTAGTAATGCGGGCAATAAAGGGCAAATGCATGAGAAAAGCCGTTTTATTTGTGAATCGGGTGTGTGGTTTTATGTGGATGGTGAGCAAATAGAATCAGGCACACAGCACAGCATTAAAAAAACCGGTAGAAATGATCCGTGTTACTGCGGCAGTGGCAAAAAGTTCAAGAAATGCTGTGCTAAGCACTGATTAATATAACCGGCGATAATATCAATGTTAACTAATGATCCCCGGCTTTTGTTATTAATGTGATAATTTCATCAGGGCAGTAATAATATATTGCCATCTTTATCAACTTCGATATTGGCCGCAGTAAGACCGTTACCGTTGCATGGCCCGCCGAGGCAGTCGCCTGTTTCTATTTTAAATAACGCACCGTGAACCGAGCACATGATGTGATTTTTATCTACATCTAGAAAGTCATCTTCCTGCCACTCAAGGTTAATGCCTGCATGCGGGCATTTGTTTTCATAGGCGTAAACTGAGCCTTCTTTTTTAATGATGAATAAAAGCCGTTCTTTACGGCCCTGTTTTAAACTGAAACCTTTGGCGCCAGGGTCAGTAACATCATCGATATGGCATAATTGTTCTAACATATTGTTTCCTGATGAATAAATTATTCGACGGGGATTATAATCTTATCGAAGCCAGATTGCAGGCATTTATTAGCAGCAAGTTGACAGGCAAACTGAAGAGCTAGTGTTGGACTCAGGCCTTTAATGATTGAGCTTATAAAACCCGCGTTGAATGTATCACCTGCCCCTAGAGTTTCTATGGTTTTGTCAATTTCAAAGGCTGGTTGATGTTGTATTGCCGAATCTGCATAGAGCCATGCGCCCTGATTACCCCAGGTGCAGGTAATGATCTTATCTTTATATAAGCTTGAGAAGTGTTTGGTGCAAGCTAAAGGATTTTCAAAACCACGTGATTTAGCAAAAGGTTTGGATAGTAGTAACACATCAGCGAACGGTATAATGGATTCGAAGTGTTCACGGTCTTTTTCAAGCTCAATTGATATCGGTTTATTAAAGGCTCTAGTGTGTTGTAACATTTTTTCAAGTTGTTGACAGTTGCGGGCTTCGAAATGTAACCAGTCATAGACTGATAGATCAATTTTGTTAAAGTGATCGGCACTTAATTCTTTTAAATTTCGATAATGAATGATACTACGGGAGCCATTTTGTGTATTGGATGTTATATATGAAGTGGGTGTTGTACTGTTTTTCTGAACAGGGCATAAAGTTGTGTTTATACTACGCTGAGCCAGCTCAGTGAATATTTGATCTGCATTGATGTCATCAGCTCTATTGGTGAGCAGGTAAGGCGTGATACCAAGCTGTTGTAATACAATAGCGCTATTACAGGCATTGCCACCACTACGAATAGTTTGATTTAACGCTCGAATTTCACTGTCTTCAACCGGGTAGTGATCAACCTGGTTAATGATATCTAGTGTGGCAATACCGGTGAGAAGAATATTCGACATTGTGGTATGTTAGGTGGCTTGAAAGGCTTAAATAATACAGTGTTGCCTTATAAAAGATAAAGTCTTTATAGTTAGAAATAGTGAGTTTTTATATAAGGCATAAATTATGGGGTACCAGGCTGGTGATCTGCAAAATGATCATCTGCGTTTATAGTACAAGTTATTCGTGCGCTATCAAGTGCGGCAAGAATTAAGTGATTTTTAGTTGTTAAGCTAATCTATGGTTAGTTTTATATTAAGTTAAATACAAATGCAAACTAAGTGCGTTTGGGTTATTAGGTAATGAGATAACGTTATATGGAATCAAATTTAATATTTTCAGGTCTAGATACAGGTTTAAGTTTAAGTGTAGCTTTAGCTTTTGTGTTGGTTTTAGTTTTAGTGATTTTACTATGGTGGTTGACTAGCCATTTAAAAAAGACAAAAACACAATTACTGGAGTTGATAATTGAAAAAACTGCTGATACTCAAAAAGAGCAGTATATACAAATTACTGAAATGCAGAACAAATTATTAGAACGCTCGAGTGAAATGCAGAGTAAGCAGGAAAGACGAATTGGTGAATTAAGTCACGACCTGTCTGAAAAATTTAATAAAAATAGTGAAGTTCTTCAGTTAGGTTTAAATAAACACAGAGAGTCGTTTGATAAAAGGCAGTTAGAGGCATTAAAGATACAGCAGGATAATTTAACTCAGGGAATGTGTGAAGTTAGAAAACAGGTCACAGAAGCATTAGTGCAGAATGGAAATGATCTGGGTAAAAAGGTAGACAGCCTGACGAGATCAACAGATGAGCGTTTAAAAGAAATATCAGGACAGGTTGATAAGCGTTTAAATGAGGGGTTTGAAAAAACTACGGCAACATTTGCTGACGTTGTAAAACGCCTGGCATTAATAGATGAGGCGCAGAAAAAAATAACGGAACTATCGGGCAATGTTGTAAGTCTACAGGAAGTATTAGCTGATAAAAGGTCGAGGGGGGCATTTGGTGAAGTACAACTGAACTCGTTAGTTCGAAATGTGATGCCAGAGAATAGTTTTTCTTTTCAGCATACTCTGAGTAATAGCACTCGCGTTGACTGTATGTTGTTTTTGCCGGAACCAAGTGGGAGTATCGGTATAGATTCTAAATTTCCACTGGAGTCATTTAGAAAAATAACAGATATAGAGTCGTCTGAAAATGACAGACAGACTGCTGAAAAGCAATTTAAAAAAGATATTAAAAAACACATCAATGATATAGCGGCGAAATATATCATAAGTGGTGAAACATCTGATGGTGCAGTTATGTTTATACCAGCAGAAGCTGTTTTTGCAGAAATACATGCACATCATTATGATTTGGTCGAAGAGGCACAGCGAGCCAGAGTGTGGCTGGTATCACCAACTACACTAATGGCTGTATTAACAACAGCCCGTGCGGTTTTAAAAGACAGTGCAACACGCCAGCAGGTGCATTTGATACAGGAACATCTTTTGGTGTTATCTAAAGATTTTTCTCGCTTCCAAAGTAGAATGGATAATTTGTCAAAACACATAGAGCAGGCAAATAAAGACGTGAATGAAGTAAATACATCGGCTAGAAAGATCAGCTCAAGATTTGAGAAAATTGAAAAAGTAGAATTATTAGATGAAGAGACAGAGCAATTATTGTCACATAAAACAGAAGAAGACTTGTAGATGTTATTGATAGTTGGCAGTAAGAAACAATAAATCATGAATGATAAAAAGCAAACGCAGGAACGCGTGTCTGATACATCTTATTCCCCTAAAAGGCAATGGCCGATTGTTGTCGCTATTTTTATTCTGGCATTTTTAATATCGTTCGCACTTTATTTTTTTAAACCGCAAGCTGAAAAAAAAGTTAGTAAAGAGGAATATCCCTTGGCTGAGTATGTTGTTGCCAGCTTGAAGCCTGTAGCGATACCAGTGGTTTCACAGGGAAGTATCAAGGCAAAAACATATATTAAGTTAGTGGCTCAGGTTAATGGCCGTATTACCCATGTCGCAAAGTTAAAAATTAATGGCGGTTTCTTTAAAAAAGGTGATTTGTTATTAAGTATTGATGATACTGATTATCGTTTGGCTATGAGCAGGGCTAATGCAAAAGTTGCTGCAGCAAAGCAGCAGTTAGTACGTGTTGAAACTGAAGCAGGACAGGCTAAATATGATTTGCAACAAATTGGACGCGATCCATCTAAATCTACATCTTATGCTTTACGTGAACCTCAGTTAGCAGAGGCTGAAGCAAACTTACAGGCTGCCCAGGCTGATCTTGAAATTGCCAGGTTACAAATGAAAAGAACTGATGTAATCGCGCCTTTTGATGGGCGCGTTATAAGCAAGCAGGTTGATATTGGTCAGTTTGTTAGTTCCGGTACCTTATTAGCAGATATTTATTCTACTGAAACAGTCATTGTGCGTTTACCTCTTAGTTTACAAAAGACGGAATTGTTAGGCGTTAAATTACGTAACAACGAACATCTGATTGATGACATGAAAATAAATTTAATTTCCGAATATGCATCGAGAAAATATCAGTGGCAGGCAAAATTAAGTCATACAGAAGGTGAACTAGATGCGCGTAACCGGCTGGTTTATCTGGTGGCAGAAGTTGAGTCACCCTATGAGAAAGATGAACAATTTACAGATAGACCACCGTTAACGCCGGGTATGTTTGTTAAAGCTGAACTGACAGGCGTAGAAAAAAATATCATTAAACTGCCACGTACAGCTTTACGCTACGGGGGCAATGTCTGGTTGCTGGATGAACTTGATCGGTTACAAAAAAGAGATATCGAAATACTAAGTAAAGATAGAGAGTATGTTTATATTAAATCAGGTTTACAGCAGGGTGACAGAATTATAATTAATGCTATCGACTACCCGCTGCAGGGTATGAAGTTATTGCCACAATTAGTTTCAGTATTAAAAAACTTAGAAAATAAAGAATCTCATGAATAAATTGATAGCCTGGTTTGCTGAAAATCAGGTTGCCGCAAATCTGACTATGTTGCTTATTGTTGTTGCAGGTTTATTATCTTTGCAAGCCACACGTAAGGAGCTTATTCCAAATATATCTCTAGATAAAATCAATATTAGTGTCGCTTTTCCCGGCGCATCTCCTCAGGAAATTGAAAAAACAATTTGTATACGTATTGAAGAGTCAATATTTGATATTGAAGGTATACGAAAATTAACTAGCCGGGCTGCTGAGGGTGTATGTAATGTAACGGCTAGTATTGAATCTGAATATGATGCGCGTGAACGCATGGATGAAATAAAATCACGCATTGATACTATTTCAACATTTCCTGAACAGGCTGAACGGGCACAAATTCGTGAAATCAGTATTAAAAGCAGTGTTGCAAGTGTTGTTGTGTCAGGTAATGTTGATGAGTTTACGTTAAAAGATATAGCTGAATCGGTACGTGATGAATTAACAGAAATTAAAGGTATCACGCAGGTTGAGTTAATTAATGCTAGAAACTATGAGGTGTCTATTGAGCTATCAGAGACCAGCTTACATGAATTTGACTTAAATTTTGATGAGGTGGCTGAAGCAGTAAGATCGTCATCATTGGATTTGCCTGCAGGGCATTTAAAAACATCTAGCGGTGATGTGTTATTGCGAACTCAGGCACAGGCATACACAGGCGATGATTATGAACAATTAACATTACGTGCTAATCAAGATGGTAGTTCGATTAAACTGGATGATGTAGCAAATATCGTGGACGGCTTTGAAGATGTGGAATTTAAAGGCGAGTTTAATGGTAACCCAGGTCTATTAATTACTGTTTATCGTGTTGGCGAACAAAATATTCTGCAAATATCCGATAGCATCAAAGAATATATAGAGAATAAATCGCCACGCTTACCAGAGGGTGTTTCATTAAATATATGGCAGGATAAGTCGAGTTATTTTAAAAGTCGTATGTATTTGTTGATAAGAAATGCCTTGACGGGTTTGTTATTAGTATTCTTAATTCTGGTTTTATTCTTAAGATTACGCTTAGCATTTTGGGTTAGCCTGGGCATTCCCATATCGTTCATGGGAGCGTTCTGGTTGCTACCGCATGTTGATGGTTCTATCAATATGATATCCATGTTTGGTTTTATACTGGTATTAGGGATAGTGGTCGATGATGCAATTGTTGTAGGTGAAAATATCCATAAGAATCACTTAAAAGGTAAGCTCGGATTAAAGGGAGCAATTGAAGGTGCACAAGAAGTTTCTAAACCGGTTATATTTGCGGTATTAACCAGTGTGGTTGCCTTTATGCCGATATTGTTTTTGCCCGGTGCTGAGGGTCGATTATGGATGGTAATACCGCAGGTTGTAATTTTAACATTATTATTCTCGCTGGCAGAGTGTTTGTTTGTTTTGCCTGCACACCTGTCAACAATTAAAAATCATGAAAGAAAAGAAAGTCGTTTTTCTCGGTTTCAAACTCGTTTTTCTGACTGGTTAGAAAATTTAATAGAAAATACTTATCGTCCTGTTTTATTGAAAGTTTTACATTTTAGATATGTCACACTGTCGGTGTTTGTTGGTGCATTTATAGTTTTTGTTGCTGTGTTATATGGGGGCTGGATACACCTGTTATTTTTTCCAAAAGTTGAAGGAGATATAGCAATAGCCAGTATAAGTTTTTCTCAGGGCACACCTGTGGATAAAACAGAACTTGCGGTAGACAGAATTGAATCAGCAGCGCTGCAATTAAAACAGCAGTTAAAATTACGTACTGGCGAAGATCAAATTGAAAATATTATTTCAACCGTTGGTTTGCAGGCGATGAATCGCAGTGGGAAAAAAGGTGATCACGTAGGTGAAGTATCGCTATCTTTGCGTGCCTCAGAAGACAGGCAGGTAGATAGTGCAGAAATTTTACGTTTATGGAGAGAGGCAGTAGGAAAAATTCCCGCTACTACACAGCTTACATTTCAATCTAGCTTAAGGG
>Ga0316206_1002607_pt1 | contig 11753 bp, 11 predicted proteins | sample 6monthpyrite_MG_FD_204942 | JGI IMG/M metagenome (GOLD analysis project Ga0316206, IMG submission 204942) | Microbial mat bacterial communities from mineral coupon in-situ incubated in ocean water Damariscotta River, Maine, United States -... | ecosystem: Environmental > Aquatic > Marine >...
GATTTGCTGCTGATTGCGGTTGCAGAAAGATTACAGTCCGCATTGAGGACATCAGATACGGTTGCACGACTCGGCGGTGATGAGTTTTCAATTATTTTATATGCAGTAAAAGATAGAGCTGTTGCTGTGAGTGTTGCTGATAAAATAACGGCATTGATGAATGAGTTATTTGTGATTGAAGGTCATGAGCTTGATGTGGGTATGAGTATTGGTATCTCGCGTTTTCCGCATGATGGTAATACCAGTGAAGAGATTTTGCATAGTGCTGATATGGCTATGTATCATGCAAAGAGAAACAAGATGCCTTATATCTTTTTTGATGGGATAGCTGACTAGATTATTACAGTCTGATATTTGCTATGCTTTTTAATGGCTGTTGAATGGTTTAATTGTTGATCAAAACCAGATTGTCACGATGAATTAATTCCTGTTCATCTATGTAACCAAGAATTTTTTCAATATCTTTACTGGTGTGTCCTTTTATTTTCTGGCTTTCCTGTGAGCTGTAATTAACTAAGCCACGCGCAACTTCAGTGCCCTTTTTATCAACACATGAAATAAGGTCGCCGCGTAAAAACTGACCGCTGACTTCTGTTAAGCCTACTGCCAGTAAACTGCCACCATTGGATTGAAGTCCATTGACGGCGCCATCATCCAGCGTAACGGTACCATTAGGTCTTAACTGACCAGCTAACCATTGTTTGCGTGCCGCTAATGTTTCAGTTGAAGGCGTTAGATAGGTACCAATGTTTTCAGCATCGCGCAGGCGCATTAAAATATTCTCTTCTTTACCGCTGGCAATAAGAGTACAGCAGCCAGAGCGAGCAGCTCGCTGCGCGGCAGTAATTTTTGTGGTCATGCCGCCCATGCCTAAGTTGCCTGCACTAGGCCCGGCCATTTTAATCAGTTCAGCATTTTCTGAGTTTGCATGCTCGATTAACTTAGCATCATCGTGTTCAGGTGATTTGTCATACAAACCTTGCTGGTCGGTTAATATGATGAGTGCATCTGCCTCAACCAGATTGGCAACAAGTGCTGCCAGTGTATCATTATCTCCAAAGCGAATTTCATCAGTAGCGACGGTGTCGTTCTCGTTAATGATTGGAATGGTGCCGAGTTTAAGCAGTGTTTTTAAGGTGCTGCGTGCATTCAAATAACGTTCACGATTAGAAAGGTCATCGTGTGTTAATAAGATCTGAGCGGTGTGGATATTGTGTTGCTGAAAGCAGGTTTCATAAGCCTGAACCAGGCCCATCTGGCCGACAGCCGCTGCGGCCTGTAGTTCATGTATGGCATGAGGTCTTTGTGTCCAGCCAAGGCGTGCCATGCCTTCAGCAACGGCACCTGAAGAGACCAGTAAACATTGGATACCAGATTGTTGTAATTGATGCATTTGATCGCTCCAGGCTTTTATTGCCTCACGATCAAGTCCTTTACCCTGGTTGGTAACTAAAGAGCTGCCAATTTTAATGACCCAGCGTTTCGTCTGGCTCAGTTGTTTCCGGTTCACGTTGATTCTCTTCAATGTAATTCATGATGGCAAAAGTGAGTTCGTTAGTGCCATCACCACTAATACCAGAGATTCTAAAGACAGGGCCCTGCCAGTTCAATTCTTTTATGATGCGATCACAGATTTCGTCTTGCTCATCATCATTAATCAAATCGAGTTTGTTTAAAACTAACCAGCGGGTTTTAGCGCTTAACTCTGGGCTGTATACGTCCAGTTCGTTTAATATTTTTTTCGCATCTTCAACCGGGTCGCTGTCATCCATTGGAGCCACATCGATCAGGTGAAGCAAAATGCGGGTACGCATCAGGTGTTTTAAAAAGCGATGCCCGAGGCCGGCGCCATCAGCTGCGCCTTCAATTAAGCCAGGAATGTCAGCGATGACAAAACTGCGTAATGCATCAACACGAACCACACCGAGGTTTGGGTGGATCGTTGTAAACGGGTAGTTCGCAACTTTTGGTTTGGCAGCAGATACGGCTCTGATCAATGTGGATTTGCCGGCATTTGGTAAACCAAGCAAGCCAACATCAGCCAGAACTTTTAATTCCATTTTTAACTGACGACGTTCACCATCACTGCCCGGTGTGGTTTTTCTGGGAGCGCGATTGGTTGAGCTTTTGAAACGCGTATTGCCAAGACCGTGCCAGCCGCCTTTAGCAACCAGTAACTGCTGACCTTCTTTAACGATGTCGCCTATTAATTCTTCAGTGTCGATATCGTATATAAGGGTACCAACAGGCACATGAACAAAGGCGTCTTCACCGCTTTTACCTGTGCGGTTGCCGCCTTTGCCAGACTTACCGTCTTCAGCGTGATAGGTACGAACCGTGCGAAAATCCGCCAGTGTGTTGATGTTATGGTCGCCGACCAGATAAACATCACCACCATCGCCGCCATCACCACCGTCAGGACCGCCGCGGGGAATATATTTTTCACGACGAAAACTCATGCAGCCATTACCGCCGTCACCGGAAATCACTTTAATTGTGGCTTCATCAACAAATTTCATTGATAGGGGTCTCGTTAGTAACGTTAAGTAAGGACTGTCAGTGTCTGGCAGTGTGGTGGAATTTTAAAAAATAGATTTGCAGTATGCAAAAAAGCCCCGCTAAAAAAATAACGAGGCTTTTTTCAATGAAAATCACTCCGAAGAGTGACAGATCATTTAGTCAGCAACAACGCTCACGTGTTTGCGGTTCTTCGGGCCTTTTGTTTCAAAAACAATTTTGCCGTCAGCTTTTGCAAATAATGTGTGGTCACGACCCATACCAACGTTGTTACCAGCGTGGAATTTAGTGCCGCGCTGGCGAATGATGATATTTCCAGCAATAACTTCCTGGCCGCCAAAAATCTTAACGCCTAAGCGTTTCGAATTAGAATCGCGACCATTCTTAGTACTACCGGCAGCTTTCTTATGTGCCATTAGTTTATGCCTCTAATCTATTAACCAGCAATGCTGGCAATTTCAATTTCAGTGTAATACTGGCGGTGTCCAGTACGTTTCTGGCTGTGCTTACGACGACGGAACTTCATAATCTCAACTTTCTTAGCGCGGCCCTGCGATTTAATCGTCGCAGTTACTTTGCTACCGTCAAGGTATGGAGTGCCAATTTTAACGTCGCTGCCATCAGCAATCATTAACACTTTGTCTAGGTCAACAGAAGCGCCAGCTTCACCTTCAAGTTTTTCAACACGAAGAGTCAGGCCTTCAGTTACTTTATATTGTTTGCCACCGGTAGCTACTACAGCGTACATGGACGGTAACTCCAAAAATCTGTTCAAGGAAAGGGCGGGAATTTTACTGGCAGATCGGTCTGCGGTCAATGTTTGTTCATCATTATATTGCCAATATGCGAAAATAATGCGGTAATTTATTCAGTTTTTAGCGATATTAGGCTGGTATTTAGCCTGCAGGCTGATTATTATCCGCCTTTTCGCGGAAAAAATAACCGGATTTATGAATATAAACGAGATTAAAGAATTAACCGATGCCGATATGCTGGCTGTCGATGAGCTGATTAAAAAGCGTTTATATTCAGAAGTTGTGCTGGTTAACCAGGTTAGCCAATATATTGTCAATTCTGGCGGTAAGCGTCTGAGGCCTCTGCTGGCCTTATTGTCGGCCAATGCTTATGGTTATCAGGGTGAAGGGCATTTCGCGCTGGCAGCCATCGTAGAATTCATTCATACAGCGACTCTATTACATGATGATGTGGTTGATGAGTCCGTACTGCGCCGAGGCAATGAAACGGCGAATGCGCTATTTGGCAATGCAGCTAGTGTATTAGTCGGTGATTTCCTCTATTCACGCTCATTCCAGATGATGGTGGAGTTAGATAACTTCAAAATCATGGAAATCTTGTCAGAAAGCACCAATATCATCGCCGAAGGTGAAGTGCTGCAACTGATGAACTGCCATGATGCAGACACCACAGAAGCGCGTTATATAGAAGTCATTCATTTTAAAACCGCTAAATTATTTGAAGCAGCGACTCGTCTGGGGGCTGTTATCTGTAACCGTCCAGAAACTGAAGAGCAAGCCATGGCCTCTTATGGTATGCATCTGGGAACGGCATTTCAGTTAATCGATGATGTGTTGGATTACAGTTCTTCCAGTGAAGAAATGGGCAAAAATGTTGGTGATGATCTGGCCGAAGGTAAACCGACGTTGCCACTCATTTATGCGATGCGTAATGGTGATGCTGATGAAGAAGCAATCGTCAGAAAGGCAATTGAGGAAGGTGGTCTGGATTACATCGATGAAGTGATGGCAATCATCAAGAAGACGGGTGCTATTGAATATACCGAGAATGCTGCAAAGAAAGAAGCTGAATTAGCGATTGAGCAACTGGCGCATTTGCCTTCGTCACCTTATAAAGATGCGTTGATCACGCTGGCTGAATATTCGGTTAATCGATCGTATTAGGTTTTTTGTTTTGCTGGTCGTGATTTTTTAAGTATATAAAAATCAAAGTCAAAGCGTGGGTTCCCGCACCCACGGTGCAATTCAGTATGAACTTTTATCTGTCTTCATGGCAAGAAACGTTAATCCACTTTGCATAAACATTGCCGGTATTCGCCCCGGCGGTCGAGGTACTTTTTCCTACAGCTGAAAAAGTACCCAAAAAAGCCGTCCCCAGATCCCAAGGCCTCATAAAAAGCATGAGGCTACCCTCGTCATACCTTCTTTTTGTGACTGCTGCGGAACTCGCACAGAAAACGTGCTCAGACATCCTCGCAGAAAGCCCCACAAAAAGAAGCCGTTCCTCGGCTTGCTCAGATGGGAAAGGTAAGTCAAAAGCAAAAAGAAAAATCAAAGGCTTAAAGACACGAGTGGTTTAGATTTTGACGTTGACCTATCCCTCCCATCTGAGCAAGCTGAAGATCGAGTTAAAAGCAGGGGGTAGTCTGCGAGGATGTCTGAGCAAATCTGGTTTTTTGATTTGTGAGTTCCGCAGCAGCCCTGTTTTTAAAGAGTGATGAAGGTACTCTCATGCTTTTTATGAGAGCTTGTGAATTGGGATAGCTCTCTTTTGCTTACTTTTCTGTAGCTGTAGACAGAAAAGTGAGTCGCCATAAAGGCGAAACCGAATACTAGAAGGTTTAAAACTAACTGAGAAGAATAATACCTGTGGGTCGACTACCCACGCTTTTGACTTTGACTTTTATTTTGATTCTGTAAGAGCTAACTAAAAAAATGAACAACCTGACTCAATACAAAACCCGAACTAACAAAAAAACCTGCAATCGGTAACCAGATTGGAAAGATAATCGTATTCTCCGGTTGAGGGTCGCGTTTCTTGATGCGCCATAAAGCCAAATTCACCAGCGAAAAAATACAAAGGATAATCAGAGATGTAGATTCTGCAAGCACGGAAAGTTTTCCAAACAGTGCAAATAAAAAGATACTGATAATCGCTGTTGCAGTTGCAAGTAATGGTGTTTGAGTGAAGCTATGAACTTTACTAAAGGCGATGTGCAAATGTCCTCTTGAACCCAGGCCGTATAAAACCCGTGATGCCATAATGGTCTGGATTAATGCACCGTTAATGATGGCGAGCATTCCAATCAGTCCAATGATAATGGGGTCGTCATCTGAAAAATGACTGTATAGAGCGACTAAAGGAGCTTTCTCATGTGCAAGTTGCTCGGGTGGTATGGCAAGTACGGCGGCTAACATAATCAGCATGTAGATAACGGTAGTGATACTGAGTGTGAGAATAATAGCTATTGGTAAATTGCGTTTTACATTATTTACTTCTTCAGCGACATCGACCATGTCTTCAAAACCTATGAAGGCATAAAAGGCCAGTAAGGCGCCAGCATAGATTGCCGACCAGTGTGTCAGGTCACTTCCGGGTATGAGGTCTGGTAGTCGCGCTGGTAATTCTATAAAAATCGGTGCGCTATAAAATATGATTAGCGCCAGACCGCCGATTTCTATCAAGGTGATGAAGCCGGCAATGAACACGGACTGAGCAATTCCCCAGGCCGCAAGTCCGCCAATAATCAGGCAGATTAATAAGATGCTGGTGAGGCGTTGTATTTCAATAAATTGTTGCAGGTAACCTATAAAGGCATTGATTAAAGCAGCTGATGAAACGACGCCACCAAAGAAAACCAGTAGGCCGACAATGGTAGACAGTTTGTGGGAACCAAAAGCCTGATTAATATATAAAGAAGCACCGGCTGCTTTAGGAAACCGGCCTGATAATTCTGCAAAAGACAGGGCAGTGAGACCGGCCATCAGCGATGCTAATAAAAAAGCTGACGGGGCCATATAACCAGAAATGCCAGCGAGTTCTCCCACCAGTGCATAAATGCCTGCACCGATGGTTGTGCCTAAGCCATAAAGTACTAATTGTGTAAGGCTGAGCGTGCGTTTTAATTTAACTTGTTTTGTCATCGTTGGTATATCAGGTTAATGATGACGATTACAGTAAATGGATTAGGAGGAATATACCAGAGAAAATTCTTGAGAAATATTAGAGCTATGTGGTTCAGTTGTTACAGTATGAAGCTATCTTAACTTGTCTAGTAAGCGCAGTAGTTCTGAGGAATCGATAGGTTTTTGTAAGTAATGCGAAACACCAAATTCTTCGGCGGTGGATTTGTTGAGGTTATCTGCGTAACCCGAGCATAAAATGACCGGGATGTCAGGACGTATCTGGCGGCATTCTTCGGCTAATTTATCCCCGGTCATATCCGGCATAATAATATCGGAGATAACAAGATCGTATTTTTGATGATTTTGTTTAAATTCATGAAGCGCATGTAAACTGTTATTGAACGTGTTTACATCACAACAGTGTATTGACAGCATACTGTTATATAGCTGGCAGTTAGACATATCATCATCAACAAAAAGAATGTTCAGCTTTTTTTTGTCTGACACACAGGCTTTCGATTTGTTGGCATGTCGTTGATGTTGATCGCTGGCTTGATTGGTAAGGCCTTTATCAAACAGAATTCTGAGTATCCTGTTGTTATTTAAATGCAGCGTGGTTGATTCAACATGGTGTTCCTGATTATCACCCAGTATCATTTTCATCTGATCTACAAATGCGCCGTGTTCAATGGCTTTATCATGACCGTCTTTGCATTTCTTAGCAGTCTCTTCAGATTGTGATTGTAATACATAATCACAGAAATCCTGCTTAGGAATATCTTTATCAGCAAGATTCATCATATCAATAAATTTGAAATTGACCTCTTCGACCTTCTCGTCTTTAAAAATGATGGCACCAAAGTGATCTGAATACATGATCTGATCAACCGCTGTAGAAACCTGATCTCGATCACCATAGCGCAACCAGTGAACGTGCTTGCCAAAGAATTTGGCAATGCGTTCAATATCGCTCTCATGAATGTTGCTCTCAAAGGAATACCATCGACGAATTGTGCGCGGTGTTTTTCCAGTAAGAGATGCTAATGTGTTTTTAAATGACTTGTCACTTAAACCAGATTCAACTTTTAATTGCTCGAGGCGTTCAATTATTGATTTTTTGTTATTCACCTAGCGCCCTATAAATTATTTCTATCCATTAGATTAGCAGTTTTTTTACTGAATTTAGCTAATCATACAAAAAATAATTCAGGATTAATAATCTTATCGCAATTAATTTTTATTAATTGATTCAAGGACATAGCTGGGACGCAAAAGCGGACATGTTAAGGACAAATGCGCGTGAAAGAGGTGTTTTTTTTGAATAAAACCTTGTTAAAAATCAGCGAGGTTTGATTAATTAACTTAACTTTATTAACTGCTTTCTTAAAAGTTATCAGTTTCTTGGTAAAAAACTAAGACAGCTGTCTGCTAATAAAAAATAATCAATAACGGTGCGCTTAAAAAGTAATGTATCTCGGTGTATTTGAAATTTAGTAAAATATTTTCTGGTCGTGATCGGAAATAATCATAAGCGCTATCAATCGATCAAAGATGAAATGCCTGTATCCTGTTAATTAATAACATTATTTTAATGAAAAGTTCTTGGCGATGCCGAGCTGAGTTGAAATTGGATTCTGGTTATTTTGAGACTGTAGGGGGAAGGTGAGAGCTTAGTGCCGCCAATGATTTATGGTAATAAAGTTATACCACTGTCTTCATAGATGATAGGAGCAAGCAGTAGCTGGATATTGTAGCCATCGTATTAAAACGGCCGGTTTGAGGATGTAAAAGCAACGTTATCATCATAATTGAACCGGTTATCCGCTGAAACTTGATCTTATTCAGTTGATGACTAAACTTCTCGACCACAGGATGTCGCTGTTAATGGATTATCAGTTCTCACTCGAAGCTGTTTTACTGAGTCTTTATTGATAATAACTGTTGTTTTTCAGCAACAAAATTTCAAGCAGTATCGGTAATCTAGATGGAGTTAGTTATGAGTAGGTCATTTCTGCGGTTTTCATTGTTTTGTTTTTCTTTGGTATTTTCTACAGGCTCTTTTTCAGCAGACATTAATAATGACTGGAAGGATCTGTTTCCAAATATCCCCAGTATTTCTTTATCTGAAATTGAAGGCCGCATGGATGAGGTTGTATTGGTTGATGTAAGACCAAAGTTTGAATATGAGAATAAGCATCGCGAAGGTGTTAAACATATGTCATTTTCTTCGCGTATGTTTATGATCCAGATGGAAGATCTGATCAGTCAAAATAAAGGCAAAACTATCGTGGTTTATTGCGATGCAGATAATTGCATTAAGTCATATCGGGCAGTGGAAAAATGCCGCAAAGAAAAACTGGATAACGTCGTTCTATTTGACTTAAAAAAAGACATGGCTGAGTCATCCAAAGATAAGATTTATACACAGCTTTAAGTCTTGGTGCTAAGCCTGAGTTAATCAGGCCACCAGCTGGTTAAGCTCAAAAATGGGCAACAAAATAGCCAGCACAATGATCAGTACCACCACACCCATGACCAGAATAAGCACGGGCTCAAAAATGCCAAGGATAGCGGAAATCATGGTTTCCAGTTCGCGTTCCTGCTGAACCGCTGCTCTCTCCAGCATATTTTCCATCTGACCACTACTCTCTCCACTTGAGATCAGTCGAATCGTCATCGGTGGGAATAAGCCACTCTGTTCTAGAGATGTACTTATCTTACTGCCTTCACGAACCTTGTCAGCAGCCCCTAAAACGGCATCTCTCATCGGTAAATTAGAAACAACCTGAGCTGCGATTCTTAGTGCTTCAAGTACAGGTACGCCGGAAGAGCTTAAAATACTGAGGGTTCTGGCAAACCGGGCAGTGTTCATGCTACGTGATAATTTTCCAATCAACGGAATTTGTAAAATAAACAGATGATAACGGAATCGGTTGCTTTCAATTTTTAGCCAGGACTTAAAAGCTGCTAGCGCACCGGCCATGGCAATTAACAGATAAAAACCATAGTTGCGTAAAAAATCACTGGTGGCGATCATGCCGGTGGTTAAGCCCGGTAACTCCTGGTTGATATTGTCAAATACTGAAACCACCTGAGGCACGACATAAGTCATTAAACCGATAACGACCAGGATTGCCATCAGCGTTAAGATGGCAGGATAAAGTAAAGCCATGCTGACTTTTTGTCGCATTAGCTGCCGGTTTTCAGTGTAGTCGGCGAGACGTTCCAGAATATCATCGAGATAGCCGGTTTCTTCACCAGCGGCGACGGTTGCAATATAAAGTTCCGGAAAGGCTTTGGGGAATTCAGCCAGACCATTGGCCAGCGTGTGACCTTCAAGAACTTTGGCGCGAATCGCAAACACCATACTTTTAATACGAGGAGTTTCGGTTTGTTGTGCCACGGCAGCCAGAGATTCCTCCAGTGGCAGAGACGCGTTTAATAGGGTGGCTAACTGGCGAGTAAACAGTGCTAATTCGGTTGCACTAATACCGCGCTGAAAACTAAAAGCTGTTTTCTTTTCATCGGTTTGTTTTTTATCTTTTATCGCTGCTTCAGTAATGCTAACGGGCATTAAGCCTTTGCTACGCAGTACCTGCCGAACTTGCCTTGGCGTTTCGCCTTCGGTGACGCCTTTCTTTTCACGACCTTTTGCATCTAAAACAACATATTCAAACGCAGCCACAGTTATTCCTCACGGCTGACGCGCAGCACTTCTTCAAGCGATGTTTTACCTTCGAGTATCAGTCGCTGGCCATCTTGCTTCAGGCTGGGAGAGGTCTGGCGTGCTACTTTTTCCATCGCCTGTTCACCGGCGCCGTCGTGGATCATCTGGCGTAAATCTTCTTCCATGGTCACCACTTCATATACGCCACTACGACCAGCGTAGCCACGTTGATTGCATTTCTCACAACCTGTCGCACTATAAATTTCAGGCGGATTATTTTTATCGACTTCCAGCCAGTCGCATTCAGTTTCTGTGGCTATGTGTGCCTGTTTGCAATCCGGGCAAAGGTTTCGCACAAGACGCTGAGCGATGACACCAATCAAACTGGATGACAGCAGGAAGGGTTCAATACCCATGTCACGAAGACGAGTGATCGAACCGATGGCGCTATTGGTGTGAAGCGTAGAGAGTACAAGGTGACCGGTTAAACTGGCCTGTACAGCAATCTGTGCGGTTTCGAGATCACGTATCTCACCAATCATAACCACATCGGGATCTTGTCTTAAGATCGATCGCAGACCTTTGGCAAAGGTCATCTGAACTTTGCTGTTAACCTGAGTCTGGCCAATGCCGTCGATGTAATATTCAATCGGATCTTCGACCGTGAGGATGTTTCTGGATTTGTCATTGAGTTGAGTCAATGCGGCATACAGTGAGGTCGTTTTACCGGAACCAGTCGGTCCGGTTACTAAAATAATGCCATGAGGACGAGCGATCAGATCGGTGACCTGATCGCGTGCTTTTTCGGACATGCCCAGGTGTTTTAACTGTAATCGTCCTGCTGTTTTATCGAGTAAACGAAGCACGACTCTTTCACCATGGCCGGAAGGTAAGGTTGATACACGAACATCAACTGCACGACCCGCCACTTTTAATGAGATGCGACCATCCTGAGGCAAACGCTTTTCAGCGATATCCAGTTTGGCCATGACTTTGATACGGGATATCACCAGCGGAGCAATGTTTTTTGGTGGCTGAAGAATTTCCTGCAAAACCCCGTCAACTCGAAAACGTATACGCATTCGGTTTTCGTAAGATTCAATATGAATATCGGAAGCGTTTACTTTGATTGATTCGGTGAGGATGGCATTAATCAATTTGATAATCGGTGCATCATCCTCCGCTTCGAGCAGGTCTTCAGGTTCTAAGTTTTCTGCCAGCTGATCAAGATCGAGTTCTTCACCGACGCCTTCCATCATTGCCATGGCCTGATCAGAATTTTGTTCGTAGCATTGCGTTAACAGCGCATCGAACTGTTCGTTACTGGTCTGATTAAGCTTTAATGGTTTGCCAACAACACGTTTTACTTCTGAAAGTGACTGAGGGCTGGTGTCAGTTTTATAAATAACATCGGCACTGTCTTCATGAATCGCAGACACCAGCACGCCATGACGTTTGGCAAATGCGTAAGGAATAACCGGTGCGTTTATGTTTTCATCTGACATGACTTAATCTTCATCTCCCCAGACATCGAGAGTACTGGAGGTGCGTAAAGGTTTAGTTTCTGCATCTACAGGTTTCTTCTCAGAAGAATCGTTTTCACTCTTGTCATTATCTTTCTGAGGAGCCGCTTTTTCTTCAGGCTTCATTTTTGGTAGTAATGGCGTACTCTCTTCAATCAGGCCATA
>Ga0316206_1002609_pt1 | contig 11748 bp, 12 predicted proteins | sample 6monthpyrite_MG_FD_204942 | JGI IMG/M metagenome (GOLD analysis project Ga0316206, IMG submission 204942) | Microbial mat bacterial communities from mineral coupon in-situ incubated in ocean water Damariscotta River, Maine, United States -... | ecosystem: Environmental > Aquatic > Marine >...
TAACTTGATTTGAATGGATTTATTTAACCAGATCACCGAAGGTTTAGGTGTTTGATGTAAAGTAGATTGAATAAAATCAGTGCGAGATTGAAATATTTGATCGGCGTTAACCACAGGCACGAAACAAGTGACAGCTACGATTATTGCAACGGTAGCTAGCAAAAATACGCGACGACCAGCCGCATAACGCGACTGGTACTGACAGCTAAGGCTGTAGAATGGCTTAAAATGTAAGTCCAAAACCTAAATCCATACGATTGAGTGATGAGTTTTCCGCAAAACTTTGATAATCCATTTTAAAAACAACATTTGGGTTTAGATAATACGATAACCCGATGGTACTCACTTTTTCAGTTGTTAAGCTGGGGATCTCAAAACCTTGCGGCATAGCTGCATATTTAGCACCAGTATTAAAATGTTCATAACGAACAAATGGTGCTAGTGATTGACCGTTATTCTGCCAAACTTTATACGCAGATTGAACGTACCAACCAAAAAATTCTTTGGGGATCGGACTCGGCATACCAACAAACGTTAGGTTCATAGCTTGAGTATTGCTAATCGTACCCTTGGCATATACCGCAGAAAAATCCCAGTTAGCTGGGGTCCAACGTACATGAGTGTCCCATAATAACATACGTGATGAGTCAGCTAGTACTGTATTTGGCTGATTTTGGCTGATTTTGCTGGTAAACATTGACCCACCCACAACTAACCCAGGTATGCCACGATAGTTTAAACTACCGTAATAGCCTAAATTATTCGCTTTCGCTTTTTGTAACTCTTGATGAATACTACCTAATGGTTTTTTTTGTGGCTTACTTGAGCTAGCATCCCAACTACTTAAATCAACCGTTGTGGTAACCCCTACTTCCCAAGCGAGGCCTTGGTCTGTTGAACCATAAACAGCTAACCCACCTTCGCGCCAGGTACTAGGGATTATCGCCGTTTCAACAAAGTTTCGTTCTACCCCATAATATTGAGTAGGCTCGTGGTTAACATTGAGTAATCCTGTTGGAATTAAAAACAAACCGGCTTTTAAGTGCAAATTTTTACTCAATTTATGGTCAATATAAAACTGCTCCATCGCCACTTCACCACTATCCCCAGCAGAGACTATTGCGTGTTCAACTTCAAATTCAGAAATAAAACGGGTGCTATCATCAAATTTATAGCCAATACCAAATATTGCCCTGCGTAAATCCATTCGTGCAGTATTATCTTGTTGTAAATTTCCTACTGGCGCACTACCGGTTGGATGATTGTAATTAATTTCACCATAGCCCCACAATGTTGCGCCTGTAGATTCGGAAGAGCCAGTATCATGATCTTTACTAGTCGTTGAAATCGTTTCTTGCTGAGTTGCTATTGCTTCAGTTTGTGAATGTAAATTTTTAATTTCATGCTGTAATTTTGCTAATTGGCTTGCCAATTGATCTATTTTTTTCTGTAATGCCACCTCGTCTGCATAGACGGGTGCGATAAAGATATTTGATAAAGCCAAAGTTAGCGCTAAAGGTTTGAAGTTTCTCATCTCATTATTCCTATTTAGTTGGCGTATAGCCGTCGGTTAAAGTGTTTAAAAAAGTGACAATCGCATCGATTTCATCATCATTAAGTGCTGGTTGATCACCCAAATGTCGGTTATATGGCACTTCAGTAGTATTCACATTTCGATGATACGCTGCTGGCAAGTCGTTAAATTGTTCAACACCGTTGTGATTAATTGGATACCACTGTTCAGGGTTGGTATCACGACGAGCGTAGAAAGAAACCACTTCCTTTAATGTATTGAATATTCCATTGTGAAAATAAGGTGCAGTTAACGCAACGTTTCGTAATGTAGGAACTTTAAAAGCACCACATAAATCTTGTCGTTTGGCTAGATCTGTACGATCGGGGCCACACAAGCCTAAATCGTAATATGCTGGTTCAACATTGGCGTTAATTTTCATATTGCGAGGTACGCCTAAATTGTCGTAAGTAAAATCAGTGAATAATGGTGGCAAATTTGTAACAGTACGAGTACTTGAATGACAACTCGCACAATTGCCTTTAGTAGGGTTGTTAAAAAGTGCCAAACCATGTAATTCTTGCTTTGTTAATTGCGCTCTACCAGTTAGGAAAAAATCGAATTTACTATCAAATGGATGAAAACTAGCATCTTGTTGTTCATACTGTTCTATCGCCATTGTTGCTCGATGAAGAACATCATTGGGATTTTCAAAAATATAATCACCGAAGATACGCATAAACTCACCTACATAACTAGCGCCAGCAAGTTTATCAGCGAATTGTTTTGCTGTACCATTGGCCATTTCATGAGCCGCCAGTAATGGTGTTTTTGCTTGAGTGGCAAAACTAATGGCACGGCCATCTCGATTAAAACCACCAGTTGGTGTGCCTTCATTATCAAAATGAAATGCGGGAGTATATTGTAGGTAATTCAATGATGGTGCATTTCGAAAACCTTGAGTGGTCAACATTGGACCACCCAGAGGCACAGCTAAGTTATCGTCACTTGCATGAGCTCTACTTGCAACATGACAACTAGCACACGATTGTAAACCTGATGCTGATAAAGTTTTATCAAAGAAGATTTGCTTGCCTAATAAAGCTATATCCGTTAACACGACAGTTTGATCGGTATTAGTGGCAGACGAATAATCAGCATCGTCATTACAGCCAGATAATAATAAAGCAAAAAAAAGACAACCCACTAGTTGGGTTTTACATACTACCAACATCAAAACCAATTCAATTCAAATGATGTTGCGCATGATAATCATTCTTATTTAGATTGTCAACGAGGGAGTAAAGGTATTTTGTCAGCCATGATTATTTATAGAAATTAGGCATAATGCTAAAATAAATCGCCCTCTATAACCGATAATGGTTAGTTTTTTTATTAGGTATTAGTTAAGTTATTTTTGACCAAACTAAGGTAACCCGTTCTCTGAGACCTAGCCCAGATAACGATAACCGCCCATCATCAAGACATTTCAATTCACGCTTCATCTGCTCACCAATCACACTAGCGACACTAGATTGTAAAGCAGTGTGAAATATACAACCATTAGCTAAGTCTAATTGGTATCGCCCGGTATAAAAATTAGATTCTCGTTGTCGATCAACTGCACTGGCATTTTTTAATGGCTGGCGATTTTGTGCAACACTGACAAAACCATTATCGGTGTAAATTAACGTACCGCTTTGTTTACCCGGCCAAACAAACACCTCGCCAGATCCTCGATGCACTATAAATTCGTCTAATGTCCAAACGCCAACTAAATATTCTTTTGTTAATAGCATGTCTTAACTCATTCCGCATTAAAGTAAACTAAGTGTTTTATTGTTCGTATAACTCTAAAGGTAAATCGTCAGGATCTTTAAAAAAGGTAAAACGTTTACCGGTAAATGGGTCAACACGTACTGGTTCAACACTTACTGAATGTTGATATAAATAACAAATAAAAGCATCTAGATTATCGACTGAGAATGCTAAATGTCGAAGTCCTTGAGCTTCAGGACGACTTGGTCTTGGTACTGAGTTTGGAAAAGAAAATAACTCAATTTGTGTACCATCAGGCAATTGCAGATCAAGTTTATAGGATTGACGTTCCGCTCGATAATTTTCCGCAATAATTACAAAGCCTAATAACTCATTATAAAACATTTTAGAGCGCAAATAATCACTACAAATTATCGCGATATGGTGGGTACCCGTTAGCATATAACTCCTCTTTTTAAATCATGACATCACAGCAAATGGAAATGAATTATAGCAGAACACTATTCATTAGCTTTACTCATTCTGTATTGGCTGGCGTTTATAAAGCTTAAGTTCATTATGCTTCAGTAATATTTGTTATTTCACAGTTTTAAAAGTTTATATTCACTGCAAGCGCCTACATCGGGTTATTAGGGTTATAAATATGTACGCAATTAGGGTTGTCAGGGTTATTCAAAAGCAACACTAAAGAGTTGTTGGGGTTATATTTAAATAGCATTATAGAGTTGTCAGGGTTATAATTGGTCGTGAGTTTAATTTAGAGGTTTTTATGTTATATCCAGCTACAATTAAAAAAGAAATAAACCAAACAGAGTATCAACTTACAGTGGTTGATTTACCGGGCTGTCAAACCAAAGCCGAAACTATTAATATTGCCTTGCAACAAATACAGGAAGTAATGGCTGAACATTTACGTTTGTTAGCCGAGTATGGTGAAGTGATCCCACAAGCAAAATCAGTGGATCAACACATGAAATTAGTTGGCGATCCAACCATAATTTGGGCAGTGATAGAATTTGATATCACCCCCTATTTAGGAAAAAGCCACAAAATTAATGTAACCTTACCTGAACTGTTAATTAAACAAATTGATGATCGGGTAGGAAAAATATCGTCATATAAAAGCCGCTCTGGTTTTATTGCCAAAGCGTGCTTACAAGAAATAGCTAAACGGGATAACACTGCTATCAGTTAAGCTGAAAACTTAATAATATTTTTAAAGAATGTGACATTAGAAGATATGAGATTTAGTAACCCAGTACACTTAAATCAATTAATTTTGCCGCACTTACCCTATCGTTATTAAAAGGTAATGTAGCCATTAAGGGGCAAGGTAATAACTGTTGTAGTGTGGTTAAATTTTCGGTTAAATAATCCATCGGTTGCTGACAATTAGCAACCCAAGCGATGCAAGTTAAACCGTCAGCGACAATCGCTTGATAAGTTAGCAACGCATGGTTTAAACAACCTAGTTTCATATTAACAACTAAAATTACTTGTAATTGACTAGCTTTTGCAAAATCTGATAAAAATTCGCCATTGCCTAACGGAAGCCGCCAACCACCAGCTCCTTCACATAGCACTACATCAGCATTATTGGTTAATACTTGTTGATAATTATCGGCCAATTCAAGTAGAGATATTTTTTGATTATTTAACGCTGCGGCAATATGTGGAGCAATCGGTTGCACAAAGCGAATGGGATTAATTTGCTTAAGCGACTGATGACAATTGGCATAATGCTGTAACGCGATGGCATCGTCATTCTCTAATTCGCCATTTTGATTATATTCACAACCTGCAGAAATTGGTTTAAAAACAGCAACCCGTCGATTCGATTGTGTTAAAGCACAAGCCAGTATAGTAGAAAAATAAGTTTTGCCAGCGTCTGTGTCGGTTGCTGTGATAAAGAAACATTTAGACATTTAATTTTACCGCTAATCCAAAAAAAAGTTGATAACTTGCCGGCAACGCACCGTCAGATACTTTATATTGCTGATAAGCATCGCTCATTACTTGCCATTTTCCTTTGCCAGATAGTCCTTTTTGTTGTTTATTTGGCACATGGTTAGCACCTAAACCTTTTAATTCATTCGCTAAATGAATCACATCAGCATAGCCCAATACCACGGTTTTTTGATGTTGCTCTAAAAGCGATGCGTGATGATCATCAAAATACTGATTTATTTCAGTTACGGTTTTAAAATCAATAACATGTTGGTCTTCATCAACCACAGACCAAGCCGTTTTTAATTCCGCTAAAGTACCATCTACCAAGGTACAAAAAGCAAATAAACCGCCGGGTTTTAATACCCGTAATATTTCACTAATACCTTGTTCTAGAGGTTCGCACCATTGCAGCGCCAAATTGCAATAAACAAAGTCAACACTATTGCTTTGCAATGGTAAGTTAGCCATGTCGGCTTCTAACCAATGAATAGCTTGATTTCTTTTTGATTGCGCATAACGCAACATGTTTTTTGAAATATCAACGCCAATAACTTGCTGATATTTAGTAGCAAATATATCGGTAAAAAAACCAGTGCCTGAACCTAAATCAAGCACTGTTAAATTGTGTCGAATCGGTAGCCAAGGCATTAAATGTTTGCCAGAGAAACGTTGTAATCGAGCAGACACATCATAAGATTTGGACGCTTCACCAAATGACTTTCCTATTTTTATTCTTTTTTCAAGGTGTGACATATTTATAAGATCTCATTAAGACATTTAGCTAAGTAACTAATATCTTTATTATTATGATTTGCACAAATAGTAACGCGTAACCTAGATTGTCCTATTGGAACTGTCGGTGGGCGAATAGCACTCAACCAAATACCACGTTGTTTAAGTTGCTCGCCCACTAATAAGGCTTGTGCTGCATCACCAATAATAATAGCTTGAATTGAACTATTTGACGGTATGATTTTAATCGGTGAAGCCACGGCTTTAATTAATTGATCCGTTAATTCCGTAATTTTTTCGCGCCGCCAAGTATCGTTTTGCGCTAGCTGAATAGCACAATTAGTCGCCCAAGCAAGTGCAGGCGAGATTGCGGTGGAATAGATGTAATCACGACAAAAATTGACTAAATAATCATGCAATGGTGCATCACACGCAATAAATGCTCCACTAGTTGCTAACGCCTTACCAAACGTAGCCATGATAATATCAATGGCGGCGATACTAACGCTTCCTTGTCCGCGATCGCCAATTACCCCGATTGCGTGCGCATCATCTATGGCTAACCAGGCGTGATGTTGAGTGGCTATCTGACGCAGTTGTGCAACTTTGGCTTGATCACCATCCATGCTAAAAACGCCTTCAGAAAAAATAAGTTGGCTCGTGTTTGACTTGTCAGGCATGCGTGTCATGAGCTGGTTCAGTTGTTCAATATTGTTATGGGCGAATCGCTTAACTTTTGCGTTACTTGCTAAAGCGCCGTCGATCATCGACGCATGACTCAATTTATCTAACCAAAAATAGCTATGGTTACTGCCTAATGCTTGTAATAAGCCAGAATTAGCAGCAAAACCGCTAGAAAATAATAGACAATGCGGTTTATTTAGCCATTCACAAATGGTTTCTTCTAATACTTGATGTGCATAATGGTATCCAGTAAGTAAACTAGAACCAGTTGAACAGATACCAAAACGATCAACGCCATCCTGCATTGCTTTTGCAATAGCAGGATGATGATTCAACCCTAAATAATCATTAGCAGAAAAATTTAAATATCGCTTACCAGCAACAACTAGTTCACGCCCTGCTTGCTGTTCAAGGCAAATGCGTTGTCTAAAACAGGCATTTTGCTGCTGAGCATGTAATTTTTGTTGAATAAAATCAAACGCCATTGAACAATCAACTATCCCGCGTTATAAAATAAATCACTGTTTTGTTGATCAACAATGGCCGTATGTAATGCTGCGGCTGATTGTTGCTGATCAGCATAGTCACTAGCAATAGTTTCAGTGTTAATTCCGAGTTTGTTAAATAACGCAATATCCTGATTTGTTTCTGGATTTGCTGCGGTTAGTAATTTACAGCCATAAAAAATTGAATTGGCGCCAGCTAAAAAACATAAGGCTTGGGTTTGTTCATTCATTGCTTCGCGACCAGCAGATAAACGAACATGCGAGTTTGGCATCATAATTCGCGCTACGGCAATACATCTTATAAATTCAAATTCATCTAAATCATCTACTTCACCTAATGGTGTACCTTTAATTTTTACTAACATATTAATAGGTACACTTTCTGGTTGAGGTGATAAATTAGCTAGTTGAACTAATAAAGATGCTCTATCTTGGGCATTTTCACCCAAACCCACAATACCACCACTACAAACCTTCATGCCCGCATTGCGCACGTTAGATAAAGTATCTAACCTATCTTGAAAAGTTCTAGTTGTGATGATTTGGTTATAATGCTCTGGTGAGGTATCTAAATTGTGATTATAATAATCAAGTCCTGCATGTTGCAACGTTTGTGCTTGGTCTTCGGATAACATTCCTAAAGTCATACAGGTTTCTAAACCTAACGCCTTCACACCTTTCACCATTTCTACAACATAAGGCATATCGCGTTGTTTTGGATTACGCCACGCCGCGCCCATGCAAAAACGAGTTGAACCTTGCGCTTTTGCTTGTTTAGCCGCTTCAAGCACTTGCTCAACCGCCATTAATTGTTCTTTTTCAATATCGGTTTTATAGCGTGCACTTTGTGAACAGTACTTACAATCTTCAGGGCAAGCGCCGGTTTTAATAGATAATAACGTGCTAACCTGTACTTCATTCGGGTTAAAATGTTGCCGATGTACACATTGTGCTTGAAACAATAAATCGTTAAATGGTAATTGAAATAATGTTTCTACTTGGTTTGGGGTCCAATCATGACGGATTGTAAAATTATCAGAATTGACAGACATGGTGATTTCCAATTGCAACTAAAGTTTATTGCGCGTAGTCTAGCCGTCTTTATTTTGTTGTCAACGTAGAAATTTTTTTAAGGTTTACGTATGGTTAATAATTACACCCATCTGCTTGAGTTTGATCGCCAACATATCTGGCATCCTTATACTTCAATGAGCAAACCGTTACCTTCTTACTTGGTTGAATCCGCACATGCTTGTAAACTCAAGTTAGCCTCTGGAGAACAGTTAATTGATGGTATGTCTTCATGGTGGGCAACTATCCATGGCTATAATCATCCTGCATTAAATCAAGCAGTTATTGAACAAGTTGCCAATATGTCACATGTGATGTTTGGTGGTTTAACCCATGAACCTGCAATTAAATTATGTGACAATTTAATTAAAATAACACCAGAGCCGTTACAGCGTGTGTTTTTAGCCGATAGTGGCTCTGTGGCTGTTGAAGTTGCAATAAAAATGGCGTTGCAATATTGGCAAGCACAACATCATCATAAAAAATCAAAATTACTAACGGTGCGTAATGGTTACCATGGTGATACATTTGCCGCTATGTCGGTGTGTGATCCGGTTAATGGTATGCATCAAATTTTTGAAGCTTGTTTGATGAAAAATCATTTTGCACCTGCACCGACATCTCGCTTTGATGATGAATTTGATGAAACTGAGCTAACTGCACTAACCCAATTATTTGAACAGCATCACCAACAATTAGCTGCATTTATTATTGAACCGATTGTGCAAGGCGCTGGCGGCATGCGTATTTATCACCCAGAATTTTTACGCACTTGTCGTTATTTGTGTGATCAATATCAAGTGTTGTTAATTTGCGATGAAATAGCCACTGGCTTTGGCCGAACTGGAAAACTATTTGCCTGTGAACATGCTGATATTGCACCCGATATTTTATGTTTAGGTAAAGCATTAACTGGTGGTTATATGACCCTAGCGGCAACGCTAACCACTGCGAAAATTGCTGAAGTAATTAGTAATGGTGACGCACAATGCTTTATGCACGGACCAACCTTTATGGGTAACCCGCTTGCTTGTGCCGTTGCTAATGCTAGTTTAGCATTATTAGCCACTGGTGACTGGTTACAACAAGTGAAAGCCATTGAAGTGCAATTTACCGAGCAGTTATTACCATTAATCGCTCATGCTAGAGTAAAAGATACTCGCACTCTTGGCGCAATTGGGGTGGTGGAATGTCATCAAGCAGTAAATGTTATGGTTATTCAGCAAAAATTTGTTGAGCTTGGTGTATGGATCCGTCCTTTTGGTAAACTCATTTATTTAATGCCGCCTTATCTTATTAGTAGTACACAACTTCATCAATTAATTAATGCTATTACAACAGTATTAAATGATGATAACTGTTTTCTGTGATGAGTAACCGGCTATAACTAATAATGAATATCTGAAAATATATATAAAAACCATACAGTTGAAACTAATAGCAGTAATACCAAATTAAAATAATGTGAATCCGAAGAGCGTCTAGAACGATATCGATTGATGACGATACAACCGATACTTAACAACGCATTGAACCATAGAATAAAATATAAATAAGTGGTTAGCGGTGTTACCCAACTAGTCCGTATTTGTAATTGATAATATCGCAACAAACCATAATCAGTTTCTGGTGCCGCATAAAAAGCAATTACCATTGCCACTATGATTAATAACCAACCTAATAAGGATAAATAGCGGGTTAATAGCAACCAAAAGTCAGGGCCATTGCGCCGATCATTTGAATATTTACTCATAAATGTAACTGTTTTAACCTAATTCATCATAATTTTCACAATTAACCGCATTGAATTGTAACTTTTACTTGAGAAACACGATAGTAAAGGTAACATACCAAGCCTTAATTTTGATAATAAAAGAGGTCTTTCGATGTCAGTTATTTCTATCACTGATGTGCTATCGGGAAAATACCCAGTTGGCGAACCTATATCCATCAATGGTTGGATCCGCACCCGCCGTGATTCAAAAGCCGGTATATCATTCTTAGCGCTTCATGATGGCTCATGTTTTGATACCATTCAAGCGATTGTACCGAATGAATTGTCAAATTATCAAACCGATGTGTTAAAACTCACCACGGGATGTTCTGTAACGGTTGAAGGCACCTTGGTCGAATCACCAGGTCAAGGCCAAGCATTTGAGATCCAAGCGAGTAAAATAACGGTATTAGGTTTTGTTGAAGATCCTGATACTTATCCAATGGCAGCAAAACGACATAGTATAGAATTTTTACGGGAACATGCTCACCTTCGTGCAAGAACAAATATGGGTGGTGCAGTTACCCGTGTAAGAAATTGTTTAGCGCAAGCGGTGCATCGATTTTTCCATAGTAAAGGCTATATGTGGATCAGTACCCCATTGATCACTGCCAGTGATTGCGAAGGTGCTGGTGAGATGTTTCGAGTAAGTACGCTAGATATGGAAAATTTACCCCGTAATGAACAAGGTCAGGTTGATTACAAGCAAGATTTTTTTGGTAAAGAAGCTTTTTTAACCGTGTCTGGTCAATTAAACGTAGAAACCTATTGTTGTGCTATGTCAAAAGTTTATACCTTCGGTCCAACATTTCGCGCAGAGAACTCTAATACCAGCCGGCACTTAGCTGAGTTTTGGATGATTGAGCCAGAAATTGCGTTTGCCTCTCTCGCAGATGCCGCTGATTTAGCAGAAGAATTGTTACGCTATGTATTTAAAGCGGTATTAGAAGAACGTGCGGATGATATGGCATTTTTCCAACAACGTGTCGATAACACGGTAATCGAGCGTTTAACTTCGGTAGTTAACAGCAAATTTGTGCGCATGGATTACACAGACGCAATTGAAATTTTACAAAACTGTGGCAAAAAATTTGAAAACCCGGTTAGCTGGGGGGTTGATTTAAATTCTGAGCATGAACGTTATTTAGCGGAAGTGCATGTTGGTGGTCCCGTTGTATTACAAAATTATCCAAAAGAGATAAAATCGTTTTACATGCGCTTAAATGACGATGGTAAAACTGTTGGTGCAATGGATATTTTAGCCCCAGGCATTGGTGAAATTATTGGTGGTTCATCCCGCGAAGATCGTTTAGAAGTATTCGATCAGCGCTTAGCTGAACTCGGTTTGAACGCTGAAGATTATAGCTGGTATCGTGATTTGCGCCGTTACGGTACTATTCCACATGCCGGTTTTGGTTTAGGTTTTGAGCGATTAGTCGCTTACGCAACGGGGATTGCTAATGTACGTGATGTAATACCATTCCCTAGAACACCGAATAATGCAGATTTTTAATATATAAACAGTGAGTCGAGGTGATGTTATGCGCTTAATATGAACGATATCACCTCGTTATAGCCTTGAACTTACTTGTTAAGGCCATGCTTTGTATATTTCCCCTTAACGATTAGCTGAACAGTAACAGGAGCATCAGAGGTGTTTTTCCAGTACCATCCATGAGAACCAGCAAATGGTGCCGTAAAACTCCCTTTCATTTCACTCAATGTTGCTATTGCATAAC
>Ga0316206_1002610_pt1 | contig 11744 bp, 18 predicted proteins | sample 6monthpyrite_MG_FD_204942 | JGI IMG/M metagenome (GOLD analysis project Ga0316206, IMG submission 204942) | Microbial mat bacterial communities from mineral coupon in-situ incubated in ocean water Damariscotta River, Maine, United States -... | ecosystem: Environmental > Aquatic > Marine >...
CTCTGGCCTTGATACAGACGGCACAAATAATGCCACTATCCCGCAACGAATATCAGACCCATTGCCAGAAAAAACCGATATCAAGATGACGGTTGCCACGCACTCAGCAAACGCTGAAGCAGACGCCAGATTGTTTTTGGTGTTGGTAGATAACTAAGCGTTATGATAATATATAACCACTGTCGTGATGACAGCAAGGAATAAGAGAATGACAGCATCAATGCGTATTTCTTATGATGATACAGAGAGCTTCCATAGTCTCTGTCATTCTTCGTCTGTTAAAGGCTTCACCGATAACAGAAAGATACCTCAAAACGAACAATTCAAAAACTCTATTCTAGCACTACAAGACAAAATGCTAGACATGGATAGCACCCTCGATAAATTTCCGTTAACCCATCATTTCGCCCCTAATTTATACGGGCGCGAGATGTTTTTGCCTGCGGGGAATGTTGTTGTAGGAAAAATACATAAGCACGCGCATCTAAATATTATTGCCAAGGGCAAGGTTAGCGTATCAACAGAGGAAGGCCCAAAAGAATACACCGGCCCCTGTGTTTTCACGTCCTATGCGGGCACTAAACGCGCTGTAAATGTAATAGAGGACACTATCTGGATAACCGTTCACTGTACCGACAAAACAGAATTAGGCGCAATTGAGCACGAATTAATAGCTAGTGATTACGACTCATTAGAAAGAGGTGATAAATGACTTTTGCAGCGGTAGCGGTAGGAGTTGGCGTAGTTGGTGCCGGTGCAATTGCAGCGGATGCAACAAAAGACGCTGCAAGCACATCGTCAGCTTCATCTGATAGGGCCATTGCCTCATCAGAGAATCAGGCAAGCATAAATAGGGCTGATTTACTTCCATTTTTGGACGCTGCACGAGGTGAGCAAACCGGAACGGTATTTAACGAATCCGATTTTAATACAGCAAGGGCACAATTTGATAAAGATGTTGAAGACATTAGAGGTAGTTTTGGTGTGTCTCGTGTAGCTAGAGGCAGAGAGCAGGCCGCAATTGCAGCATTAGGCAATAGACCAACCCGCGCAGATTTCACCACAGCCACCCGTGAAGGCGGGGCTTTACAGGACTTGCAGCAAGGCATTAATCAAGGCCCGGATGTTCCACAGATTGACCAATTTCAAGGACAGGCGGTAGCGGCCCCTAATATTAACCGGTTCCAGGGTCAAGCTGTTCAGTCACCCGAATTAGTTCAAGCTGGGCCATTGCCAGACCTTCAGCAGTTCACCGGGTCAGCGGTAAATGCGCCAAACCTTCAACAGTTTAACGCACAGGCGCCCGGTATTGAATCCTTTAACTTTGACCCGCAAGCCGCATTAAACAGCCCTGCCTTACAATTTCAACAAGAGCAAGGCCAGCGTCAAGTAGACCGGGTAGCCGGTAAAAACAGACAATTAGGATCTGGTCAGAGACTTATTGACGCGCAGAAGTTTGGGCAAGGGCTGGCAAGTCAATCTTTAGGCGATGAATTTAACCGTCAACTAACCGGCGTTAACCAGCGTAACCAAGCGACACAACAAGATTTTGGAAATCAGCAAGCCGTTAATCAATTGCAAAACCTGATTGCACAACAGCAATTCGGGCTAGGCTCTCAACAATTAGGGCAAAACATTGACATAAATCAATTACAAAACCAGATTACACAAGGCGGTATCGGCAATAGAAACAACCAGACACAGCTTGCCAACCAGATAGCCGGGCAACAATTTGGATTAAATACGCAGTCATTAGGACAGCAACAAGGGCTTAATCAGTTTGGCAATCAGCAAGCTATCGAACAGCAGAATTTAGACCGCCAATTTTTAGGCGACCGTCTTAATTTAGATCAAACAAACCAAAATAGATTGTTAACGCAATTTGGACTACAGAATGATGCCTTTAACAGCCGTTTAAACCGATTGGCCGGGTTAGTTGATGTAGGCGCTAGAACAGGCAGCGCTTTAGGCGCTACGGGTGCTAATAGTGCTAATAACGTGTCTAACCTGCTTCAAGCTCAAGGTAACACCCAGGCAGCGGCACAGCTAGGCAGGGCTAATATTATTGGTAATACTTTGCAGCAGGGCATCGGTGCGGCTGCACAGTTCGGCGCATTTAGCCCACCACCGACAACGGCTCAGCAATTCGGCACAATACCGGGAAGCCAGCAAACCAACTTACTTGCAGAACAGCAGGCAGGATTTTTAAAATGAGCGCTTTAGACACATTATTAGCCACTCAGCAACCCGCCAATATTTTAGGTGCCGTCAATCAGGGCTTTCGCAATAACAACCTAAATCAGACGAATGCCTTAAATTTACAGCAGGCACAAGCTCAAGCGCCTCAAAGAAACAGACTGTTAGATTTTCAGGTTGAGCAGCAGGCCCAGAAAGTGCAGGCCAATGATGAAGAGTCAAAAATCAAGCTTATACAGAAAACAGCTGCTTTTATTGGCGACATAACCGATCAGGCAGAGTTTGAGGCGAGAATAGACCAAGCGCCATTTTTAGACGCAGAGGCTAAGGCGAACGCGAAAAAGTTTGGAGCGCAGGGTGTTCGTGATGTCGCTGCAAAACTGGGTGATAGAATTGGAAGACAGGGCGCTAGCCCTACTGATGTACAAAGCTCTAAAATCCTGGCTGATGGGTCAATCGTTCAATCATTAAGGGGTGGCGGATCAAAGATCATCAAAGCAAGTGACGTTGGCAAGAGTGTTGTAGCGGAAGCCGCTAAAACCGGTGTAGATGATCAATTAAAACGATCTCAAGCAAGACAAGTAGGCAAAGATTCGGCCTCTGTGTCTGGAAAAGCATTTACCCAGGTAGCGAATATTAGAAGCAATATAAATAATCTTCGTGAAGTAATAACTACGGTAGGCGATGGCGCAGAGACCGGCCCATTAGTTAAGAAGCTACCAAGCTTTAGAGCTGAATCAGTAAGGCTTGATAATATCAGAAGCCGACTTGGTTTAGACATTATTGGCTCAGTTACTTTCGGCGCTTTGTCAGAGGGTGAGCTACAGCTGGCACTCGATACAGCGTTACCGACAGGCTTGGACGGGCCGGAGCTGGTTGATTGGGCCAAACAAAAGATATCGGCGCAGGAAAAATTAGCTGATTACCTTGAAGAGCAAGCAATATTCTTAGGCAAGCCGGGTAACACAATTTCAAGCTTCTTAGAGAGCAAGCAACAAGCCCAAGCGCCACAGGTTGCAGTCGCCCAACAAGCGCTGCCGCAAGGCGTAACAGAGGACGACATAACCGAGACCATGCGTGCCAATAACATGACACGCGAGCAAGTATTGCAAAGGCTTCAGCAGTAATGGCAGGCCGTAACTTATTTGCAGAGCAACCATTACAGACTGTAGGTCGTAACTTGTTTGCGGCTAATAATGCTGCGCCGGTAGATGCTCCTGTTAAAGCCGAGCAATCGCCCGATGGGTTTTTCGGTGCTAGTATAATTGAGCCAGCCGCTACAGTAATTAGTGGAGCGATTGCCGAACCTATCGCCGGACTTGCTGGGATTGCACAAAGCATCAACCCATTTGCAGAAGAAGGCGCAGGGGCTAAAGCTGTAGAGGCGACACGCGAGGCGCTTACATTCACGCCAGGAACTGAAGCAGGAAAAGAAAACCTTGCCACGGTCGGCGAAGTGCTGGCCCCTGTAGGCGAGGCATTATCAACAGCTGAGGACTTTTTAGGCGATGAGACATTTAACGCAACCGGTAGCCCAGCTTTAGCGGCGTTTGCAAAATCAATACCTACAGCAGCGCTTGAAATTATAGGCATAAAAGGCGGCGGCAGATTTGCTAAGGCTGGATCCAGTGTTACCCCGGGCTCAGGTGAGGTTAAATCACTTTTAAATAAAGCCGTTCCAAGTGCTGAAGAACTCAGAACAGTATCAGGACAGGTGTTTAAAGAGCTGCAAGATTCAGGCGTAAATATTGGCCCTGTCGCTTATCGTAACCTTGTTAAAAATGTTGAGCAATCAATTAAAGGGTCGGGGTTTAGTCGCAGAACAACTAAGCAAACAGCCGGTTTACTTGAAGACTTAAAAGAGGTGGTGAATGGCAAGCCTGTATCATTAACAGAAGTTGCTGATTTGAGAAAGGTGGCTCAAGGCGTAGCTGGTAATATCGACAGAACGGAGAAAATGTTAGGGCTAAAGGTGATTGATGAAATAGACTCATTTATCGACAACATAAAGCCGGAACAGCTAACAAAGGGAAATATTAAGGCCGGTGAGATAGGCCAAAAATATAATGCAGCCCGTAAATTATACGGAAGGGCAAAGAAATCTGAATTAGTAACCGAGGCAATAAATACAGCTAAAGAGCGTGCTAGTGGATTTGAAAATGGAATGAGAATAGAATTAGGTAAGCTTATTAAAAACAAGCGGACAAAAAACTTTTTTACTAATTCAGAAAAGAACGCAATTGCGGCCCTGAAAAAAGGCGATTTTGCACAGAACTTTTCTAAACTTCTCGGGAGGTTTGCATTCAATGAGGGACGATCTACTAATATGCTTAATGCCCTGGCTGGCGCTGGGTTTGGTGGTGCAGTGGGAGGCGGTTTTGGTGCTATTGCTGTTCCAGTCGTTGGTACTGTTGCACGAAAGATTGCCCAAAACATAACCAGAAACAAGGCTAATTTCATTGATACCATTGTCAAGGCCGGTAATGACGGTGAGTTCATCGCTAAAACATATCTTCAAGCAGTCCCAAAAGCAAAGAGAAGCCTTTCAGAATTGGCTGAACTACTCAGCGATCCTAATATAGACCTGGACCCATTACTAAAATCAGCGAACATGCGAATTAAACAAGCTGCTGAGATTGCGGCAGGCCGACAAATAATTGGACAGGCCGCCGGTCTTTCTGGCGTTAGCGCCGTGACAGCACAAACAAATCAGCAGGACGAACAACAATGACAGCAATAATCACAAGAACAGGTAAGGGCAGCGCGTTAACTCACTTAGAAATGGACGCCAACCTTGATTCGCTTTCGGGGATCAATGAGGCTCGCACAACAACATCTGAGGTAATAGCAGCCGCAGATCAAGGTAAAACTTTAGAGTTCTCTAATGCATCAACCGTAACTGTGACATTAACAGCTATCGCTACAATAATTGCGGCAATTGATACAAGCGATTTTACGGTAAGGCTTAAAAACATAGGAGCAGGATCGGTAACGGTTACGCCTTCAACTGATACCTTTGATGATGGCGACGCTACAAAGTCTCTTGCCCAGTATGAATATTTAATTATACAAACTGATAACTCTGGAACTAAATGGAATGTAATAGGTCAAGGCTTCACCCAGGGTACAGGTGGTGGGTTTGATGCTGATACTGTGGACGGTTTAGAGGCTAGTCAGTTTTTAAGAAAGGATGCAGATGATACGACTACTGGAAATTTAACAATATCAAAAGCCAGTCCTGTAGACTTTATGGAAGAAACGGATGCGTCAGCTACTGAAAAAGTATGGGGAACAAGGCTTGCAGCAGGGTCGTTTAGAGTATCTACATATACAGACTTAAAGGCAGTTGTAGAAAATCCTTTAGTAATCAGTAGAGCTGGAACAGCCGTAAGCACCATAACGCTTACATCTATAGATATAAATCTAGTCGGGCAATTGCAAATAAACGGTACAGATGTAACCAGCACAGCAGCAGAGCTAAACATCCTTGATGGCGTAACTTCCACGACTGCAGAACTTAATATATTGGATGGAGTCACCAGCACAGCAGCAGAATTGAATATACTAGACGGCGTGACCAGCACAGCTGCAGAGCTTAATATATTGGATGGTGTAACCTCAACAGCAGCAGAATTGAATATCCTCGATGGCGTAACTGCTACATTTACAGAGCTGAATCTATTAGACGGTGTGACATCGACAACCGCAGAATTAAACATCCTTGATGGCGTGACATCTACCGCCGCAGAAATTAATTATAACGATATAACAGCACTAGGAACCACTGAGAATAGTAAAACGGTTACCACGGATGCCTCTGGAAATATTAATATGCCTGCCGGTGACGGTATCGCTTTAGGTGGAGGAGCTGATTACCTTAATGTTTATGAGGAAGGCACTTGGACGCCTGCATTACAGGATAGTAGTGCTAGTGACGCGGAAGGACAAACTTATTCTTTCCAACTAGGCTACTACACAAGAATAGGTAGGGTGGTATTTATATCTGGATATATAAGCATGACAAGTATAGGGACATTATCTGGGTCTGTAAGACTTGCTGGGCTTCCTATCACTCCTGCTGGTACTTCTCAGGACTACGGGTCTCTTACCGCTGGGGACGTACTAAACATGAACCTTGCAGCAGGCACCAGTATTACAGGGATTATTGCTGGAACTAACACATATGTGTCATTAAAGGTGTTTGACGTAGCGTCTGGAACGAGCGACCTATTAGCGTCAGAGGTGTCTACCGATGGGAAGATGCACTTTACAGGAACTTACAATGTTTAATAAAAAATTCGGACTATTAACAGCTAATTACAGGTCTTAAATTAATTAAAAGGTGAAATTATGAGTGTAGGAACATTTTTGAGAAAGATGGGCGGCGGCCACTGGAATTACACAGGCGGTGCAGCGCATATGTCAACCCCCATAAAGGAATGGGAAGTGATTGACGTGTCTGGCGGTAATCAGACGATAACCATAAACGGAGGCACAGCTCATGCGATTATGTGTGATTCTGATGGAACCGTTTTGACAGTAGACACCGCTTTGATGACAAATGCCTTAATGCCCACGCTAAGAACTGGCGGGAATCCCTACGGGGTAACACAAGTTTACCAGACTGGCACATCGCTGGTCGGTAACGTCTACGCGGTGGCTTGGTAATGGCTGATCAATGGTTTGGATTTGGTGGGGACGACACCACCGGCTTAGGGACTTTAGCTAGTCCGTGGCTTACTTATGAAAAAGCAGCCACGGAATCTTTATCTGGCGATATTTGCTGGATGGTTGATGGCGAAATAGAAGCTGATGCAACCGTTAATTATATGCGGATTAACTCAAATAGAATTGTAAAAGCGGTTAATTATCGTGCCGCCGTTCAATTGGCTGATGCAGGTTATACGACAATGTGTGGCCGGTGGGAAAGCACGGCAGCAGCTAACAATCCGTATTTAGTCGATGGAATAACATTTGATGCTAAAAATACGGTTAATTGGGGTTTTGCTCAGCAACAAGACGCGGCAGAGGACATAATAACGCAGCTCCATAATGTTCATGTAAAAGATGCGGTTGTCTATGGATTTGTTTGTTATACGTTGCGCGGTCGCCAGGAGCTGGTAAACACTAAAGCGTCAGGCAGACCTAGTGTCGGTGGTTTTGTATTTTCTGATAGCTCTTCAGGCGATGGAAATCAAGTTATTGATATGCAGGGCTGTGAGATAGATATAACAGGCACAGGAACTGGCATACAAGGTGTAAAAGCGCAGAAAGTAAACAACCTAACAAATACAATGGAAGTTTACATTAAAGGATTGAGCGGTACGATTTCTGGAACAGGCGGATCAGAGGAAATCGACGGAGCGATTAGGGTTGTAGGTGTTGCTTCACCAACAATAACAAATTCAAATATTATTTTAAATGCGGTTAATGCGGCATCTAACCACTTTGGGATATCAGTTTCAGGGCTGAGTATTGCGATAACATCAAGCCCAACAATTACAAATAATACGCTTAAATTTAATTCCCCGTCAGGTTATGGAATTGCGCTTGGCGAGTCAGTGACAGATGCGAATGTTACTGGCGGACTAATGGCTGGTAATAAAGTTACGGGTAAATATTATGCTTCTAATACGCCGCATAATTTTTTAATCGGCCAGGGTGTTACTGGCGAGGTTCGCGGCAATACGTCTATAGATGGGTATATTGGATATTTAATCAGTAAGACAACAAATGCGGACGTTATAGGAAATACAGCTTTTGACTGTTATGGATCATCTTATTACATAAAAGGCGCAACCGATTGTACTGTCAGGGACAATACGGCAGTTTGTAGCGGAAAATTCACACAAAGAGACATAGGGGTATTATCTGTTGTTGTCCAGGGGGCAGTTAATACAGCCAGTGCTACGATTCAGGAAAATCTAATTATTGTTGCTGATATATCTAAAATTCACTCACTCGCACAAATAGGCGATATAAATCAGGTTTGTACTTTTGTTCGCAATACTTATATTATCCCTGATACGGTAGACGTGGCAACCGAGCAGTTATTTTCTTATCAGTCTGCTACACCAAATAATACGCTGGCTCAATGGAATGCTCAGACAGAGATAACTAATGATATTATTGTGCCTATGCCTGCTGCTGCGATAGCGGCCCTGATTGAAGACTACAGACCAGTAACTGGCGGCGGCTCTAGTGGGCTTATCATAGGGATATAATGAAATACATAGGCTTTAAAAATTGGTATCGGCAATACAGCATAACCGGCACACTGGCTGACCGGTTGCGTATTTATGACCGTTATCTACACTGGACAAACGAAAACGATTATCGCCATGATGTTGCTGTTATTTACTATTAACTCATACGGGTGATAGCAAAATGATAAAAGTGTACTAAACTAAGATAAGGGCACTTGCCTTATGACTTATATCAATAAAGCTTTAAAGGCGGTAAAAAGAATGAATCTACCCGATAGCATAGTGTGGCAATGGGTTGGTGCCATTTTTGCCTTTTTATCTGCTTTGTTAATTAGAAGATCAGGGGCAAAATTTAAAAGACTTGAGGAAAGAGTGGACGTTATCGAAGCTCATTATGCGACAAAAGACGACATTAAGGACGCTTTAGCCGAGTTTAGGGCTGGCAATAATTACCTCAGTGAAAAGCTCGACCATAAAACAGAGTCGATTGAGATAATATTTAAAGATGAACATCAAATAACAAGAGATTCCGTGGTTGAGACCAAAACCTCTGTATCTAAAATAGAAGGGATGCTTGAAATCTTAATTGAGCAAACCAATAAATCATGAAAGGCATAAAAAACCCGCTAACCTGGGAGATTAACGGGAAGTTCTGAATAAATTAGAAATGATAGAAACTAATTTACCAGATGTTAGCATAGCATATATTAATATGGTTTTGGCATTGCATTAAATAAACTCATTACATCTGTAAATGGTTTGTTCTTAATCGGCTTACGCTTTGCTTTTAAGGTTCGTTTAATATGCGGGATTTCATCAGTTACCCGGTTATAGGTGTATTCCTGAGTAGAAGTATAGGCTGATACGTGGCCGGATGATCTTAAACCAGACATCAACGATGTAAGCGACTTAGGGTGGCACCCAACGTCTTTTGCTAATCCCCTGCGAGTAAATCCATGATCTTTAGGATATGAATTAATTATATTAATAGCTCTGTTCTCAACAATTAAAGCTTTCTTTTCAGGCATATAATTTAATCATAACAACAATTAAGATAATTAGAATACAAATTATAAATGCACGCGCAACTTCAGTGCTTAACCATGATTCATAATTTCTTATTTCGGTTCCGTGTTTTAAACCTAATAAATATTCTTCTTCTTTAGCATCGTCTAAGTCACTTTGTGCGTAAATGTAATTTTTACGATATTCATATTCTTCTTTTATTTTGCTCATATGTCACCTTCCGAGTTAGGTAGTTTTCATTAAAATATCAGCATATAGTCCGATAACGTCTTATTATTTTGTTAAGTGTCTTCTAATTTTTTTATTCTAGCTTCAAGCTTAGAAATCAGTGTGCGTAATTCCCTATTTATGCACTTATAGTCTTCTGCTAATTGTAATGAATCTTCAATAGAAATGCGCCCACGTTTACATGTGCATCCATCAGGCCCATTCACTGCACCACCCATGCAATTAGGTAAATAGAATTTAAACCCATCGTCATCCTTAACCCATTTACAGTTATTACTCATAATCGCCTATTCATCAACACAATCAAACCATGCCTGACTGCATTCTTTGTTAATCGACTCAGTAAACGCCTTATCAAGCTGCTCTTTTCTAAGCTCAGCCCACTGCTCATCACTCCATACACCATCACAAGCCTCAGCACCGCAAGCAAATAAACAGATAGCCAGTAGTAGTCCGTGTATTAATTTCACTTCGTCATCCCATCGTGATTAAAGGCATCTCTTAATTGGGGCTTAAATTTCTTATCCTGAAGTAATATCATTAACTCTATTTTAGGTTGATCAGATTTAAGATCACCCACACAATGAGGGCATGGCAGGTTATTAATTGACCGGGTGTTTTTGCAGTATTCACACATAGCTAAACCTCTTCAATTTCGATTGGATATAAGTTTTCGACCATCTTCTTTTTCATAATGTACTCAGGCGTTTTAAATCCCTTAACGTCGATAAAATGCACCTCCCCGTTTGTGTGGAACTCTTGAAAATCTACCCGATATGTAACATTGCCAGGTAGATGAAAAGGAACTTGTCGCAGGAAAAACACCACTTCACCAGCCATAACGCGAAGATTGAGCTCATCGTAATATCTAGCCTCTTTTTTAGAATCAAACTTTATCCCGTCTGATATTGTTTTTTTAGCGTTAAACTTGTGTTTGTTTATTCTCACGTCTCAAGCCTCATTAATGTTTCATCAAGCATATCTTGCTCAGAGCCATACAGCCTTTCAAACTCTTTCTTGCCAGCATGAATAGCAACCCCATAGCCGCCGTTTCTGTGATGAATAGGGCATAGGGGTATAACCTTCTTATTATCGCGCCCACCGCCCATATAAGTGCCTACATGGTGTATTTCTGCTGGTGATCCGCATATCATGCAGCCAAGTTCGCTTACCTTTGAAAAGTGCAGCTTGTCTTGCTTATTCACTTATCATCCTTTGATTCTTCAAGAGAGCGTTCAATAGCCAATTCCCGCCCCTCTTTTGATATAATTTCCAGTACATTTGCATTGATTGATTTGCGAGTTTCTTTCAAGTTCTTAGCGGCCCATGCTTCAGGGCTCGTGTCTTCTTCAAATTCAAATAAATACTTTTCTTGGTTATTCATGGTTTTCTACCTCTTTAATGTTCTTTAATCTTAGTCGTTATTCGCTAAATTTGAATGCCTCGAACGGGTAAGCGTCTCACCCGGCAATGACTTAAGAAACAGCTTACTTTCATATGCCATAAAATCCACTACCGGATTAACTCCTCTGCCCTTTTGTCGTGGGCGTAGCTTTGGTTCATTCTTTGGCCCGGTTAGGCTTTCTGGTGTGTCTTTGTATTCCATAATCTATCTGCCTTAATTAAACGCAAAAACAATAGCTGAATATATAGCAGCAAAAAGAACTGCCCCATTTAAAATACTAAATAACATAGTTAGCCAATAATTTGGCTTAGGGGTAACTTTATTAATAACATCAGGAAGAACTGTTGACAGAACCCTTTCAATGTCTGCGCTATGCTTATCATATGCTTTTACAGTTTTGCTATAAGCCGCTGTATTTTCTTTGTTTACGCTATCTAAAATATAACGCTCAAAACTTTTTTTATCTAATTCTTCCATAATGTTCACCCCGATTTGGATTTACTCCACTTAAACTGCTTTTGCGTTGTTAAATGCCATAATCCGCAATATTTGCATTTATATGGACGCATCTTCTTACCATGCTTAGGCTTACTAATTTTCTGCTTCTGTGTTCTGGATGACTTTGTAATAAATTCAGCATCCTTTTTGGCTTCTTGCTTTGTTTCATAGCCAACCTTATTGCA
>Ga0316206_1002611_pt1 | contig 11730 bp, 12 predicted proteins | sample 6monthpyrite_MG_FD_204942 | JGI IMG/M metagenome (GOLD analysis project Ga0316206, IMG submission 204942) | Microbial mat bacterial communities from mineral coupon in-situ incubated in ocean water Damariscotta River, Maine, United States -... | ecosystem: Environmental > Aquatic > Marine >...
CAGAAGCACTTAACATTAGTGATCAGGAAATATCGGCATTACTGACAGAGATATACGTTACAGATGGTTTCACTGAGCCAGAGGAAGCAGTTTCTATATTCGAGCCATCTGCAGTTAGAAAAAGAGGTTTCTTGATGGGTGCGCGTGACATTAATCATTCAACTCTGACCGGTATGGTAATCGTTGTCCCTTCGAACTCACCCGCTTGCCGATTAGCGCAGGATGATGAAGCTGAGATGCAATTGTTAGGTGTCAAACAAGAGTTTCGAGGATTCGGGTTAGGTAAAAATCTAGTTAGTGCAGCACTTAACCATGCAAATGAAAGTGGCTACTCTAAATTGATTTTATGGACTCAGGAAACCATGCATGCCGCACAAAAGTTATATGAGTCAAAGGGCTTTACTCATACAAAAGATATTAGTAGAAATGGTCGAAAATTTTTAGTATATGAAATAGCTCTTTGAGCTTAACATGGCACCCGAAGGAGAAAAACAGGATCAGAGAGTAATTGTTACTGATGTTGAAGTTTGATATCGTGGTTTAATTGTAACGCAGCCTATCTACCGGTGAAGCATGAGTGAGCATTCAGATACACTAAATGAACTTAACAAGCATATCCCTTTGCATGATAAGTTGGTTGCTACTCACAAGTCCGTCAGTGAAATATTTCCTTTTATAGTTCGTATTGCCGTCGCCATTTACGATCCAAAAACCAGCGTACTCAAAACCTATATACATAGCAGCGGCGAGGATAACCCCCTTGAACATTATCAAGCGCTGATTGATGATGCGCCATCACTTAAATCCATTATTGATAAAGGCCTGCCTCGGGTTGTTAATAACCTTCTTACCTTTGAAAAAGGACAGCATGAGCACACAAAACGTTTAGGGCGTCAGGGTTATGCCGCCAGTTATACATTACCCATGTATAACAATGGTGTCTTTGTCGGTTTTATTTTTTTCAATTCAGACAAAGAAGACGTCTTTAATGAAAACGTCTTACGCCAGATAGATTTATATGGCCACGTTATTTCGTTGATGGTAATTAATGAATTATCCTCAATCCATACCTTAACCGCCGTTGTTAAAACAACCGGTAGTATCACTCATGTTCGTGACCCTGAAACGGGTAGCCACCTTGACCGCATGTCACGTTATAGCCGTTTAATTGCGTTAGAGCTGGCCGAAAAATACCAGCTAAATGATAAATACATTGAGCATATATTCATGTTCTCACCACTGCATGATATTGGAAAAATTGGCATACCAGATAACATTCTGCTTAAACCAGGTACACTGGATGAAAAAGAAAGAGTCATCATGAATTCACATGCTCGAAAAGGCCGTGAAATGATTGATGAGTTGCTGGAAAACTTTGGTCTGGAAAATATTGAGCATATAGATATGTTACGAAACATTGCTGAGTTTCATCATGAAGCGGTTAACGGCGGCGGTTATCCCTCTGGAATGAAGGGTAACGAGATCCCGATTGAAGCACGAATTGTTGCCGTAGCTGATGTATTTGATGCATTGACCAGTGAGCGCTCTTACAAAAAGGCATGGTGTAATGAAGATGCTATTGAAACACTTCATAAACTTGCCGGCGAAACACTGGATAAGGATTGTGTTAATGCATTAACTTCAAACATGGAAAAAGTAGAAAAAATTCAGAAGCAATTTAATGAAAGCATTTATTAATTCTGGATTAAATTACAAGCTTTCTGGTAAATCAGAAATAGATATTTTCTAATATTACTATAAGAAAAAGGAATTCATGACCACTGCAATAACATATGGCTCTCATCATATTGGCTTAACCGTTTCAAAATCTGAAGAGTGCAGATTTTTTTCATTACACTATCAGGCTGGAACGAAGTCCGAAGAAACCTCGAACATCCGGCAATTAAAAACTGTTTAATACTTTTTTTGACGGTCATAATAAAAAATATATAAAGAGAATTAGAAATGAATATCAGATATTTAGTTGCATGTACTTTCACCAGCATCGCTCTATTTAGTAGCCCTTCTTTTTCTAAAGAGGAGACACTGGAATTTATTATGAACAACGATAATAGCAACTGCTATCAGGCATTTAATATTGAAAGAAAAATTCCTTCTTATATGTGCAGCATGTGTAATGATTATATTAAGACTGAAGCCAAGCCTGAAGACAAAGGCTACCTGCTTGCACAGCTTTCTGAAAAAAAATGTGAAACACTATCGGAACCTTTTCCTGAAAAAGATGAAACAGGCCGGTCCTTTTATATTGATCAGGACTTTTTAGCGCTCGACTTCCTTACTGACTTTGATGAAGACCGTAACTACACCATGGGCATGGGTATGAGTTATTCTGGTAAAAATCACAGTAAAGGAATATTACCGGATGCACGCAACTGGTTAGATAAGAAAGTTTCTTTCTTTAAACAATCTTCCCCTGTGCTCGAATACATCCATTCTTTTGATTTTGGCATAACCGGTTTTACTCCTAATGATTTAGAAGATATCGACCCAATTCCAGTAGACAGACCCTTTGCCTCTTTAATATATTTTTCATCATCAAAGTTCGCGGCTTATACTTCTAACTATGCTTTAAAATCTAAATTCACAATAGGCCTGCTAGGTCTCGATGTAGCAAAAGGTATCCAGCGATTTCTTCATAACGATGCAGGCCTTTCACACAACGATCCTTTAGGCTGGCACAACCAGATATCTGATGGTGGTGAATTAACAGCTCTCTACTCTCTGGAAAAAATTACCATGTGGAAAGAGAAAAGAGTAACTGAAGGGACCGACTGGGATATTTCATACAGCATGGCGGCTAACGCTGGCTATTATACTGATATGTCTGTAGGCACAGACATAAGAATAGGACGCATCACCTCTCCCTATTATGCGCATTCATCGAACCCACTATCTGTTTACAACCATGGTAACTGCGCATCCTGCAATGGTGACGATAATTTTTTCTTTTTCAGTTACCGTGTCAGACTCGTAGCATACAACGTGCTTCTTCAGGGCCAGTTTCGAGACAGTACACATGAATTCTCGGACTCAGAAATTGAAAGACTTTTACATGAGGCAGGGATCGGCTGGACTTATCATTTCAGTAAAAAACTTCAGGTAACTTATTCACTCAACTACAAATCTGAAGAATACAAAGGTACCGAATCACGCGCTCACTGGTTCGGTGGATTATATTTTTCAGTTAATAAATTTTAGTCCATTATGAATATTCAACCTGGCATTAAAATCACCTGCAATGGCATTGATGGAACATTAGGTCTGATTGTTATCAGAAATGCTGAGCCGGATAAACGATATTTACTCAGCTGCATGCATGTACTTGATGGTGGTCATGGTAGTGGCGATGTTTTTATGCCCGACATCAATAATAATGTGATAGCGCGCTATGTAGATGGCCCTGAGTTTTCCCATGCTGGTTTTGACGCGGCTCTGGCTGAAATTGACCCTCAGTACTTTCCACTACTATCAAATCAGGTAACAGGTTCTAACCGAATAATTACAACAGCAGCTTATGGTATGCCAAACATGGAGTTAATTAAGACCGGAATGGTCACCAAAAAAACTCGATGTGTTATTGATCACTTTACTGATTATTTTGGTAATCTGGAAGCCGGTATTGTTTTAAAACCTCACGTTAATGGCATTAACAAATACTGTGCTCAGGGAGACTCCGGATCAGTCTGGTGCGCTAAGGTCACAGGAAAGGCAATTGGACTGCACGCACGTGGACAAATGGGTAATGATTTCACGGCAGCGGCTTCACCGATAAAACTTATTTTAAACACTTTTAATGCCAGCATATATTCATCTGCCTAGCAGGCTTACTACTCATGCCCGAAAATAAGCTACAACCAGATGGTAGCCGAACTTACTTTTAACGGGACCGTGAACTTTATTGATCGGTTTTTTAAATATAACATTATCAATTGATTTGACCATTTGTCCCGGCTTTACCTCGCCAAGATCACCACCTTTTTTGGCTGAAGGACAGACAGAGTATTTTTTTGCCAATTTATCAAAGTCTTCACCGTTATCTAAACGTTGTTTAAGTTTTTCTGATTCTTCTTTAGTTTTTACTAGAATGTGACGAGCCATTGCTATCGGCATAGTATTAACCTGTATTTGTATTGCTTTAGTTATCAAGTATACAGGTTTTGTAAATAACTGATTATGATCAGCCTTTTAATTTACAAATTCTATTCATATTTTTATAACTTTTTGTTATAACACTAGATACACACCGTCACACAAACAAGGAGATGTTTACATGACTGCTTTTACTTGCACTACCGCCAACATAGCCGCCTGGAATCTTTCTGGCTTTTATCCTATTCCTGATAGCCGCATCGAAAAACAAGTTGAAGGATTGTCTTTACTTGATGCAGAAGTCATTACCCTGGTTGAAATCAATCCCCTGTCTGTACTCACAAAACTGCAGCAAGGTCTTTTGGCTAAAGGCGCTGAATATGACTTCACGGTTTTAGAACAAGAAAATAAAATGAATATAGGTGTGCTTTATAAAAAAGGCATTACCGCGTCTAATCCCCGCTTTATAGATGGCTCTGACCTGGGTGATTCACGCCGCCGCAAAGCCTTTGTGGTGGATATGCAGGTCGGAAAATTTGATTTCAAGTTGATCGCTGTTCATTTGAAATCTGGTCGCGGCGCTTCAGAGCAAAAAATTCGAGATGATCAGGCAAAGGTCATTGGTGATTACATAAAACAACAACGCGCTCAGAGCCGGGAAGATATCTTGTTAATGGGCGACTTTAATATGATTCCCGGACAGGATGTCAGCAACTTCCACCACTTAGGTGGTGACGACTTGATGGATTTTATTTCATCATGGGATTTACAGGCTCGTTACTCTCACATTCTTGAGGCTGGCCGTTCAAACTTACTTGATGGTTTTGCGATTAGCCGGACCTATAGCACCGAGTATATTCGCGGCAGCCTTCGCCTTTTCCAGATGCACTGGAGCATGGACATTGGCCGAGAACGTTACCGCGAAACTGTTTCTGATCACTTACCATTTGTTGCCACATTCAGAATTGATCGTTCACGTGACTGAGGTTATAAAAATGAATTCTCTTTTAAAGACAGCAAGACTTGCAGGCGCCGGTTATATCATCATTTTTATTTCCGGTATTTTCGCAAATTTTTTAGTGCTTGAGAATATAGTTGTACCAGGTGACGCAAATGCCACTGTTGTTAACATCGAATCAAATGCGTTTCTTTTTAGAATAGGCATTTTGAGTTTTATTATCATGGTTATCGCCGATCTGATCGTCGCCTGGGCGCTTTACCTGATATTCAAACCAGTCAATAAAAACATATCATTACTTGCCGCCTGGTTACGGCTGGTCAATGCCACTATTTTTGGCGTTGCCCTGGTTAATATTTTTAATGTTTTACATATAGTAAAAGGCGCCAGTTATTTTTCAGCTATTGATAGCAACCTGCTTCATGCTCAAATCATGTTGTTTTTTGAGGCATTTAATAATACCTGGTTATTAGGGCTGATATTTTTCGGTTTTCACTTATTTGTACTGAGTTACCTCATTATTAAATCAAATTACTTACCAAAACTAATCGGACTCATCCTCACCCTAGCTGCCTTTGGATATCTGATTGATAGCTTTGCACAATTTCTTTTACCTAATTATGCGGACTATAAAGACATATTTATGCTAATCGTTATCGTACCCGGTGTTATTGGCGAATTATCTCTGGCTCTGTGGCTTTTGATCAAAGGCGTCAATCAGGGCGAAAATGTAGCGAAATCAGACTAGATAAAAGGTCGCAAATACACCTCATGTACTTAGAAACAATTTATCAATTATTACTATTTTAATGAGCATTCTTCATTTTCCCTTAATATGAACCTGCCAGCCATAATCTCTGTATAATAGCGCCAACCTGTTAGTTAAGTAGCAATTTAAGATTCAGAGATCAATATGAAGAAAACCTTTAAATTAACCCATGAAAAGCTCAACAAGGACAGACTTGTCGATGCCATAAAACATGAAGTTAAGAAATATATAAAAAGAGAACGTAAAAGAGAACTACCTGAGGGTACGGATTACTGGGACTTTGACTGCCGGTTTGGTGCCGATGAGGGTATTTGTGATGTTATTCATCTGTCTGAAATTAATAAATCCATCGATGCTGCAGTTGAAGATGAATTTGAGTCCTTTTATTTAGAAGTGATGGCACGACCAGCTACTCGTAATAAAAAACCTGATCAGGATTAATAGACACTTTCTCCAACACCTCTCAAATTGTCCCGAAAAAACTGGCATAAGTGAACATAGTCATTGCTTATGTCAGTTTAAAAACTGCGACTGCTTCACAAGCCAATAATGATTTTAGAATTAATGCGCTAACCATCCTTTTTAAACAATCTGTTATTAGCTACTAAGTATTGGAAATATATTCACCATTACTATTCCTGTAACTAATGGTTAAACACTTCAGTATGGTTATGATAATATCTGTTAAAAATCTCTATAATAACTACAGCCAAGGAACCTTTTTAAATGGACACCTGCATGCGCTTTACGGCTAAAACAATAATTCTAATCATGTCTTCTCTTATATTTATAAGCTGCGACCCCATTGAAGAAGACGCTGCACATATACAACTAGGATCAGCTAATAGTCTTTATAAGCTATCAAACATACAGTATCAATGGCCTTTTGTTGTTCAGGTAACTGACATTGATGGCAACCCGGTATCGGGTTCAAATGTCAGGGTAAGAGTTATTCCAACTGAATATAAAAAAGGAAATTATGTTCTTATTGATGAGAACGGCTATTTACCTAATGATATAACTGACCCCGAAGGCACTAGTCAACCAGCTGTTAGATGGGCTGCGGATGTCGATATTAAATGCCGGGCAGAAGATACAAATCTAAATGGAATTCTTGATGCTGGTGAAGATTTAAATAATTCTGGTGCTTTAGAACCTTCTAATCCTGCCACTTTAACGTCAGATCCTAATTACACTCCTACACTCAATCCTTTAACTAATAAAATCACTACCGATGACTTAGGATTTGGTTATTTTACTATTACTTATCCCGAATCCGTTGCAAGTTGGGCTTCGGTTCGGGTCATTGCAAGTGCATCAGTATCCGGTACTGAAAGTACACAGACTCTCGATGTGAATTTGGCAGCAACATTAAGTGACTTGGAAGAAATAGATACTTCACCACCGGGTGGACGCTTTTCGAGCCCCTATGGAACCGTAGCTGATTGCACTGATCCAAACTAACCAGACATATAGATAATTAGCGAACGTTATTATCTATTTTGAAGCCGACAAAGCACCTTGCCCTGTCGGCTATGATAATGACTCATTCGTACTTACAGCTTTTGTAAAATATTAAGTATCTCTTCGGGCTCCATTCTTTCTTTATAATCTGTTTCAGCATGAGCGCCACGAATTATTCCTTTGCCATTAATCACAAATGTTCCGGGCACTGGTAATACATTACGTCCTTTGCCGTTAAATGCTTCTACATCTAAGTCATGTTTTTTATACACTTTAACCAGCTCATCATTCAATTCGTAATACAGGTTATAGGCTTTCATTACCTGGCTGTCTGTATCACTCAATACTTCAAATGGAAACTTATCTTTTTTAATTTGACCGGCAGATTTATCCGGTTTCTGCGGTGTCACCGCAATGAGCTGTGCATTGTATTTTTTAAAGTTTGGTATATTTTTTTGTAACACATGCAAATGCAAATTACAGAACGGACACCAGGCACCGCGATAAAACACCAGAATCACAGGGCCTTTTTTTAGCTCCGCATATAAGCTAATTTTTTTTCCAAAAGCATTTTTTAAATTAATTTCAGGTGCCTTTGCACCTACTTTTAGTCCGGGGTCTGGCAATTCTTTAGCCAGTGCATCTGCAGCCTGCTTCATCACCTGTTTTTCCTGAGCAGAGAACTTATCTTTCTTGCCCGAGCTTTTCATTTGCTCATAGAATTTCTGACGTTGTTCCTTAAAACCAGAACCATCAGAGGTTTCTGCAAATGAATTAAATTGAATAAAACAGGAAAAGAGGAATATACAACTACCGATATAAATTTTCATCGTCTTCATAATCAATCCTTTTTATGAAACACATCACGGTGGGAACACAATTATAGCCCACAATCTTCTTCTTGGATGTTATGACTACTTATATTTATCGATACTGTTAAGCTTAAGATCACAATAAATAAAACGACTAAAAAACCAAAAGACTATTCGATTTTTTAGCCGCTTTTAAAGTTACAGGCCTATGCAGCTTCTTTGGCCGCTTCTTTCATTACACCTGATAAAATAACGTAAGCAGTCACCCAGGCATCTTTCACGTCATCCGTAAAATCATCACCAAGGCCCTGACCTAAAGTCCATATTAATGCTTCGGCTACCGTGTCATACATTTCATCAGTAACACCGTAACCGGCATGTCGGGCACCAGATGCCTGAGCAGCAGGTATAACAGCTTCAAGATTATCCAGACTGCCGACAACCGTATCTAGCATGGTCATTAATTTTTCACCCTGCTCTGTGAGATCTCCTTTAAAAAGCGGCTTCAGATCTTCATCCAGCTCAAACAACTTGCCGTAGAATAACTCTGCTGCCGTTTTTGAAATGGGAAGTACCTTGTCCCATGAAGATCTTACTAAACCAATTTGTCTTGGTGTCATTTTCTTTCTCCTACAGTTTTTTCATTTACCAAATAATATTTCTATTTAACCTTTAACAGGAATACGTATCACTACGCCACCCATAACATCGCCCAGCTTGAAATCTGTACGTGGTGTATCTTTGTGGTTGTTATGACAGGAAATACAGGCGCCTGCCACACCTATATCGGGATATATTGCTGTAAAGTAATTTGTGTCTCCAAGTTTTTCTTCTGAATAGAAGTTCTGACCCGGGTTATCAGCAATAAATTTTAAGCCTTCTTTTTCTACATCTGTTTTCGGTTTGTTCTGTGCGTTCACAGGCCATAAGGATAACAGCGAGTAACTAAAGTCTGCACCTTTTTCAGCCACACGTTCTGCACCGTACCTGAACATTTGCGCCGGCAATACTAACGCCTTTTCATCTTTCCAGTGCTCAGATGCTTTGATGACCTTCTCTTTTTTAGCCAGACGCCCAATAATCAGTTTTGTGTAAACGGTGCGATCAGCCTCCATAACACTAAATAACGCATCCGTCATTGTTTTCGGTTCTATGCCTGATACTTTTGTATCACTACAGCCCGACAATACTGTAGCCAAGCTTGCCATTCCTAAAAAAGCCATTTGTTTAAATTTCATTTTCATCTCCAGTTTCATTTATATTTACATTTACATTTTCAAATTAATTTAATCATTCTTTTTCTAACATTCCGTCATAGGCCTTCCCCCTCCGGTTTTTTTCTTTTCTTCAACCGGTCTTCAACCATGTCTATGCTTTCTACGTGGACAGAGGGTCTGCCATTAAAATTATTTTTAATCAGATTTTTATCAGCCAATGCATCAATCGAAAAACCAAGACCATGACAATTCATACAGACTTCACGAATCATTTTTTCATTAGGCCGCAGATTAAGATTCTGGTTATGCTCTGATAACACCAGTTTGTGCTCATCAATCTCTTTCATCACTCTTGGCATATGACAACTGGCACACGACACGCCGGTATCTGGATCAGACTGCCCCGTTACTTCTTTATGCCAGGTACCAAAATGAGGTGATTGCTTATAGGCTTTACTGTGTGAATCATCATGACAACTGAGACATGCCTCAACCGCAGCATGCTTAACATCAAACTTGTGTGAACTATGACAACTCACGCAAGACAGTTCTTTATTATGTGATATCGGTCTCATTGGCTGTTTTGCCATAGCCGGTGTCATTGGTGTCAAACCTGCTTTGATACGCATACCATGTTTGCCATCAAGAAATCCTTTTACTTCTTCCGAGTGACAGGATTTACATGACTGCTCTGTTGGTTTTTCAATCCATGTGATTTCACCGGATACTGATTTTTGTTGATGACAAGCTGAACAGTTAACACCCGCTTCCGCATGAGCTGTCATTTCCCATTCATAGCTAACACTGTTATCGTTATCACTACCGAAGCTTGAATCCCGGTCTTTTTGCGTGAGCTTTATTAGAGGGTATTGCTTGACTGGATAACGGCTCATTAATGTGAGTTGTTCTACTGTGGATTTCTTTTGGTTTTTAGCTTCACTCAGCACCTCTTTTTCACCGATGTGTTTCTCAAGAAAGTCTTCATACAGTGCCGAGTTATCATGATAATTATGACAGCCGCTATTTGCACAAGTAGTAAAAGCCATGCCTTTATGACTGGATCGATCTTCGGCAACATCCTGATGGCATTTAAAACAAAAATCTTCTGGTAAGGTCACACCCATTTCACCCGTGATTTCACTTTTATGTTCTGTATGACAAGTGACGCAGACACGGGCATCCAGTTCTTTTACACGTGATGCATTGCGCGGATTAGTAAACTTAGATTTAGGATGTGAATCATCAACAGCTTTTAATTCTGCTCCATGACACTCAACACAGGCCGACTGCAATATCTCACCACCACCAAATGAATCGGTATGACAGACGGAACAGGCCATTTCAATTTGATGATGACCGTGAGTCATTTCACCGGGAGAGAATATTTTCTGATCATTACTACCGATCTTATAAATAAAATAAATAAGTATCAGCACTGTAAATATTGACCATAGTATCCAGGTTGCATTTTTACGATTCATCTCAGCAACCCTTAAAAATAATAACTTTTGAAAACATGCACGGCTAATAACGCAGGCAATGGCCAGAAAGCGATTATATGTAGCCAGACTATTTTATTTTTAATTTTTCTGGCAAGCACCGCATCGAGTTTGTGTTCAACAGAAACCACAACAGATGACAATCCACCAGCCACCATCAAACTGATAAAACATAAAGCAAGGAAATAGTTAAGGCCACTACCAAGACTGTATCCACTATGCACCCCCAGACCAATAATAATTACAAAACCAACTACCACATGAATTAACCGCCAGGCAGGAAAAGATAAAAAAGGAAATTTCTTAACTCTTTTTCTCACTGACATCAAAAGCACAACTACAGATAATCCTAAAATAGAAAAACCACTGATCTGTTTATATAAATTTTCACGCCAGAGCACATCCCACTGCCAGAATGTTTCAACGGTATTTGTATATGAAACAGAAGGAAGCAGCATGACCAGCATCATTATCACTGCACTGGCCATACCTAAAGACAAAAGACTTCGCGACCACTTAACGGGTTCAACAACAGCATCTGACATTAACATCTGTGATACCAGTGGTTTACAACTGCCACACACTGTCGAAGCACCGGTACATGTTGCAATCTTCTCTATCGTCGTTAATCCACTGTTAATAGCTGTAGTAATTTGACCCCGTGTTATTCCATTACAGTTACAAACGACAGCCGTTGCAGGCCACTGATTGACATCAGCCGAATTTTCTTCAGGCCACAATCTTCCGGTTTTCAGAAAACGTCTGGTATTCCAGAACCAGATTAAGCGCCGGTTATGAATGGCTTCCTGAACACGATTTTGTTCATCCCATTTACCAACAGATATTGCGCCAACAATGCGTCTATTTTTTATTACTAAGCGACGATAAACATGATGAGACT
>Ga0316206_1002612_pt1 | contig 11726 bp, 13 predicted proteins | sample 6monthpyrite_MG_FD_204942 | JGI IMG/M metagenome (GOLD analysis project Ga0316206, IMG submission 204942) | Microbial mat bacterial communities from mineral coupon in-situ incubated in ocean water Damariscotta River, Maine, United States -... | ecosystem: Environmental > Aquatic > Marine >...
AGTGCCGAACGATAATCGCTTACTTTTAACACAATTTTTTTCTTAATATTCCCTTTGTCATCCGGAAAAAAGTCTTCAAAATTTTCGATATAAGCAAACAATCTTGGATTCATTCCTGCCGAAAAAACCATTGACGCTTCCAAGTCGCTATTCGCAAACCCTCTTAAAGCTGCATGTGCATCATTATATTCAACGGGCAATTCTTCATTTTTGTTAATGTAATTGGTTTTATCCAATTTAGTCATAATGTTAACATTAATGTCGCCCATGGTTAAATTGTCGTTTAACCACTTTTTGATGTCCGTAACATCAGGAAGTTTTGCTGCAAATTTTTTAAACTCTTGTTTTAAAGTTGATGCATCTGGCAGCATATTAAAAAACTTTTTAATCCCGTTACTTATCGGGACAGAACCTTTTTCGTAAGATGCGTTTTTTAACTCTTCAAACTTTTTTTCAGTTTGACTTTTAATTAAGTTCAAATAGGCCGTTATCCTTTTGGCTCGGCTGTCTTTATTTTTATCACTAATTTCTGTATATGGTAATTTGAACTTACTGCAATACATTTTTCTGAGTTTCTCTAATAAAATATCGTCACTTATAAATATAACTGAATCAATACCATATTGAGCAACTTTTAATGGTGTATCAATCGTAAATCCAATTCCCATTACTGGTATGTGAAATGAATGTCCTTTTATCATTTTTTTTAGTTTTATAGTTTGTTGACTAATTGTTTAGTCGCCTGCAAAATTAAATCAATCGATTTCAACAAAAGCTAATCTTAATCATGTGTTGTTATGTTTAACGTTTTTTTTAATTTATCTAATATTAGATTTCACAGGTTTTATTAATTTGTATGGTCTCTTTGTTGTAAAACTCATTTACTAAGATTTGTCTTTTTTGACTGATTGATAGATTTTGTTCTCGGGTATTATTTAAGTGGTAATATCTTAAATTATGTTCAACTTGCCGGTCAGAACTAAAGTTAGATACCCGTTTTAAATAGCCGATTACCCTTGTGCCGTAATCAATATTTTTTGACTCACATTTAGGACATTTTTGTAACGTTCTTTTGTCAATAGCGTTGCAGTCATTACAAATTGTGATTTTAATATTAAAACAAAAGTAATTACACCCAGCCAATGCCGTAGCGTTTATTAATTTTAAAAATCCGTCTTTATTTGGGGCTTCTTCTAAATTCAAATGCAATGCTGATCCGCCATCTAAATATTTAATGCTGTCTTCACCATGCATCATTATTTTGTCTAATGTGTTAATTGATGTGTCTTCAACCGGATAAAAATAAGAGTTATAACAATCTCTTGGGACGAATAAACCGTCTGCTTTATCCCATTTTGCATTCTTTATTCCTAAATTTTCAGCAGGAACAAATTCAGTATTAAACAGGTAGCCATATTCTTTTTTAGCTATTTTATTTGCATCATAAATTACTTTTAACTGTGAGGTAACAAAATTTTTATAAGCCTGATTGTTACCTGCGGTTAAGCCTTGACTTTCGGCTGCCTCAACCATGCCGTTTATACCTATGGTTAAAAATTGTTTGTCTAACGATATAAATCCGGCATCATAAACGGGTAACATACCTGCTGCTTTGTATTGCTCAATTAATGTGCGGTATGCCACTTGATATTTATGAATTTTATGAATTTGAGTTTTTAAATCATGTCCTTTTTGAATCAATCGATTCATATTTAAAGTAATAACATTAATTGATCCTGTTGAAACACCACCGGCTCCTAGTGAATAGCTAAATGTATTGTCACTAATTTCGTTTCTTAATCGACAGCAGGACGCTAAACTGTCTGCGCTTTCAGATTGGTAAATAAAAAACGAATTGCCTTCACTTAATTCTTGAGCGCACATATTGGCAAATTCAAAATCTTTTGGTTTTCCATCTTTTACCAACATAGCTGCCGTTACTACCGGAAAAGTTAACACTGCTTTTTCACGTTCGGTATTAAACCAATTCATAAAATAAGATTGTAAATTTTTAATATTGTTCCATTTTGGTTTTTCTAAACAAGGGAAAGCAAAATCTTCAAACATACTGTTAAAATAATGTTCGTCATAAATGGTAATATTCCAAAATACAGATTGATACCCACGGGCTGCAGCTGGCTGATTTATGGCATAAACAACATGTTGCAAGTGATTCTTAACAATTTCTGTATGGGTATTTAAATAATTGTCTCCATAATCTTTACGTGCAAAATGATCAAAATACAATAAAAATTCAACCGTTGCTAGCGCGCCTGCAAATTGAGAGCTTACGGCAAAAACAAGATTTACAAATTCGCCACAAAAACTTTCTAAATGTTGAGGTGCTCGACTTTCTCCGCCTAATTTTGTTAAGCCGTCAAATAAAAAAGGGTACATGCTTATTGAAACACAGTAGGGTTTTAAAGATGTTTCGTCATGAACATATATTTCGTGACTTTCAATTTGCCTAATGTATTCGTTTGACAGTTCTGTGCCATATAGTTCTTCAATTTTATTTTTAATTAATTGACGATTTACCTGAATGTTAATATCTTTATTTAGTTCGGCCTCCATGGTGGCAATGTTTTTAGACGACACATTGGCATTAGCATCCATTTTCGATCCGTCAGCAGCATTAGTTGCTGAAATATAATTATCAATAAAGTTAATTTTTTGGTTGACTTGGTTTGTTGTTAATCTTAGCATATTTTAATTTTTTATAAATAAATGATTTAATAATTTATTTGATTTTATTTCTATAAATTTTTGGTTTGTTGACTTACTTTTTAATCCACCTAATTCAAAATCCCAAGGTCCGATTTTTAGCCAAGTTAGTTCGTTTTTAATCTCATTTTTAACTTCATTTAAACCCGTGTATAAACAGGTTGAAAACTCCATTTTTTTAGCGTGTTTTAAATAGGCAATCAATTCGTTTTTGTGCCATTCTCCTCCCATAAATAATACGCATGTTGCAAAACCTTTATATTTTGTTAAAACTTGATTGTATTTTTCTAAAGACAGCAACGAACCACTCCCTTTTTTCCATAAATAAGGTGAATGACAACCTTTGCAATTAATTGCACAACCTGTAATTGTAAAGCAAATACTAACTTCACCTGGCACTTCTTGCAAAACGATTTGTATGTCAGAATAATACATCATCAATTCATAATATTGGTTAATAAAAACAAATTATTTTTATTTTATGAAACGAATTTATGATAGAATTCTTTGCTTAAAAAAACAACTTATGAAAGTTTTACACAATAGTTTTAACCATCATTTTTGAGTGTGATTTTAATTATAATTGAATATGATTTATTGTAATGAAAAAAGCGCATTTCAATGTTAATTCGGTATGACTTACGATTTGGATGTTTTTGAGAAACCAAAGTATTACAAATGTGAAGAAAATAAATTTGTAGCTCTCCAAAATAATTGATGCAAATTAAAATGGGTGTTTAAACCTCACAGGTTTTAAAACCTGTGAGGACGTATCGTATATTTCATCAAAATTCAATAAGTTCTGTAACCTCTTTGTAACATAGGGATTATAAGATAAATAACGATTTAATGAAAATCAGTGAAAACGGCTAAAATAGGCTGAAACTTTCCAATATTCGGAACCTTTTTAGTACCTTTTATTAAATAAAAACTCAATATACTTGGGCTATAAACGTTAAATATAATAATTATGGCTGAGTTAAAAACTAATTTTCTTCTTAAAACAGTAAAGGCTGATGAAAAACCAATAATTCTAGTTTTGAATTTTGGGTATAAAGAACATGATACATTAAAAAACAAAACAACTTATAAACCTCTAAAATATTACACAGGAATTAAAGTATCAAAAATACTATGGGATAAGGACAAGAAACTACCTTTAGAAAAGAAAAAACTAAAAGACTTACTTCAGATAGAACAAACAGCAAAAGATGTATATCAAGCTATGTTCAACAATGAAGATGTTATAACCCCTGATACACTTAGAAACGAACTTGATTTAAAACTTAAAAAGAGCGTAAAGACAAAACAAATAATAAGATTAGTTGATTATATACGTGAAGTAATTCTAAAAACAGATACGACCCGCTCTAAAGGAACCTTGATGTTGTATAAAAACTTAGCTAATAAAATTGAAACATTTGAAGATGATAAAAAGCTAACCGTAACAGCTAACAATTTAGATGAGAAATTATTTCTGTTGTTTATGAATGAAGTTAGAAGTCAATGCCATAAAATAAATTCGGTATGGAACATTCAAAAAACACTAAAAGCTGTTTTAAATGAAATTTCAAGAAAATATAAAATAGAGGTTTTTAAAATTTCATCTTTAGCAAAGGGTGAGAAAGTTAATTCAATAAATGAAGATAAAATTTACCTAAATTATAGCCAAATAAAAACAATTTTGGACTATGAAACAAATTCAGATGAATTGAACAATACAAAGCTCATATTAACAACATTGTTGTTCACAGGTTGTAGATATTCAGATGTTTTTAAAATTAAACCTGAAAATACTTATTCAAAGAATGGAATAGAATTTAAGTACTCCAGATTTATAACATCAAAAACAGATACTGAGATTATTATACCAATACTTAAACCCTTATCAGACGCCTATCAAAAAAACAATGGACAACTACCATATAAAATGACACCCGCTCAATTTAATTCAAAAGCAAGAAATTTAGTTGAACTAGCTGGGTTAGATGAAGAATTAACATTATCATTCACAAATTCAATGGGTAAGAAAGAATTTGAAATAAAAAAACTCTACCAATTTGTAAGTTCACATATTGGTAGACGTTCTTTTATTACCAACTTGATTAATCATGTCCCAATCACGATTTTGACCAAAATTACAGGACATTCGTTACGAGATAAAAATATCATATTTGGATATAATAAAATATCTTTATTAGACAATACTGTTTTGTTTGTCAAAGAACTCAAACGCTTATCAGAAACTAATTCAGAAGACTTTCCTATTCAGTTGATTTAGATTGAAGATGGTTGATGTAAGCTTGTATGGATTGCCTAGTAAAACGAACACGTCTTTGACTTACTCTAATTGGCTTAATTAAACCTTTATCAATAATTGTTTGTAAGGTATTATAACAAATTCCCAAATATTTTTGAACTTGTTTGGTGTTCATCAATTCATCAGGTTTAGAAAGTGTTTTTTCTTCAACATTAGAGTCAATTTTTAATTTAACACCATCAGAAATGGTTTTTAGTTGTAGCTCTAGTTCTTTATTTCTTGCTTTGAGTTTCTCAACATCATCATAAAGTTTTTCTACAGCCAATTTTAACATGGTTAAATTCATAATATTTTGTTTTAGTTTAGTTTATACGATTGGTTTTAATGATTTCATTAATTCTTGTTTTTTGTAATAGATTTTACCACCTAATTTATAGCCTTTAATCACTTTTGAATAGGTCCAGTTTTTAAGTGTACTTAATGATATGGATAAAAATTGAGCAGCCTCTTTTCGGCTTAATAACTCTTTACTTCTACTTTTGTTCTTTTTCATTTTCTTGCTCTCCTTTCTTTTTATGTATAAATTGTTTTACATCTTTAATCAAGTCTGAATTTTCAACAAGTGTTAAACCTATTGCTAAGGCTTCTTCAAATATCACTTTATCATATTTTGACTTGTAAAATGTAATTAGATCCACAATCTGTTGTGTTTCTGCATCTAAAGATTTATTTGGGTTTGTAGAGATGAGTTTACTCATTTCACTCAAAATAACTTTTAAATCATTCGTTTTATGCGTTTCTAACGCCTCAATTTTTAATTTGAGATTTTTAATTTTCTTCTTATGATAAACTTCAACTTCCTTTAATCGCTTAAATTCTTGTTCGTGTTGTTTTTCTTTTACTATTCTATCAACTTCAGCTTGAATGGTAATAGGACTTTTAATTGGAATTAACTGTCTTGATAAAATATATTTATCATTTACTCTTGATTTACCATAATAAATTAAGAAGGTTACTTCATTCGTAGTTTCATACATTGATTTACGGTATAAACTAAACTTATTTAATCGGTTTGTTCTATGAACAACTGTCAGTCCATCAATTTTAATTTCAAAATCTTTTGGTTTACCTTGACTTAATAGATTTGATAGTGAATTATAAATCATGTCAATGTTTTCTGAATTGTATTTTAACCTGTGTATCATATTCTAATTTTACATGAGTGAAAAATCTGGATTATCTAATTTATCCAAATCTTCATTGTCTTTTGGATTTGAATCTCTTTCATCCTGGAAATGAATCGCTGATTGTAAAATATCATCTTCCATCAATTCCAATTTATTGAAATCTGGATCAGAATCTAAATCAACATCTTTACTTGCACTTTTAATCGGTTTTGATTTTAGATTTTCAAGTGTAGTATCTTTTTTAGTAGGTTTATCAGGTTTAACCCCCTCAATTGTCACTTCTGAATCATTTGTATTTGACTTAGATTTTTCTTGATTCATTTTAATGTAGAGTGTTGCAAACCAATTGTCTTTTAAATCGGCTAACCGTTCTTGAGTATGTTCCATTTTTGGATTAGATTCAAAGTCCTTAGCTTTAGCAATACCATAAGACAAAGTACTCGCTCCAATTACTCTCAATACATTGGTTTTATCTCCTAAAAAGTGCCCACTTAATATCGCACCTAAACCAACAAATTTTGAATTTTTACCAGCTATTGCTCCTAATCCTGTTCCTGTGGCAATACCTACAATATCAACCAAACCTTTTAGTAGTGTATTTTGAATGTTGTCTTTGGTTTCTAACTTATTGTATTTTTCAACATATTTACTTAAACTATTCTTTTTTTCCTTCCGTTTCCCCATACCCATATTAGTTTAATTGTTAAATTTTACAACAAATTTACAACAGGAATTATGCTGTGGGTAGGGTTTGGGTAACCCGAAACATTAAAAAAAATTAATTACAGATGATTACAGTTTATTTCGTTTCACACTGATTCATTTGAATATCGATTAGTTCGACCACTTTAGTGAGACTTGTATTTACAAAATATGGTCTAATCACTTTAAGATTTTTTAGATAATAAGCATCACTTTTAAAAATTTCAGGAGCTGACCTGAGGTTTTTATAAATATTCGTATTTTTTAATTTATCATAACTTTTAAAGGGCACACCCAAAATCAAATGATATAAAGCAGACAAAGTTGTCATATCCGCATCAATTTTAGTGTTGATTCCGTAAGCTTTCATTAGAAAATACAAAGACAATACTTGTTGTTTTTGTGTAAACACATGACCATAATTTATTTTGGACTTTTTAAGTGTTTGGTTTGTCTCAATGGTGTTAAATTCTTTATACAATTGTTGACCAGCAATATAAAGGGCTAAAGCAGCGCTTAAATTTTCGACAGTTGATTTTAAAATCAACTCTTCTGATTGAATCAGTTCTTTTAATGTAAATTTATTGGATTGAATATACAATACATAATGGTCTGGAATTGATTTGTTTTTGTCTCCATTTTCAATTGCAATGGCTTCATTTTTTGCTTGAGTGGAGATATTTTGATAGTCGGCTAATAGTTCAAATGTTTTATCATAAGCGGTTTGTTGATTTAGCTTATAAAAATGTTCATAAGCTAGTTTTAGCCCATCAAATAAAATAGTTTGATTTGGAATAAATTCGTTGTTAATAAAGAGTATATCTTGAAAATGTTGTTTGGCGTATGATTTATCTGAAGCATTTTCAATTTCAAATAAATATCCTTTTTTTAAAACATTGTAATAATATTTTATGTTTTCTTGAAAAATGCTATTTGTAATTTGCTTGGCCACATAACTGTAACGCAATTAATTATTAAAAATTACACGTTTAACTCATATTAATTGCTTCTAATTACCCAAATCTGACCATTTTTGACACTTTTTAACTCATTTGACACTTATCTACACATTTTTAATGTGTTATAATGTGTTATAAACTGTAATGGTGTGTTTTAATCATTTTTGAAAAAACATAAATTCTTCAAACAAAATTAATGAGTGGGTTATGAGCCAGACACGTGACCCGACTTATCACTGTTTACAGGGTATTCATTTTACAAAAATCTACAAATCGGTAACAAAAGTGAACATTACGTTACCTGTTTTTGTTACCGGAAAAACTTAACTATTAAGCTACAAAAATATATTTAAACTTTTCTAATATTTGATTTTACTATATTTTCTATTGGAAATTGTTGCCTAAAACTGTACATTTGGTAAAACACCAATATTGTCTGTTCGTCCTTTTCTGACGGAGCATTTTTTATTGCTATTTGGCGTTAAATAAGACATTTAATTTAACAACTGACCAAATTTTAAACTTTGACGGAAAAATACCCAAAGAAGTAACCATTGAAGACAAAACAACCATTGTACAAATGAGGCTTATACAACAATTAGATGAAGACGATAAACAAACCGTTTTTAAAATAATTGATAAAATGCTTACCACTAAAAAGTATAAAGAGTTCTTTAAGAAAAATGTGGCTATGCTTTAACTCTATTCTCTTTTATCCAATTATCTAAAATATTTATATCGTTTAAATACCAATCATTATCGGTGTAAAGTTTTTTGTAGGTTTCGATTACTTTATTTAGGCGTTCTTCTTTCTCTAAATAAGAGGCTATGATTGAACTCAAAACTTCTTCTTTTTGAAAACTATCTTGTGTTTTTTCATTTTTAAAATCTGTACCCGGCAAGTTAAGTAATCTATTGTTAAAATAATTACTTATTCCTTTTACTGTACTAAGTTTTTCAAAATATGGTAAAGTAACTTTTTCCATAAACTCAATATGGTCTTTTATTATTGGTATTAAATCTGTATCTAAAAATATTTTATACTTGTAAGTAGAAAAATCATAATCATTTTCTAAAACAACAGCAAATTCCCTCTTGTCAAAATCAAAAACATTTAATTCACGTGCAAATTGAATACCTTGTGCTCTTATCGAAATTCTTCCTGATTTAGTAGGAAATATTTTTTCTAATATTTTAGTAATACTTTTTTCATATACTGTAAAAATTGGTTGAAAATTTATAAAATCTTCAAATTTTGAACGAATACCCCATGAAACAACTGAAGTTTCTTTGTAAAAGGATGCTGTTTCTATATTTAAATTATAGTTGTTTTTTTTATAAAAATTTACGAATAGATTATTAATTAATCGATTTCTTTTTTCTTGTATTGATTCTTTTTTCAAAATGCTTTATTTTAAAGTGATATTACTTATTCCCTCAATAGTTAAATCATTGCTACCACTACCTAATATATTCATTTTTAAATTACTATTATATGGTATCGCTGGTAAATCTGCCGCTGTAATTGGTGATGATGAATTAATGTTAAAAAGATCTTTTAATTCACCAAGTTTATCAGGATCTGTTGCTTTTATTGCAATAGAATTTACATTGCCATTCTCTAATTTTGGAAAAACTATTTTTTGATTATCTGTAGAGGCACTTATCCAATCTGTAGCCCAATTTTTATTTTTAGTTGTGAACTTTGCTTCTCCCAAATAATATTTTCCATTTTTAAAACCTAAATAATCAATTCTTATTTTTGTGCCATCAATTAATAAAGTAACTTGTTTAACTATTTGATTGTCTGTTAAATTGTGAATAGATTTAAATTTATTATATGCAGCTACATCCTCAAATCCTTGTGCCCAATGGTTAAGTGCTGCGTTGTTTGGTATTTCGGCACCTCTAACAATTTCCCAGTATTTTCCTGGGTTATCTAAAATATCATCAAAGGTTTCAAACCAATCAGAATGGTTTAATAAATCTTGTTTTAGATTAGGGTAATCATCAAGTCTTTGAATAATTTTATCAAAATGTGCGTCATTTACGTGGGACAAGTTTAATCTATCTAAAATTTTTCCAAGATTTGTATTATCAGCAACATTTAGAACATCTCCTAAACTTCCATTAATTGCATTTTTAAGCTTAGATTGAGTTACTCTGCCACTACTTAAAATATTATCAATTTTATTTAATGCTGTAACATTAGTTCTTAAACCTGAGTGGGGTATAGCTATTTCCCACGCATCAATCAGTTGTGGGTTTACATCAATGGCATTCTTAAAAGCAGTAGTTGCTAAATCTCCATCAAGTTTAGTCAGTAAAGCATTGTCCCAATTTTTGGCAGACAAGAAAGTTTTAGTGTCAGTTGGTAGATTTTTAAGATGTGTAAAGCTTGAAAATAAATCATCCACCCCATTAGCCAAGTAACCAACAAAACATTCAGAAAAATTACAGTTATTTTGAGCAGAAACACCCTCAGACATTACAAACCTAAACTTTTCTTGTAGAAATCCAATGTTGGGTTGGACTTCTTTTTCTAATCTCTGAAAACTTTGGTTTTGTTCAATTGAAAAATAAATTTTATTTTGTGGTAAACTTAGCTCCGTTTTAGCATAAGAAGTTTGTGCTCCAAACAAAAATGTTAGAAGCACAAAAGATATATGTTTTATAAATTTACGAAATGTCATTCTGATAAATTATTTTCTTTTTTTCAATACCTTCTGGCATTGGTAAATTAAATTCACTATCTGTTCGTTCTTCCCAAATAACATCTAACTCTTCAGGACTCACTTCTTTAATGTAAAAATCTGAAAGTTCTATGAAATCAAGTTTTTGAGCTATTTTATCATCATTTGTTATTACTCCAACAACATTACGATTCTTGTTGTAACCCCAAAGTGAGAAAGTCTCATCTTTATATCTCCCTTTAGTCTCTACTTTAAAAGCATTATTTAATTCATTTACATTAATGTTTCTGAAAAATATATTTGCTTTATCATCTAATTTAAAACCCTCTAAACTTCCGAATTCTTTATTATAAGATATTTTCCTATAGTTTTCAATTTCAGGATTTGTAATACCATGTCCATAATAACCAACTATTAACATCTCAATTCCATCATAAAAAGTATATACTCCTTTTCTTATCTCCATTAGGGTACAGATATAAATTTATTTTGATTCAAGTTAAACACTGCTTTTAATGTTTCTGTACCATCAGAAGTAACCTCCCATAATTCCGCTCCATCAACAGGTGTATTGTAAGGTGTTTTCCATTCAGGGACTCCTAGTTTACCATTATTTCCTCCTGTAAAACCATTACCTGTGTATGGAAAATCTCCAACTTCATTAGGTAGTTTAGGTACAATAGCATTTGGATTAGGAGTCTTGTATCTTATTACTCCAAAACTTCCATCACTTAACTTAAAAGGTTGTGTTCCGTTCCCTATAACATAGTCTAAACGCATACCATGGTAAATATCTTCAAATGTGGATAGGTGCTTTGCATCTTTTGCTGTTGTAACAAAACCTCCTATCTGAGTATAAGAGCCATCTAAATATTTTTGAATATCAGCTTTAGGAATAACTTTTTGAAGAAGAGTATTCCCATCTGGAGTTGGAATAGAATTTCTAACAGCATCAATTTTTGACATTTCCAAAGCAGACATTTCCGATAGGTCATACCTTTTTTGTTGAAGTAGTTTGAAGTCATCAATACTTAGACCTTGACCACTAGCTAAAGACGCAATATCGTCTGAAAAACCATTTAAAGAATTAACAAATGATTTCCCAAACTTTGTATTTCCCCCTGCATTAGCCAAACTCTCGCTAACTCCCTCAGAAAAATTAAAGCAATTTTGAGCAGAACCGCCCTGTACAACCACAAAA
>Ga0316206_1002613_pt1 | contig 11725 bp, 11 predicted proteins | sample 6monthpyrite_MG_FD_204942 | JGI IMG/M metagenome (GOLD analysis project Ga0316206, IMG submission 204942) | Microbial mat bacterial communities from mineral coupon in-situ incubated in ocean water Damariscotta River, Maine, United States -... | ecosystem: Environmental > Aquatic > Marine >...
TATTCTATAATCTCTTGTTTATATCTTGTAGCAAAATCTCCTATTGCTCTGTACCCCTGATAACCACTCATGGTAGCCATTATAGCAATCATAAGCACTACATCAATTTTATGCTGCTGTGCTTGTCCTCGTCTCTTGTCTTTTAGTGTTTTTAGCTCTTGGCGTAGTTTAAATTCATTCATAACTCATTTTAAGCAAAAAGTGTACTAGAATGAAACAGCCGTGGCACCAATATAAAGATAATTCACTTTTAGAAGATGCTCATAATGCTCATCTAAATCCATTTCTTATGACAATAATCCGAAGTATGATTTTAAATATTTTACACCTTAATGGTGCAAAATCTATACAAGAACAACTCATTAATAATAGATGGGATTTAGATGACTCTATTGCTCAACTTTTAAAAGTTAGTTTTTGATGGATTGGGGAGGGAAGAAGTTTTCGAGTTGTTTTTTGTTAGAACTTATTTTTGGTTTAAAATATTACAAATTCTTATTAACCAGCATTATTTTTAGATTTCTATAAATGTGTATATCCAGTTTCTCGTTCTATATATATAATGATTTTTTTTTCACTTGAGGCTGTAGCACATGTTTCTAAACATAATTCTATTTGGCAAGTATTTTTTAATAATTTTACACTTGTTTCATCTTTGTAAGCATGACTCTGTAAATGAGGACCACCATAAAATGCTCGGCCTAAAGAATCAAAAAATATTCTTTCTTTATTAGTTGCTATGGAACATCCAGCTGTAAAATCGACATCAACTATTGAATATTTTTCTCCTATTAGAAGCTCTCTTGTATTTCTTCCTTGAGCATCATCATATTGAACTGTTCCACTATAACCACCCGTTAGTAGCTTGCTTGTGTTTAAAGGGTTTACCGCAAGTTCACTTACATCTGGATTGCCGGTATTGCCGCCAGCTCCATCTGAAAATATTGAATATGTCCACAAGAAATCACTTCCATATTCAGTCTTTGAAAAAAATATTTGCCATCTCTTTTGATACCAAGTAACATTATTAGTGTCAAATTTATCATCCATCATTGCCAAATGCTGAGTATATCTTATATGAGAAATAACTTGGACTGCCGCTTCTTGAAGTGGGTTAGTTCTAGTATTTGGAATGATTACTGCAGCTAGAATACCGATAACAACTATTACAAAAACTAATTCTATCATTGTAAATGCTTTTTTCATGACAAATTCCTATCTGTAGTAATAATCATCAATTGTATCGAAAAAATATATAATTTGAATAATGGAAGAGAAAAAGAAAGGCTCAAGGAAAATTACTTCCTTGAGTTTAGAAGGTTACTAAATTGTTTCTGCTATTTGCACATCATATAAAATATCATCCATTGGATGTCTATACATTGGCATGGCAAGACGTTTTTCATCTAATATATGTCCGATAAAACCAATACTTCTACCTACGATGAAAAAGGAGTTTAAAGTACCAGAAGAAATAAACTCATCTATCTCAGTTTCTGAATAACCTAAAGCTCTCCACATGTCAACCATTAAAATACCGATTGTACCATCAACATTAAGAATTAAATTCTCTTTTTTAGATGTCGTTAATTGCTCAACAGTTAATGCATAGTCAAGTAACGGAGTAGATGGGAAATACTCTTTTGCAAATTTCTTCAAACCTTCAACTCTTAAATCAGGATTTTTAAGAGATTTTATTCTATGTCCAATTCCTGGAATAGGAATACCCTCTTTTTTCATGTGATTTAAAAATTCTGCAGGATTTAAATTATTATCATTTGCATATTTAAAATGTTGTGCTGCACCATCAATAGCACCACCAAATCTTGGACCTATTGTTAAAAGTCCTGTTACTAATGCTTCAACGACTGATTTTCCAGCCCTTGTTGTTACTTTTGCATTATGCGCACCAGATACTGCTGGACCATGGTCTGCAACAGTTTTAAGTACAGTTTCAATAAATTGAGTAGCCCATAGTGGATACTGTTTTTTGAACCATAATAAAGAGATAACATCACCTATACCTTTACCTGTATCGGGAGTTGCCAATGAAGAGATCGGGAAACCTGCATAAGTGGCCTCGTCTCCTCTGTCATCAGAAATAGTACAAATAAACTCTTTACTTTTTCTAACTTTTGGAACTGTTTCCATCTCAGGTTCAGGAATATCAGTAATAATTCCTTCAGCTTTCAATTTTGTGTAAACTTTATTAATAGTATCTGGTAAATCATTAAATGATTGGGGTACATATATCCCAGCTTCAGCCATCGCTTTATTTTTTGAAGCAGCTGTTTCAGCATCAGCATTTGCACTTGCACCTGCATGACCAAACTGAACACCTGAGCTAAAATGCTTAGCAATTGTACCGATACACCAAGCGATAACCGGTTTAGTAATCTCTCCAGCTTTTATAGCATCAATGATTTTATACTCTTCAGTACCACCAACTTCACCTAAAAGTACCATATATTTTACATCTGGATTTTTTTCCATTCTAAGCATATTGTCAATGAAAACAGAACCAACAAATCTGTCACCACCGATAGCAACACCCTCAGCAATACCATCTGCATTAATAGCAATAATATTTGAAAGTTCGTTAAATAAACCGCCTGAACGAGTCACAAGTCCACATGAACCACTTCTGTGAAGTTTTGAGTTTACGATATTTTCAATCGTACCACCGATATTTGCAATTTTAAATGCTCCCGGTGCGATTGCTCCAACAGTAGCAGGTCCAATTACTGTAACACCAGCATTTCTTGCTGTGTTATTCATTTTTCTTGCAAGTCTTTCAGGAATACCTTCAGCAGTTACCATGATAGATTTGAATCCACCAAGTTTTACAGCTTCCATAGTTACATCATAAGCCGTTCTAAATGAAGCAAAGTTTAAGAGTACATCAGCATTTGGATGAGCTTTTTTAGCATCAGCAGTTGTTTTGAATAGTGGAACCATTATTTCATCTGGACCCCAGAAAAATTTCTCAAACTTATTTCCACTTGTAGGGGCTACAATAGCCGCTACTGAAGGAGTTTTTCTTTTAATAGTGTAATCATAATCTAGCATTCTTTGAATAGCAGTTGTGTTGTTATTCCAAAAAATTGCCTGTGTGTCTTTTGTATATAATTTATTCATATTTAGCCCCTACTTCTCTAATGCCATTCTAACAATGTCAGTAACATGTGTTTCTGGTCCATAAACTTCTATATTAAGACCTAATCTGTCTGCGGCTTCTTTGATGTCTTTTAAACCTTTTTCATAGTTTGGACCGCCACGACGAACATATATTTTCGTTTTATGTTCTTTTATTTTTGCTGCATTTTCTTCAAATGATTGAATAATCCCTGTAAATGTTTTTGCAACATCTGTAAAGTTAGCAATTGCTCCGCCAATGATTAAGATTTTATCTTCACCTTTAGGGTCTTTATGTCTAGTCATAAGATCAATTATAGTATCTGCATAAAATTTAGTCTCACTAGTAGTTGGTCCACCAGAATATTCACCATAATTAGCAAGATCAGCAATACTACCGCCATTTGCTTCTGCAAAATCAGCAATCGTATCAGCATAAACAACCGAAGCACCACCACCGGCAACCATTGTCCATACTCTACCCATTGGGCTTAAAATAGTTAATTTTAATGAAGCACCAGATTTACTATCTGCAAGAGCAACAGCTTTTTCTTCAGGTGACTGATCTTCCATACCAAATGCAGTAGGATAGTCTATCTCACCCCAAGTGTCTTTCATCATAAAACCAGCAGTATCATCAAGCCTTGCAACAAGGTCTAATATCGCCATGTTATTGCCTTCAAGCATAACAATTGGATTGATTTCTAAATAAGCAAAGTTCATATCTCTGTAAAATTTAAAAAATGCTATTGCAAAAGATGCAAAACCTTCTCTGTTTTGAGCTGGAATATCTGAAGGGATATTTGCTTTTATGGCATGTTCCATATTAGCATCGTTCATGTCAATAGGGATTACAACTTCATTTACTTTCTCATCCCAGCCTTCTTCAACTTCCATACCACCTTCGGCTGACATGTAAAGTACATCATCTTCACCGACACATGTAGCAGAAATATAATATTCTTGCTCTTGCGAGTGCGGAGTAAATGGTTCAACTATAAAATGTGTTAAAGTCCCATGTTGACCAGTGAGAAGTGTTGTAGTATGAGCTATCTTTTCATCTATCCACTTAGCTGCAAAATCTAAAGACACATCCCCCGGCTTTTTATCTTTAAAAAGTACCAAGTCGTTTTTGCCTCTTTTACCAAAAAGCATATCCGGTTTAGCAACAAGAGCCTCTTGTTTCAACCATTCAAAACCATGTTTGCTAGCTATTTCTAATAATTCTGCTCCACTTGTAACTAGAACAGATTTGAATCCATAATGAAATCCACTAAAATAATTTTCCCATTGCTTGGAAAATAGTGCTTTACCGTCATATTCGCGTATCGCTTTCTGAGCCATTGCCACTCCCTATTTTTATGTTTAGGGCATATTTTACCATATCTTATTTAATTAATATCATCTCTTTATAATTAGAATAGATAGATTTATTTATTGTTTATTTTTGTAACATTTGCACTATAAATCAATTTATTTTTGTAACTAATCGTAACATTTGAAATATTATTTGTTCCTACATCATTCTCTATTAAAAGATAAGTATCACATTTTTTAATACCATAAAATTTTAACCTTTTAGACATTTTAGATTCCGTATTAACACAGGTAATATTTTTTGACTTTAATTCTTCTGACAACTCTTTTGCTATATGCATGTTATAAACAAAATGGTTCTGCGGCTTGTCTAGGATTAAATACAATTCCTTGTTAAATATTACAAAAAGGCTATTTAGTACCAAAAAAAGTAAAGAGAGGATAAATGTAAACTTATACCCTTTTCGGAACATTTTTAATCTAACCTTATAGGAACTTGAAAAAGTTTTTGCAGCCAAGGGCAATGCAATGATTAAATAAGGTGCAAAAATTTCTACACTCACTCTTTGTCTAAATGATAAAATTAATGAGATAATAAATGTAACCGATGAAATAAACCACAATAGGTCAATCTTTTTCGTCAAATATCTTCTATATAAAGTATAAACAAGATATATAAAAATTATAGGTGTAAAAATTGCTGAATATACCCCCATTGAATCTAAAAAGTGACCTTTAGGTAGCCCCGGCACGTCAAACCCATACATATAGAGTAAATAAATAGACAATAATCCATTAAGAATCAAATATGATGTATCTTTAGTATATTTAGAAAATATAATTAAAGATAAAAAGAGATAAAGAAATCTGCCATCTATTATGGAAAAAATAATCAATAATGGATACGTGAAATTTTTTGAAATATTATTGTAAATGTAAACAAATAGAAGAAGCCCAAATATTACCAATCCAGCACTATTTACTAGTAATGCAGAGCTTATCACCCCAGGCAATAGTATAAACACAACAACAAGCCACAACCTATCCCTTGTATTATCTAAATATTTTTTTGAAATTTCATACATTAAAATTACGCTAAGTAGATGTAACACAATCATAGGGAGTCGTAATGCAAAGTCATTTTGACCAAAAATAGTAAGCGAACTTTTTACAATGGCTTGTAAAAATGAAAAGTTACCATAAAGCAAAGATGCCTCATAGTAGGATATAGACAACTCATTAGTTTGTAAGAGCAGTATTGTGGCATCTACTCCTATGATAAGGAATAAGATGTATCTATGCATCATATATTTAAAAAATTGCCAATGATTTCATGCCCATATTCACTCATTATCGATTCAGGATGAAACTGCACTCCATAAATATTTTTGTCTTTAATTTTAAGTCCCATTATTTCATGGTCGTCTTCACTAAATGCTGTTGCTTGGATACTTGAGGGCAATGAGTTTTTGTCCACTATAAGGGAATGGTAACGTGTTGCCACAAATTTTTCCGGTAAATCTCTAAATAATTTACAGTCGCCGCTTTGTTTCATGACAGATGTCTTACCATGCATCATGTGTCTTGCACGGGTCACTTCAGCACCAAAAACTTGAGCAATGCATTGATGACCTAAGCAAATACCTAAAATAGGGAGTTTGTCTTTAAAATAATCGATAACTTCTAAAGTAACACCCGCTTCATTAGGGGAAGCAGGACCGGGGGAAATAATAATTTTCTCTGGGTTTAATTTTTCTATCTCTTTTACACTCATTTCATCATTTCTGATTATCTTTAAATCTGCCCCAAGTTCCCTACAATATTGCACAATATTATAAGTAAAACTATCATAATTATCAATCATTAAAATCATTCTTTATCTCTCTCCCTAATAAACCCCTATTTAAAGGGGTTTCACAACTTATAAATATTCAATCCGAATTATGCAGCAGGAAATTAAAAAACTCCTTCATCATTGCACTTAAGGCACATTCAAAACGATTTTTAGAAATATCTACTGCATAATTCTGGTTCAAATCATTATATTTTTAACCGTAATTCAATCCTATCTATATTGTATAAAAGAATTATATCAAATTCTACAAAAGACTATAATAGCACTTTCAAAAATGCCACCTTAAATTATAAACTAAGGACTTTAAAGCTTTGTTTTTTGAGCTTTCAGCTTTATCTTTGTAAATTATATCATACATTTGTTTTATGGTTGAACTCTGGAACTATTTCCTTTAGCTTAGCCAGTTTATCATCACATGCAAGAAGTTCCGCAATATCTTTATTTAATTTATCTATATCATATTTAGTTGGTGCGGCAACTGTAATAGATTCATAATCAGTTTTTGCATTGATGTCATCTATAAGCAGTTCCTCATACAATTTTTCTCCGGGACGAAGACCAATAAATTCTATTTCTATATCTGTTCTGCCACTTAAATCTATCATTTTTTTTGCTAAATCTACGATTTTTACAGGTTCTCCCATATCTAAAATAAATATCTCTCCACCAGTTCCAATTGCCCCTGCTTGGAGCACAAGTTCACAGGCTTCGGGAATAAGCATAAAATATCTTGTAATATCTGGATGCGTAACTGTGATATTTTTTCTATTTTCTATTTGGGATTTAAACTTGGGGATTACGCTGCCACTACTTCCCAAAACATTTCCAAATCTTACAGCCACTATATCTGTACAACTTTCATTAGAGTTTTCTGAAGAAATATTTTTGCTGTCGCAAAAAGCGGTTCCCCTATTTTGAGCGTAAAGTTCACAAATCCTCTTTGTAGCTCCCATTACATTTGTTGGTCTCACTGCTTTATCTGTAGATATCATTATAAATTTTTCTACACCGTATTTTATGGATAGGTCTATGACATTTTTAGTGCCGACTATATTATTTAATATACCCTCATATATGTTTGCCTCGACCATTGGAACATGTTTATAAGCAGCTGCATGAATAACAATTTCTGGCATATGTGCCTTAAATGTACTCTCCAAAAAAAACTTATCTACTACATTTTGCATGACGGAGATAGTTTCTATTTTTTTAATCTCTTCTGTTATGGTATAGAGATTGTATTCACTATTATCCAATAATATGAGTTTCTTCGCACCAAATTTTTGACATTGCCTACATATTTCACTGCCTATACTTCCACCTGCTCCAGTTACTAAAATTGTTTTATCTTTTATGAAAGATGCTATTTTACTTTTATCTAAATCTTGTGGATACCGAGCCAACAAGTCTTCGACTGATATATCTTTAAGCTGAGTTGAAAAATCTTTGCCTACTGAAATCTCATCTATAGAGGGTAAAATTTTTATCTCTTTAAAATACAAACTTAAATCATTGTAAATTTCTTTAATAGTATCTTTGGGGGCTAAAGGTATAGCAATTACCAACAAATCTAATTTACTATCTCCTATACTCTTTTTTAGATTGCTTTGTGAAATAACTTTTATAGAGTCGATAGAACGATTTTGTATTATTTTATCATCATCTACAAAATATATAACCTTATATGCACTATTAGAAAGCTCTGATTCTAGTTTTATTCCTGCTTTCCCTGCACCATAAATTACAACTGATTTTGTTTTTTCAACACGACTTCGATTTATTAAATAATAATACAGATACATAATAAAATTTATGACAAATATATACAAAAATAATTCTGATGCTAAAAATGAAAACCTGACATATCCATAAAATATAGGTGAATACACTAAAAATGCCATAAGATACACAAAACTTTTTAGAAGAAATGTTTTTGGAGAAACTTTTGACCACGAAAGAGAATAATCATTAAGAATTACTAAAGATGCAATGACACGCACTGACATCACGCTCAATACAAGCATATAATCAAAGTGCATGTGAAAAATAAAAAATGTCCACAAAAATGTACTAAAAGTCAGTACTATTATTACCAAAAAATTCAATAGTATCTTATCTATATTCATGTATGAAGTTCTCTTTTTTATTTATTGCTAGCCTAAAAAGATTTTATCATAATTTTCGGCTTAATTAAACCCGAATTATGCAGTAGGAAATAAAAAAACTCATTCACCATTGTACTGGGGGCAACATTCATTAAAAATTTATCACCAATAATGTGGCTTAAAATTTTCACTAAACACCCCTTAAGCACAAGCATAAACAATTTTTAGAAATATCTACTGCATAATTCGGGTTAAATTTTTGAACTTTTAGGTCGAAGAAAAATAAGTCAATCTGCTTGAGCATAATTAAGTATCAATAAAATACGTAGGTTTTTAATCAAAAATACGCATTTAAAGATTGATACTGATATAAACTAGTTTGGCTATATTGTAGAAAAGTAATGATATTAAAAATGCTTGAAAGTATCTAAAATAAGCGATAACTCCTCTATCACGAACATGGAGATATTCCTGTGGGAGTCTTAAAATAAAGCTGTATATAGAATTATACAACCGCAGATAAGTATTTTTCATTGCTACTTTATTACAACAATTTATCGCTAATTGAGACTCAATCGAAAATAAGCCCCAATTATTCATTACCATGGAGCTTAAACTCAAGATTGATACAATTAGCCAAAATAACTGTCCTTCCCATCCGTATAGTCATAAAATGATTCTTCAGAGCTTTCTTCATAATCATAATCATAATCATCACCACAAGGGTTTTCTAACTCTTCATCTTCTCTGTCATCGATATAAACTAACATGATAAATCCTTTTATCTATAGAGTTACTTATAATATCGAACATTTTTGTTTATTATGTAGAAAAATCATTATCAATTATGCTGTGATGATGCTTTGAGCTTATGATATGGACTTGTGAACTATAGTAAAAAATAAAATAGTTATTTTTATCATCTTCTTGATAGCAGTTCTTTATAATTTCATCAAGTAACTAAAGCTTTTTTGTGAGGAGAGATTATTAAGAGCCGTTACAGCTCGAAGATTAGTAAAATCTCTGAGCTGCATGGTTGAATTTCGAGGCAAGTCAAATTTAAAAAATTTCTATGGTTGCCCTGCTTAAAAAGTTTTTATGTCTGAGTCTTTAAATTTATAAAAAGTATAATCAGCATTTGGGAGTTGCGTAGGAAAAGCATATTGAGGATCGTTAATTAAACCATACATAGTAGGATCTTGCACCTGTAATTTTGCTTTAGTATTTGGTTTCCACTCAGTTGATGCTTTCGCAAGACCGGCTGCTGAGTCATGCATGCCAACATTTGATGTCATTACCCAATATATATATTCAGTCATCATAGTTGCATAGTCTGCAGTCTGATCATTATAAAACCACCAAGCACTTGAAGGGTATACCCATCCTCCAGCCGGCATAACAGTTACCCTACCACCACGAGCAACATCCATAGCTTGAGCCATAGTTGAAGTTGCAGTATTTGATTCTTCAAAAACTGCTGGATAAACTTTTGAATAGCCAAACTGTGTAATTAAATGAAAAATCTCTTCAATAGATGCATCATGACTAAGTCCATCTGCGTAATTATCAACAGTTTCATAAGCACCTAATGTTGTAGCAGCTGTAGATACTGCTCTTAGTATGTCATTATCAATTGTGACTAAATTACCTTCTTGTAGGTTATACATTGTTTCATATGCACTTTGACTTATCAAACTGTCAAGAACTGCTTGATTATCTGCTTTACCATCTTCATTGTTGTCAATTAGTTCAGCCATAATATTAGCGGCATGTAATAGTTTTGCATTTGGAACTTCTGATGTTGCAAGTAGATTAATACCAAATACTGTTAAACCTTTAGATAAATTAGCTGATTTGGCTAAAGCAGTTGTAATACTATTACTTGCTGAGCTGCCAACAGCGCCAACTGCTAGTGTTGTTGACGTGTTTGTCGAAACCCCACCGTCAACAATAGCACTAACAGCTCCACCAGTAACAGTAGATTGTCCTTTGGTTGGAACAGATGCCAAACCTAATGTACTTGTTACAAATGTTAAGAAGTTTTGTTTAGTTCCAATTTTACTAGATGCCTGATTAGCACCAACATCAAATGTAAAGGTATCTGCTCCACGAACATTCACAGAAGCACCATTACTTAAATTTAGTATCAGCTCGTCTGAGACAACTTTACTAGAGCTAATAGTTAATCCACCAACAAGTTCAATCGTATTAGTCCCACCTTGATCAATAATAACAACAGTATTACCAGAAGATATAAGAGAAGGGTTTATTGAGTATGTTTGGTTTGATTCATTACCTACATAGGAATCACCAGCTGTTTGGATTAGTACATAGCCATCTGTTACTCTTTGGATACCTGCCTGTAAGCTTAGAGTAGTAAATAGGGTTGATAAAAGTATCTTGAAGGTTCTATTCATTGTAGTTTTCCTTTTCTTAGTTACGCCACTGTCATATCAACAGTAGATAAAGTACTGTCAACAATGCCAGATAATGTCAGCTGATAAGTATTGCCAGAAGTATCTGCATTAAAAACAATATCTGTTAGGCTGTTTATACTTGAAACAGAAACAGTGACACCACTTACAAATGTTCCAGTTGATGCAGTCCCTGTTGATACATCAGTAAAAGTTAAACTATCTTCTCCAACCGTAAAACCAGAGAGTGTAATATTAGAAGTAAGTTTAGACACTACACTTCCGGTTGAGCTGTCAATTGCATAAGTGAAATTTTCAGCTGTGCCATTTACTGCTGTAGTGTTGGATATGATAGCAATGCTAGTTTTAACGATGGGAGTTACAATACTAGCAGTACTAGTGATTTCAGTTCCATCAACAGAAACTTTACCTCCACTGTATGCTAAATTCACTAGAGAACTATTAAATGACAATTGCTTACCACTGACAGATGACAATGTCATTATGGTATTGCCATTTAAATCTTGAACTTCCATATTGGAACCAAAGCCTTGCTTAAATTTATAGTTAGACATATCTCCAGAAAAATCTGCTCTTTCAATCGTTGAGTCAATCACAACGCCTGTCACCCCTGAACTAATAGACACTCTATCTGTTGAATTAGAAGTACCATAAACTGTTGTACCGTTATTGCCAATATTCCAGGTGCTATCTGTTGTTTCCAAATATATTTTTCCCATATTGAATATCCTTTTAAATTTTTATAAATTACTTAATAGACTTCTTGCATAACCCATCAAACAACAGCGAATCCTCTATCCCAATTTATCAAAGCACATATCAAATTAAACCGTAATCCAAATCTTTTTCGTCTATTCCTATACTTTTGAGCAACAATT
>Ga0316206_1002614_pt1 | contig 11725 bp, 8 predicted proteins | sample 6monthpyrite_MG_FD_204942 | JGI IMG/M metagenome (GOLD analysis project Ga0316206, IMG submission 204942) | Microbial mat bacterial communities from mineral coupon in-situ incubated in ocean water Damariscotta River, Maine, United States -... | ecosystem: Environmental > Aquatic > Marine >...
TAGCTAAGGATCCAGGTACAATTGATTTTTTGGCCAGTGACCTCTATATCAAAGCAGCTGATTCGTCGATTAGAGGTGACGCCTATACGGCAGCATTTCTTTTTAAATATGTCGTAAAATTAAAACCAAATGATGATTATGTTAAAAAACGTTACGCTATAGAATTGATTCGCACTGAAAAGTTAGAGGAATCTGCAATTTTACTTAATGAAATCTTTAAAAAAAATAAAAATGACGAGTCTGTTGGCCTGATTTTAGGGGGCGTTTTTACCGCCCAAAAAAAGTATAAAAAAGCCCAAAATATTTATAGCGAAATCATTAAACATAACCCAAAAAGCGAAGAGGGCTGTGTCTTCCTTGCGAAAGCTCATATTAGAAATAACTTGTATTTTAAAGCGCGGAGACAGCTTAATGTTTGTGAGAAAAAAATGCCAAAGGCTGCGATTTTTTCTTATTACAAAGGCAAGATGGCGCTGGAAAGAGGGGATAAAAAAACCGCTAGAACGGACTTTTTGAAAGTTTTAAAAATCGATTCTGCATACTATCAGGGTGCTTTGGGGTTGGGCCTTTTGTTGGAAGAAAAAGAGAACTACAAAGGTGCAGCAGCTGTTTATAGAAAATTTTTAAAACAGCATCCGAATAATTATTCTGTTTTAACGAGAATGGTGCAAATATTATTTGTTTTAGCAGAGCATGAAGAAATTATTCCATATGCAGAAACGTTATCGAGTCTCGATCCTAGTGACCTAGATCTTAAAGTTAGGCTTGGCATTCTCTATACCGATGCAAAAAAATATGCAGAAGCCAAAGAGATTTTTAAATCACTTCTTAAGGCAGTGCCGAATAGCGATAAAGTTTTGTATTACTTAGGTGCCCTTCATCAACAGACGAATGACTTTTTAGCGGCCATCAATTTTTTCAACAAAGTCCCTCCCTCTAGTGCTTTATTTCACGATAGCAATATCCAGATCGCACAAATTCTTAATAGATTAGCAATGCGCGATAACGAAATGGGCCAGCAAAGTGGGGAAGATAAACTGGTCAGCTTTGTGGCAGAAAAAGGCAAAATACAAAGGCAATTAAATATTGAGTTAAATATCATTCTCGGTGGGTTTTATGAATCTCGATTAGATTTTTCTAAGGCTTTAGCGGCCGTTGGAAGTGTCGCTGGTTTAAAGGGTTTCAATGAAGGGCATCAATATTATTTTGCGTCTCTCATGGAAAAAAATGGAGACTACAAAGGTGCCCGTACAATTGTTTTTAAAATGTTGCAAGAAAATCCAGACAATGCTCATGCTTTAAATTTTTTGGGTTATTCCTACTTAGAAAAGAATGAAAAATTGCCGTTGGCCTATAAATACATTTCTAAAGCAGTCGGGTTAAAACCGAATGATGGTTTTATTAGAGATTCTATGGGATGGTATTATTACAAAATTGGCGAGTTAGAAAAAGCTTTGGTAGAGACCAAGAAGGCTTGGAAGTTGGTCAAATCAGATCCAGTTATTGCGCGTCATTTAGCCATTATCTATAGGGATCTCAATAAGCATGGTATGGCCAAAAAATATTTGGTGGAGGCTTTAAAACATTGCAAGCAAGAGTCGGAAAAAAAGGAAGTTTTAAAGGCGCTACAGGAATTAGACCAGAGGCGTATTCCCGCCTCGGCAAAATAATATTTCTTTTTTTATTAACCTCTTGTGGCCATTTTTCTAATAAACCTGGCGTTCCCACAAAAAAAAACTCTATTGATAAAATATGTTTAAGTGCAGAGGGTAGAGGTCGCGTACACTTTAAATCTAATAAATACTTATTTGGGTACTCTTCCAGACTAGATAAAGACCAAGCAAAATGGATACTTGGCATGGAGCTACCTATCTATGGAGAGGAAGTTGTGAGCTTTAATTTTTCCAAAAAATCATTAAAAAAAGTGTCTGGAAAATTTTTTAAAAGGTTGCTTTCGCAAACCTACGAGATGAACAATAGCAGGTACTATCGTTCAATGCTAAACCAATTTATGAAAAAAATTAATGAGTTTCTGTTATATTATAGCGCTCAGGCGACGCGGGAAATGGCGCCATTTGGCAAGATTGCTTTTACTGAAGATGGTCTTGCAATAAGATCTCAAGTGGAGGGTATGGAGTATTTCTTTTTAGTGGAGGCGCTGCGCTTAAAAGATGGGTATTATCAATTATTGCGTATCTCTATGCCGTCAATCTCGACAGGTAGTATGAGTGTTAAAAATTCTCCTATCGAAATTAATTTATTTTTGACTTCTTGCATGGTGAGTAAATCTTAGGCGCAAAGGGGCCAATTTGTTACCATAAACGACCAATTTACTCTGAGCGACGCATTATTATGCGTCTTTAAAGCTTCGAACTGCTTATTGGTAGTAAAATCGCAGTTTTTTTTATATACATATGGGCCAACTGAAGAATTGGTTGAATATTACCCTACCCGCAAGGAATTTTAATTATGAAGCAAAAATTGATTTTTTCAACATTACTTTCATTTTTCATTTTATTCGTTGGCTGTACTGCACAAAAAGATGGGACAGAAAAGGTTCTCAACCTGTCAATTACCGCAAAAGTCAAAGGTATGGATCCTATTTATGCGAATGATAAGTACTCTGGCAATGAAGTGGCCAGGGTCTACGAAGGGCTATTGGAATACCATTATCTAAAAAGACCTTATACATTGGTGCCAAATTTGGCAGCAGCGATGCCAACGGTTTCCGAAGATGGACTAACCTATACTTTTAAAATTAAAAAAGGTGTCTTCTTTCAGGACGATCTTGCGTTCCCAGGAGGAAAGGGCAGAGAGCTAAAAGCGGCTGACTTTGTATACTCTATTAAAAGGCTAGCCGACCCGAAATTGCAGGGACTTGGTTGGTGGCTATTAGAGGGAAAAGTTGTCGGCTTAAATGAGTGGAGAAAAAAATATTCCGACCAGCCAAAGGTCGATTACAATGAGGACATTCCAGGACTTAAGGCCCTCGATGACTATACTTTACAGTTTAAATTAATAAAAAGCTTTCCACAATTTTTATACTCTTTGGCGATGCCTTTTACTTTCGCTGTCGCCCGAGAAGTAGTTGATAAATACGGTGCCGAATTTATTAATCATCCGGTGGGAACAGGGCCCTTTATGCTGCCAGAATTTAAGCAAACGAATAAAATTGTCTATAAAAAGAGTCCGACTTTTAGAAAAAAACTCTATCCAAGTGATGCCTCACCTGAATTCCAATCCTTTTTAAAAGACGCTGGCAAGCCTTTGCCTTTCGTAGATAAAGTCGTGGTTAATTTAATAGTGGAGAGTCAGCCCAGGTGGTTGAATTTTCAAAAAGGTAAAATTGATGTTATAGGTGTACCTAAGGACAATTTTGATGCGGCGATCACACCCGATCGAAAATTATCAACAGAGCTGACCAAAAAAGGTATCCACTTATTAATAACTCCCTCTCTCGATGTCACTTATACCGCTTATAATCACGATCTCAAACTTTTCCATAATGTAAAACTTAGAAGGGCGATGTCTCTAGCTTATGATATTAAAAAATCAAATGAGCTTTTTTATAATAATACTGCCCTGCCAGCGCAGTCAGTCGTTCCCCCTGGTATTGCCGGCAATATTAAAGGCTATGCAAATCCCTATAGAAATAAAAATATCGCATTGGCGAAAAAATTATTGGTGGAGGCGGGTTTCCCCAATGGTGCAGGTCTACCAGAAATTACTTACGATTGTCCTTCATCAACTGTTTCCAGGCAGATTGGAGAATTCTTTAAGAAAAATATGGCAGAAATTGGCATAAATATTAAGGTTGTGACAAACCCATGGCCTGAGTTACAAAAGAAAATCACTCAAAGAAAGGTCATGCTTTATGGCATTGCTTGGGGTGCAGATTATCCCGATGCAGAAAATTTTCTGCAACTTCTCTATGGCCCAAATAAGGCCCCTGGTGCCAATGGTTCTGGCTTCAATGATGCAGGCTTTAATCAAGATTTTGCCAAAGCGGCATTGATGCAAGATTCTCCCGCAAGAACTACATTGTATGAAAAGTTGAATAAGTTTGTTGCCGAGCAAGTTCCTTGGATTTTTGGTGTGCATAGGCAGAGTTTTACATTGCACCACGAATGGCTGAGAAATTATATCCCAACAGATTTTGAACATGGACAAGCGCAATATTTATCCGTGGACTTGGTGACAAGAAATTTAAAAATTAAAGAACTCTAAGAGGTTTTAGTGAATATCTACATTTATATTTTTCGTAGGTTATTATACGTCATTCCCGTGCTGCTTGGTGTTTGCCTTATTATTTATGTTTTGTTCAACCTGGTCTCACCCGATCCCACTATGATTATGTTGGGCAAGCACGCGACTGCTGAGCAAATGGCCGAACTAAGACATGAGTTAGGATTGGATAGAAGTTGGTTATTGCAATATTTTGATGTTGTGAAATCGGCTTTTACCTTTGATTTTGGGCGCTCCTATTCTACCAAACAACTTATTAGTGAGATGATAATGCAAGGCGCTATTCCTTCGCTAACTCTGACAATACCGGGGTTTGTTCTGGCGACGATGATAGCCATCTCGATTTCATTGTTGGTGTCTTTCTATCGTGGCAAGTTCCTGGATAAGTCTATTGTATTTCTCTGTGTCACAATGGTGTCGATCTCGAGCTTGGCCTATATTCTTTTTGGTCAATGGTTCTTCGCTTATAAGTTGGGAGTGTTTGAAATCTCCGGTTATGAATATGGCTTTCCATACTTTATACCTTATGTTCTTTTGCCAATTCTTATTTGGGTTTTGCTTTCTGTGGGTCCAGATGTTCGATTTTATAGGACTATTATCCTCGATGAAATCTATCAAGATTATGTGCGAACTGCCCGTGCTAAAGGTTTGGGAGAGACAACCATTCTTTTTAAGCATGTGCTCAAAAATGCCATGATTCCGATTATCACTTATTTAGTGATTCAAATTCCTTTTTTAATTTTAGGTGCCCTTTTATTAGAGAGTTTTTTCGGAATTCCTGGGCTTGGTGGCATTACTTTAACAGCGATTAACTCGTCAGATTTTCCTGTTATTAAGGCCATGGCAATCCTTTCAGCAGTGGCCTATATAATATTTAGCGTGATCACTGACGTACTTTATACTCTAGTTGATCCTAGGGTAAGACTAAGCTAATTGAGGTTGGATATAATGGAAACGATACAAGCAACACTGCCAGCGGCGCAACAAGAAACTGTTCAAAAATCTAAGTCTCTTTGGCAACATGCATTTGGCAGTTTAATTAAGGATAAGATGGCGTTGACTGCCCTCCTTGTTGTTGTGATCTATGCTGTCGTCGCGATTCTCACCGGGCTAGGGCTCGTGGCAGGGGATTGGGCCGTAGAGGTGGGAACTTCATATGAGGCACCAAGTTGGTCACATATTTTTGGCACTGATATTTTTGGTCGTTCGGTCTTAGCGAAAACCATAAAGGGAGCAGAAATAGCCATGTCCATTGGCTTAAGTACGGCCATCCTTTCCATGATCATTGGCGTCTTTTTTGGTGCTATAGCGGGATATTTTGGTGGAAAAGTTGATGAAATCATTGTTTGGTTTTACACAACTTTTTCTTCGATACCTAGTATTATGCTGCTGGTTTCTATTACATTTATTTTAGGAAAAGGCTTATTGGCGGTTTATTTAGCTCTCGGTTTAACAAGTTGGGTTAGTTTATGCCGACTTATTAGAGGGGAAGTGATTCGTCATAAAGATAGGGAATACGTGCAGGCTGCGGGGGCCATTGGCGGTGGCCATGCGCGAAAACTTTTTATCCATATACTGCCTAATGTTTTGCATATTGTGATCATTAATTTTTCGTTACAATTTCAAATAGCTATAAAGTCGGAGGTTATTCTTTCTTATCTTGGGCTGGGTGTGCAAGGACGGCCGAGTTGGGGAACGATGATTGACGACGCTAAGCTTGAGTTGGCGCGGGGTGTATGGTGGCAATTAGCGGCAGCAACTCTTGCCATGCTCTTCATTGTTTTGGCCTTCAACCTGCTGGGGGATGCATTAAGGGACGCCCTTGATCCAAAGCTAAAAGGTAAGTAAAATTGATATTGGCCTGTTTGTTAATGAATTAGGAAGTCAAATGTCCGAGAAAATATTAGAAGTCAAAGATTTAGTTGTAGAGTTTAATACCGATAGAGGACCGATTACTGCTGTTAGTGGTGTTAGCTTTGAGGTTTTCAAGGGACGAACATTAGGCATTGTGGGAGAGTCGGGTTCAGGGAAGTCCGTTTCGGCACTTTCTATAATGCGCCTAATCCCGAGTCCTCCAGGTAGAATAAAAAGTGGCGATATCATTTTTAGAGGTGAGAGTCTGCTGGATATACCAATGGATGACATGAGAAGAATTCGCGGCAATAAAATTGCCATGATTTTTCAAGAGCCCATGACTTCCCTAAATCCCGTCTTCACTGTGGGAAATCAAATTATTGAGGTCTTGGAGCTGCATCAAAAAGATTTATCAAAACCAGAAAGAGTAAGAAAGGGTATTGAACTTTTAAAACTGGTTGGGATTCCAAGCCCACAGGCCAGATTTAAGGAATACCCTCATCAACTTTCTGGGGGAATGAGGCAAAGGGTTATGATCGCCATGTCATTGGCCTGCGAACCAGATATCCTTATTGCGGATGAACCTACGACGGCATTGGACGTCACTATTCAAGCACAAATCTTGGACTTAATGAATAAACTTAGAGATGAACTAGGAATGGGAATTATCTTTATCACTCATGATCTAGGTGTAGTGGCCGAGATGTGCGATGATGTTGCTGTCATGTATTGTGGGCGTATAGTAGAAAAATCTGATGTCCGATCAATTTTCGCGCATCCCAGGCATCCTTACACGAAAGGTTTAATCCACTCTATTCCATCTTATGATTCGACTTCTATCCATAAGAAAGAAAAATTGCCGACAATTGATGGGATGGTACCTTCGTTATTTGAGCTGCCGGCCGGATGTAGCTTCCAAGACCGATGTGGCGAGGTTAAAGATGATTGTCGTGGAGCAAAAGGCTCACCTAAATTGGCAGAGGTCTCGTCAGGGCATGAAGTGAGTTGTTTTTCACCCCTAGATTAATATTACAAGGAATAGCATGAGTTCTGAATATCTTTTAGAAATTAATAATTTAACTAAAAAGTTTCCCATTAAGGGAGGCATCCTTGGTCGTGAAATTGGAGCGGTTAAAGCGGTTAATAATGTTTCATTAAAAATCAAAAAAGGTGAAACTCTAGGTCTCGTTGGAGAATCTGGCTGTGGTAAGACGACCTTGGGTAGAAGTATTCTTAGACTGATTGAACCCACTTCGGGGGAAATTATATTTAATGGTGAGAATATCGTTAATTATAATTTTGCTAAAATGAGAGATGTAAGAAGGAAGATGCAAATAATTTTCCAAGACCCTTATGCTTCACTAAACCCAAGAATGACCATCGGAGGGATTTTATCAGAACCTATGGATATTCATAAACTTTGTGAAGGTAAGGATAGAAGAAGAAAGAGGCTTTATGAATTATTGGATCAAGTTCAATTGCCAAAAGATGCTCTTAATAAATATCCTCATGAATTTTCTGGTGGTCAGAGACAAAGAATATGTATTGCTCGCGCCCTAGCAGTTGAGCCCGAATTTATTGTTTGCGATGAGCCGGTTTCAGCTTTGGATGTTTCGGTACAGGCACAAGTGGTCAATCTAATGATGGACTTACAAAAAGACTTAAATCTTACCTATCTATTTATTGCTCATGATTTAAAAGTTGTTGAATATATTTCTAATAAAGTTGCCGTTATGTATCTAGGTAATATTGTTGAAGTTGCCTCGGCTTCAGAGCTTTATGGAAGTTCGATGCATCCTTATACCAAGGCACTTTTCTCGGCGATTCCTTTACCCGACCCGACAAAAAAACAAGAACGAATTATTTTGCAAGGTGATATCCCAAGCCCTATGAACCCACCGCAAGGATGTCATTTTCATCCGAGATGTTGGTTGGCCAGCGATGCTTGCAAGGGGGAATACCCTGAAAATACATCCGTACCAGGAAGCACAACCCATCAGTATAGGTGTTTTCATCCTCTTCATTAAATACCTGACTACGGTCTATTCCAATATAGTTGATTGAACAAATCGACTTTGTCTCGCCTTAATAATTTAAGCAAATTAACCGATCAATTAATGATGGGCATGGAAGGCCCTCCTGCAAAAAGGTATGCGCATACATGGCGGTTTGTGAAAATTTAAATATTGATGATTTTAAAACATGGGTTATTTGTCCCGGTGATATTTTTTATCAAACGAAAGCTGGTAAAAATATTCATTTGCATGCACCTGGAGACTTAATCAATCATAGTTTTTTTTCTAAGTATTTGCCCTATAAAGATCAGCTCTATATTGAAATGCTCGTAGATAGAAGCTTAATTGCTGAAGGAAAGGCCTATTTAGAGGATTGGATTAAAAAAGAAAATATTTTAGAGCAGAGAAGGGCGGCATTAGAATTTCTAAATTGGGTGCATTCTAAATATTGGAAAAATGCAGAAAAAGCGTGTTTGCTCGATTTAAGTATGGTTTTTTTCGAGTCTTTCTTTAAATCACATTCTTTGCAAGAGTTACTTAAAGACACAAATATTGAGTATTTCAAAAGGAGTTTGGCGGCATCTGCAATCGGCTCAGTTTTGAGTATTTGTTTAGGATATTTTAATCCTACAGTCGTTATGGATTTTTATAATATTGTTTATCTTCTGGACGTAAAAATTCATGAAAGTTTTTCGTCATTTAAAATATGGGAATCTTTTGAAAGTGATCGCATAAATGGGCCATTAAATTATGACCTAAGTGAAAAAGAGAAAAAAATAATTGCAGATCATGTTGGAGAAATTGATTTTAACAACGATCATTTCGATAATATTAAAAATTTACAGCTCTTAAATTTATTAAATAAGCATCATGAAACAATAAATGGTAAAGGCTTTCCCTTCGCTCTAACTGAAAATGAGCTAAGTGACTTAGAGTGTGTATTAATTTTTTCAAATAATTTAATATCAATCGTTAACCATTCTTTTAATGAAAATGATGGACGAGAGTTTTTTAAAAATATATTAAATTACAATGATAGAGACTTGGGCCGCACACTAGGGCGGCGTATCAGTAAGATATCAGTAAATGTTTTTAAAAATTTTGATGAGGTTGCGTAGTATATGGATGGAAGTTTAATTATATTAAACTTATATGATGAACTAACAGAAGAGTGGCGAAATGTTCTAGCATCTATCTCTCGGCTCTCCCTTATTACTAAAGAAGAATACAGCGAACAAAATCTTAGTTTTGTTATTTGTGGTGATAATTTTGATCTCGACAAATTATCCGAATACCATGTACTTGAAAACCAAGTGAAACTAATTGTTATTGGCTTTTCTTTAGATCGGTGCCAATTTTTAAGGTTTAACGGTTGCCTGAATGTAGCGCTTGATTGGATTCAAAAAACATATGCAAGTTTTTATTTGAACTCATTATTGACCGCGAGTGGTTCTATTCATCTCTCAAATATACATGGAGAATCTTTCAAAGAAATAGTTTCATTAAAAGTTGAGGAGAGAAAGGATATAGGTTTTTATACCGATCAAATTGGCAACACCGCTTTTAAAGAAAATTTTGATTTGATCAAAGTTCGCACCTATGCCATGTTTGCTTTATCATATTTATCTTATACAGAAAACTCAAATATTACTTATTTCCCATTAGAGGTGGAGATGGGTAAAGTCGGAAATTCTTTTTGTCTGCAAATTAGCTGTAATTCAAAAGCCATGTATTCTGAATATTTGGAGCAATCATTTTTTATTGATGGCGACTCACCGTTAAAATTAATATTTGTTGAAATGCTAAAATATTCAGATTTTTTAAGTATTGGATTTATTCGTGATGGAGGTAAGTTTGTACTTACCGCATTATGGGAATCAAGTGATGGCCAATTAAGTCTGGATTCATTTTCAATATTTAATATTAGTTCATTCAAAAATAGGGATAATGATAATGACACAGAAGAATACCCATTAAATATTAATGCAGATGAAGAAAATGTAGAGAAAGATCTCCATGAAAAGATAATATCTCCGTTAAACCAGGATGTGCTTGAAGAGGGGAAAAATGGTTCCTATATGGACACTCTCGACGATATGACTTTTAATAAATCGAAAAATGAAAGTGAGTCCTCGCAAATAATTTCTGGTGACTTTAACGAAGAAGAAGATGTTTTTAAAATAGCTGGAAATAAGGAGGGGCATTTTTCTCATAAATTAGTCTCTGAAAATAAAGAAAACCCCAACTTGGATAGTGTCTTGTTTTCAACAAGTGCTGACATCAAAAGAGAAATAGAAGGATGGGGAAAATTAAAAGCGGGAGTAATTCTTGAGCATAAAAAAGAAATAGAAAATGCAGATTCATTGGATGATATAGACAAGATTATTAAAGATGCTATTAGTGAAAAAATCTCTATGCCAAAAGCTGATCTCTTAAATATTATGGATGATATTAAGGCCGAGATTAAAGACGGCAAAAAGAGTACACTCCCTGAAAGATTATCTGAAGAATCCGAAATTGAAAAATTAAAAAATGATTTAAATAAACGCAATAGAATTATGGTTGAGATGAAATCAATCATCGACAAATTAAAATCAGAGTTGAATGTCGCTAGGTCACAGGGAACATCTAATTATTTAAATGAAGAGAATCCTATTATCGCTAAGGAATCTGATGAAACTGAAGAAATTATCCAATTAAAAAATAAGGTTAAGCAATTAGAGTTATTGCATGATATTGATAAAACGCGCCAATCAAATATGAATGAAAATTTGGAAAATTATAAAAATGAATTACAAATAGCTGACGACTATAAAACTGCTTTGCTCAAAAAAGACGCTGAAATAAATATCTTAAATCTAAAAAACAACGAACTAAAAAAGAATATTTCACGTTTAGAGAAAACTTCGAAAATGGTTAATCAAGATACGGCTTCAAGTCCGACCGGATCAAATTCTAATCAAAAGACAATCCAAAGGTTGGCTTCTCAATTAAATGAAGCACAAATAAGTTTAACCGCTACAACCAAAAAATTTAAAGAGTTAGAACAAAAAAATAAATTTTTAAATGGCCAACTTTTGACGGCGGCCGGAGCGAAAGACAAAGGATCTGCCAATAAAGGGAGTTCAGCTAAAGAAAAAGAGCTTTTATTAAAAGTTAAAAAGCTAAACTCGCGGGCAACCCATCTAGAAGATCTGGCGCGAAGATTTAAAGAAGGCTTTGAAAAGAAAAAATTAGAAGGTGTTAAATTGGCATCAGAGAATAGGAAATTAAAATTTCAAATTAAGGAATACGAGGAATCTGCAGCTAAAAAATCAGCGTAATGGTACGTCGCATATAGAGAATAAATCTTGTCAGTTTCCATTTAAATCAGTAGAAATAAATTTCATGTTATTTATGCCCGGATGGTGGAATGGTAGACACGCTAGACTTAGGATCTAGTGCTTCGCGGCGTGGAGGTTCAAGTCCTCTTCCGGGCACCATAATTATTTCAATTTTTTAATAAAGTTGAATTAAAAAAACCTCATTAAGTCCATGATTTAATGAGGTTTTTTTACGTCTAAAATTCTGGAAGAATATTAAGTTCAAGTTAATATTCTAAAGTGCAACTT
>Ga0316206_1002617_pt1 | contig 11721 bp, 12 predicted proteins | sample 6monthpyrite_MG_FD_204942 | JGI IMG/M metagenome (GOLD analysis project Ga0316206, IMG submission 204942) | Microbial mat bacterial communities from mineral coupon in-situ incubated in ocean water Damariscotta River, Maine, United States -... | ecosystem: Environmental > Aquatic > Marine >...
GATTGTGTCACCACTGCGCCCGGCAAGTTTAGCAATACGTTGCCAGATTTCTTCAGTAATAAACGGCATAATCGGGTGTGCCAAACGTAGCAGGGTTTCCAGAACTTGTACCAGTGTCTGCCGTGTTCCGCGCAACTCTGCTTCGGTACTGTTTTCATTATTTAAAACCGGTTTGGACAGTTCCAGATACCAGTCGCAGTATTCATTCCATGTGAATTCATAAATGGCTTGTGCGGCATGGTCAAAACGATAACTGTCTATTGATTTTCGAACGGTGTCGGTTGTTATTTGCAGACGACTGAGTATCCAGTGATCGGCATGATTAAGTGTGATTTCTCCCCCGTCTTGCCCACAATCATGTTCTTCTGTGTTCATGAGTACATAGCGAGCGGCATTCCAGATCTTGTTACAGAAGTTACGGTAGCCTTCGACACGATCCATCGAGAGTACGATGTCACGCCCGGTAGTGGCGAGCGAGGCAAAGGTAAAACGCAGTGCGTCTGTACCAAACGCAGGAATACCTTCGGGCAAGGTTTTGCGTGTATTTTTTTCAATGCGTTCAGCAAGGTGAGGTTGCATCATTCCGCTGGTACGTTTTGTAACCAGCGACTCCAGTTCTATGCCGTCAATGACATCGATCGGGTCGAGTACATTGCCTTTTGATTTCGACATTTTTTGTCCATCGGAATCACGTACCAGTCCGTGGATATAAACTTCCTTAAACGGAACCTGATCCATGAACTTGAGTCCCATCATGATCATGCGTGCAACCCAGAAGAATATGATATCGAAGCCAGTAACGAGAACGCTGGTGGGGTAAAATGTTTTCAATGCTTCTGTATTTTCCGGCCAGCCCAGTGTTGAAAAAGGCCACAGCGCTGATGAAAACCAGGTGTCCAGAACATCTTCGTCCTGACGCAGAATAACATCGGCAGCCAGATTGTATTTTTCCCGTACGTCTTCTTCTGAGTAGCCGACGTAAACATTATCATCAAGGTCATACCAGGCAGGAATACGATGACCCCACCAGATCTGGCGGCTGATGCACCAGTCCTGAATGTTACGCATCCATTCAAAGTAAGTATTTTTCCAGTTGTCCGGTACAAATCTGATATCACCCTCTTCGACAGCCTTGATGGCAGGTTCAGCAAGCGGGGCAACCTTCACATACCATTGGTCGGTGAGAAAAGGTTCAACAACTGCACCCGAGCGGTCGCCGCGAGGCACCATGAGTTTATGATCATCAATGCGGTCGAGCAGACCCAGTTCTTTTAAATCATGCACGATAACATCACGGGCTTCGTAACGATCCATGCCACGGTATTTTTCCGGGGCTTCATCGTTTATGCTGGCATCGATGGTCAGAATATTAAACAGGGGTAAATCATGACGCTTGCCCATTTCATAGTCATTGAAATCATGTGCGGGGGTGATCTTTACACAGCCTGTACCAAATTCCATGTCAACATAGTCATCGGCAATAATCGGAATTTCACGCCCAACCAGTGGTAGTGTTATGGTTTTGCCAATCAGGTGCTGATAGCGCTCGTCATCAGGGTGAACAGCAACTGCAGAATCCCCGAGCATGGTTTCCGGGCGAGTGGTTGCCACAATCATAAAGTCAGTATCACCAACAGGGTATTTCAGGTGCCAGAGATGACCTGTTTCTTCTTCCGAGATAACCTCCAGGTCAGATACGGCTGTGTGCAGAACCGGATCCCAGTTTACCAGGCGCTTGCCTCGGTAGATCAGTCCTTCTTCGTAGAGGCTGACAAACACTTCGTGAACAGCTGCAGACAAACCTTCATCCATGGTAAAGCGTTCGTTTGACCAGTCCAGTGAAGCACCCAGTCTGCGTAGTTGTTGCGTGATCGTGCCGCCTGATTCTTCTTTCCACTGCCAGATTTTCTCGGTAAATTTGTCACGCCCGAGGTCATGACGGGTTTTACCCTCTGCATTTAAGAGTCGCTCAACAACCATTTGCGTAGCGATCCCTGCATGGTCCGTTCCGGCCTGCCAGAGCGTGTTGTCCCCGCACATGCGATGATAGCGGGTAAGTGTATCCATAATAGTATCCTGAAATGCATGACCCATGTGCAAACGTCCGGTGACATTGGGTGGCGGAATCATGATGCAATAAGGCTTGTTACCGCCAGAAGGCTGGAAATAGTTGTTATTTTCCCAGGTCTGGTACCAGCGCTGCTCAATATCCTGCGGGTTATAGGTTTTTTCCATGCGATTTCAGTCTTTATGTGGTCGAAAACAAGCTGAATATTATACCTGCTGGGACCGGTGCAAAGGAAGGCTGGATATGTTCGGGTGGTGGAGAATATTGAGTGCAGGAGCGAATTTATCCGCGAATAAGCCTGCCTCTGCCGGGAAATGATTCATGGCATTCTGGTTGTTTGAAATTATTTGGTATTTTTTTGGCAGGCTGCTTCAATAATATCGGGTAACTGTTCCTGCAGTTTTTCCAGAATTTTACCCGTAAGTCGCTGGCCCTCTTCATGCAAAACTTTATGCATGGTTTTAACCAGTGACGCATAAACTTGCTGTTGCAGGGTTGCTTGCAGATCTTCTGCAAGATGGCTCACCATGGTTTCCAGTTTTAAATCATGATGATCATTTGAATTGATCGGGTTTTCCAGAGTGGGAATATCATCTGCTTCCGTTAAGCTACTGACGTCGGTTTCAGGCATTGAATTCATTGTTTTGGTCTACAGTTTATGTGTTTTAAGTTCATATCCTCGATCGCGGTAGAATTTATAGCGATCACGTGCCCGGGTCTTGTGTTCAGGGTCTTCATTCACCAGTTCAGCAACGCGTTCAAAGCGACTAAAGAACCCCGGGATATCCTGAGCCAGGTTAATCAGTACATCGGCCTCATGATCTATTTCTTTATGGTGACCTATCAAAACAGGGACGGGGTTCTCAGAATGGCTGCCAGCTGGCTGGTGGGGTACAAAGCTGCCATCGTGGAAGGTCCATAGCAGGTCGTCCATCAGCTGTGTTTGTTCAGCTGACTCGGTATGTATATAGATCTGATGCCCGAGCTTGTAGGCTTTTTCAGCAATCCGACAGGCCAGAGCCTGTCGTGCTGCATTTTGCACATCCTGAGTGATATAAAAATCAATGCGCGTCATTTACTGAACGCGGTTGAGCAGGAACTGAACCAGCATGGGAACAGGGCGGCCGGTGGCGCCTTTGTCCTTGCCGGATTTCCAGGCAGTTCCGGCAATATCCAGGTGTGCCCATTTCATTTTTTTGGTAAATCGTGACAAAAAGCAGGCTGCTGTTATCGAGCCTGCATCACGGCCCCCTACATTGGCAATATCCGCAAAATTACTGTCCAGCTGGCTCTGATAATCATCCCACAAAGGTAATTCCCATGCGCGGTCACCAATTTGTTTGCCCGCATTCAGGAGCTCATGGGTTAGCGGGTTGTGATTGCTGAGTACAGCCTGCGCGTGATGGCCGAGAGCTACAATGCAGGCGCCGGTGAGTGTGGCGATATCAATAATAACATCCGGTTCAAAGCGTTCGCTGTAGGTAAGTGCATCACAGAGGATCAATCGTCCTTCCGCATCCGTATTAAGTACTTCAATCGTCAAGCCGGCCATGCTGGTGACAATATCACCGGGTTTGTTTGCATCACCATCCGGCATGTTTTCCGAGCTCGGGACAACGCCAATAATATTTAACGGTAATTGCAGTTCGGCGCAGGTTTGCAGGGTACCGATAACGCTGGCGCCACCACACATGTCATATTTCATTTCGTCCATTCCTGCAGAGGGTTTAATGGAAATGCCCCCGGAATCAAATGTCAGGCCTTTGCCTACCAGGACCACCGGTTTTTGCTCAGGATCACCGCCTTTATATTCCATAATAATTAATTTGGCTGCTTCACGGCTACCACGCGAGACAGACAGCAGCGCACCCATACCGAGTTTTTCCATCTCGGCCTCTTCCAGTACGCTGGTTTTCAGGTTGTCAAATTGTGCAGCCAGATCTTGTGCCTGTTCAGCCAGATAGGCAGGTGTACAGATATTGCCGGGAAGATTACCGAGATCTTTGGCTTTATTTACGCCATTGGCAATGGCCTGTGCATGAGATACAGCTATTTCACAGTCAGCCAGTTCCCTGCGGCTAGGAATACTGATAACAATTTTTCTGAGCGGACGGCGGAACTCGTCTTTTTCCGATTTCATCATGTCAAAGCGGTACAAGATGTCTTCGACAGCCATAACCAGTTGGCTAACTTTCCATGCGCTGTCCTGTCCCTTGATGTTGATGTCAGTCAGATAGAACACAGCTTCCATTGCGCCACCTTCATTCAGGGCTCTGGTCGCAGTTGAAATGATCGTGTTATATTTTTGTGGGCTGAGTTCACGTTCACGTCCACAGCCGACCAGTAGTACGCGGTCACAAAGTAAATTAGGTACGTTATACAGCAGTAGCGATTGCCCCAGTTTACCCTCAATGTCTCCCCGGCGAATCAGGTTGGACAGATAGCCGTCGCTGGCTTTATCGAGTTGTTCTGCAGATTGCGACATACGCCTCGGCTCAAAGATACCGACAACCACGCAGGCAGTACGTTGTTTTTCAGGATTTCCGCTTTTTACTGTAAATTCCATAATTAATTCTCGATTATTGCTAAACTATTCATTAAAGTGAGGATAGAAATGACTCTGGATATCCCGTTAAATTCTCTTTCTAGTACATTTTTCTGAAGCAGAGTATATGCTGGTATTTTTATATAACATATTGAATTAGTTCTTTAATTTATTAAAATTCATGTTTGGTTAAGTTATTGGCTTAATATGATTAATGGTGTTTTTGGAAGTTTACTACAAAAAATGCAGAATTCCAGTCAAAATAATAACTTTTATCAGAGCGATCCGGCATGCGTTTTATACTAGGTCGTTATATTCGTGGCGAATTACTCAGAACGCTGGGCGGTGTCACCATTGTTTTGTATCTGATTTTTCTCAGTAACAGACTGGTGGCTTATCTGGGTGATGTTGCCTCAGGCTCTATCCCTGGCAGTTATCTGTTTGTATTTATCGGGCTCGCATCAGTCCGGTATCTGATCATTCTTGCTCCCCTGGCATTTTATATTGCGGTACTTTTATTACTGGGGCGACTCTATCGTGATCATGAAATGGCCGCGTTATCCGCGTGTGGCGTGGGGACGCGGAAAATATATCGTCCAGTATTTTTTATAGCTGTGCCGTTATCTGTTTTGATTGCAGTGTTGAGTTTTTACGTTGTACCGCATGTCGCTGATATTGAATATCAGCTGAAAAAAGGCTTTGAGAAAAATCTTGAGTTTACCGGTATCAGCCCCGGGAAATTTCATCAAAACAAGGATTATATTGTTTATCTGGAATCGTTATCAGAAGATCAGACGCGGATGGAAAATGTATTTATCCAGTCTCAGAAATCTGGCAGGAATGTGTTGATAATTGCTGAAACAGCTTATATGCAGCTGGAGCCTGATACCGGTAATCGGTTGCTGATGTTAGTCAATGGTGCGCGCTATGAAGGCGTTCCTGGTCAAACCGATTTCAAGTATTTGTCTTTTGCACGGCATAGTTTGTTACTGGGAGTTTCGAAAGAGCAGGAGCGAAAAACAGATACCTACTCAATGTTGTCCATGGATCTTGTTAATATGAATACTGCTGCAAGCTGGGCTGAACTGCAATGGCGTGCAGCGATCCCGTTCTCTATTTTATTGCTGGCCTTGCTGGCTGTACCCCTGGCAAAAGTACCTCCGAGGAAAGGTCAGTTCGGGCGCTTGTTTTCGGGTGTTCTTATTTATGTGTTGTATGTCAATCTTCTGGCTGTATCAAAAGCGTGGATGGCAAAAGAAAAGATTTCGCCCGTGATCGGACTGAACTGGGTACATTTACTGATTCTGATACTTGCATTATTAATGTTGGCTCGTCAGTTTGGATTTCGACGGATTAAAGCTGTGCTTGTCAGGCGAGTAGAAAAATGAAAATAATTGATCGCTACCTCGGGCGCACTGTAATTATCAGTTCCTTGATGGCATTGCTTATTCTGATGCTGATATCCGGATTTTTTGCATTCATTGACGAGATTGGTGATATCCATGGCGACTATACTGCGTTAAAGGCGCTGGAATATGTGTTATCAGTACTGCCAGGTCTGGGGTATGAGTTGTTTCCTACCGCGGTATTACTGGGTACCTTATTAAGTATGGGGGCTATGGCCAGCCATAGCGAATTGATTGTATTACGCGCTGCGGGAATTTCGTTGATCCGCATTACAGGTTCGGTGTTAAAGGCCGGGCTGTTGCTGATGTTAGTCGGGATTCTGCTGGGTGAAGTTATTGCACCTGTTGCAGAACAGCATGGACAAAAAATCCGGACTGCAGCACAAACCTCTTCAACAGCCATTCATTCCAGAAATGGCATCTGGACAAAGCATAAAAAAGACTTTGTTCAGATAGGAAAGGTGTATCCTGATATGCGTCTTGTTAATGTAAGGATCTATACATTTGGCGAACATTCACATTTGGCGCGAATGATCAGGGCAAAAGAGGCAAGCTATCAAGGTGATACGTGGGATTTAAAAGGTGTAACTATCACTGTTTTTGAGGAAACCTCATTTCGTCAAAAGAGCTTAGCACAAATGACATGGCGCGGCCTGGTTGAGCCATCCATGTTCGATGCGCTTACGGTTGAAGCACCATTTTTGTCGATTATTTCACTCTATAAATATGTTAAGCATTTAAAACAAAGCAAGCAGGATGCGGCACAGTATGAGTTGGCTTTCTGGATGAAAATTTTTAAACCATTTTCAGCATTAATTATGCTTCTGATAGCGATGCCGTTTTTGTTTGGATCTTTGCGTTCCAGCAGCATGGGTCAACGCTTGTTAGTTGGCGTTTTGCTGGGGCTGGGCTTTCACATGTTTAATCAGGCGCTCAATCATATAGGCGTAGGTTACGGTCTGAATCCGATCACGAGCGCAGCTTTGCCAAGCCTGGTTTTTGCAACGGGAGGTATCATCGCCCTGAGAAAAATTTTCTGACGCTATTCTACGGGCGGTACGTATTTCTTTTTTACCCGAATAACACGGGTTCTGGCGAGTTGATCATATAAGGCACGTTTTTGTGGGTCCTTCAGGCACCAGAGTAGCCCGGCACCCAAAGTCAATATGGCCAGAATGAATCGTAAGGCAGCTTGTAGCCAGCCCAGGTTACGTCCATTCTCCAGTTCGACACGGATTTGCCATGCGCGCATACCCAGTGTTTGACCACCATGAACCCAGAACCAGCCAAAAAACAAAAAAATTACCAGTAAAATGTAGAGCGCATAGCGGATGTCATCCTGTCGCATGGCCTCACCGGTTATTAGCACAGGAATGCTTCCTGCAAGCATCAAAACCGCAAATAGCAAAACCAGATCATAGGCAAAAGCCCCAAGGCGTCTGCCAATACCAATATATTGAAGAGTTTCAGGAGAAGATGGCTCCGGTTGAAGCATAAAGTTTCTGCCTTGTCAGGTTGATGTGGTCTATGATATTAATATATCAAATAACGAAAATGATAACCTCCATCGGAGGGGGAAAATGAATATTCTATCAGAATTAGCCGGTTTGCCAGGTGTTATCTGCGCAGGCGAGTATTCTTATCGTGGCGATCGCTTTAGTTATAAGGGGCATATGAATGATGAACAGGCTCGTCAGGCATCGATTATGTGTCGTGCCACAACGATGGGTGTTCACATGCAGTCCGGTATTTTAAGTAATTTTTGTGATGAATGTGGTTTGTTTCCGAACAAAGGCTGGGTCGTCAAGGGGCCCATGTTTACAGTGTGTGTGATTGCGAATGTTTTTTGTTTTGTTAATGAATCTGAAGGATCATTAAATACAGTACTTGAAAGTATGAGAAAGAAATTGTCAGACCAAACCGATGAGCTGATTTGATTGTGTTTGATATTAATAAAAAGTAAGGAGTAATTATGCCAAGTCTTGATCATTTGATGACCTTGTCGGGCGCACTGGCGGTATTTGAGTTTTCAGAAAAAGGTGAATTAGTCGATAGTCAGATTGCTGATGGTAATAATCTGAACGAAACTGCGCTGGATTTGTTATGTCATGTGTGTGTTGCAAATAATGCGATTGCAACCATGCAGGCACGTGGATGGGAAAGCATGACGGGTGAAAAAGGTTTCTATCCGGTTGAGGGCTTTTCAATGTTGGGTCTGGACTGGACAACCGTCACGCATGGTCAGTTTGGTGTGGTGCTTGCAAATGATGTTGCCAATATTGAAGCAGCATATGCGGCACTGGCATGATTAAACGCTTATTAGCCCTTGATGGCGTGCTGGTGATATGTCAGTTCCGTGATAACGGTGATTTTATCGATGGTTATGGTTTGATGCAGCAAGAACAAATGCTGGGGCTGGTCAGCTTTGCGCACGGATATAAACGTATCGTTCAGGGTAATACGGATCAATTATCCATGTTCACACAAATGAAAGGCTGGACACCTCCCACAGGTTGGGTCGTTCATGGGCATGGTCGAACAGTTTGCAGTATCGGTAATCTTGTCTGTCTGATCGAAAATGACGAAGCATCACTGAATGAGGTTATGCAGGAGCTGAAAGAAATTGCCAGCTGGTAAATTATTGTTAATACCCTGTTTCCCAGGGAAATGCTATCATGGCATTTTTAATCCACCTGAATCCTAATACTTGTGAGTAAAAATAAACAATCATCATCTTCAGGTCTGCTTAAGCGTGTTTCCGGCTGGCTTAAAAAAGATTCTTCTGATGATACTCCAGTGAACGAAGGTACTGGTCTGGTTATTATTCCCAGAGATCAGCATAATGTGTCTCGCAACCAAATCAGTGAGCATGCGCTTAAGGTTTTATATCGTTTGCATAAAGCAGGTTACCAGGCGTGTCTGGTTGGTGGGGGTGTGCGAGATTTACTGCTGGGACTGGAGCCAAAAGATTTTGATGTGGCCACCGATGCGCAACCGGAGCAGGTCAAGGCGTTATTTCGTAATTGTCGTTTGATTGGCCGCCGATTTCGCCTGGCGCATGTTTTTTTTGGTCGCGAAATTATCGAAGTTGCTACGTTCAGAGGTGTTGGTGATGACGTTGATCAGCTAAAGTTAAACGATGAAGGTCGTATTTTGCGCGACAATGTTTATGGCAGTATTGAAGAAGATGCGATCCGTCGTGATTTTTCAGTCAATGCGCTTTATTACGATATAAAAGACTTCTCGGTACTGGATTATATGCATGGCATGGACGACATTAAACATGGCGTTTTGCGTATGATTGGTGATCCGGTACAACGTTATCGGGAAGACCCTGTGCGTATGCTGCGAGTGGTTCGTTTTGCAGTCAAGCTGGGTTTTCAGATTGAAGCAAATACCGAGAAGCCCGTTTTTGAACTCGCATCGCTTCTGGGTGACATTTCTTCTTCACGTTTGTTTGATGAAAGCGTTAAGCTTTTTCTATCCGGCCAGGCATTACAAACATTTGAAATGTTACGTCACTATGGCTTGTTTGCACAGCTGTACCCGATGACCGAAATCGAGCTGTCTCATGAGGAGCAGGGATTTCCGATTATGCTGGTCGCACAAGCCATGAAAAATACCGATAAACGTCTGGCAGAAGGCAAGCCTGTCACACCGGCATTTCTTTATGCTGCCCTGCTATGGGAACCGGTACGTAAACGCACAGAGCAGATTCGTGAAAAAGATCAGCTTCCTTATACCCCTGCATTACAAAAAGCGATTGCGCAGGTGTTGTCAGAGCAGTCGCAGCATACATCCATACCCAGACGTTTTAGCATGTTCATGCGAGAGGTCTGGAATTTGCAGTCGCGCTTTGTACATATGCGTGGTGGTCGGCCATATAAACTGTTGTCGCATCCGCGTTTTCGCGCAGCGTATGATTTTTTATTGTTGCGTGAAGATAGTGGTGAAGTAAAACCCGGAGCAGGTGAATGGTGGACACGTTTTCAGGAAGCCAGTGCAGCAGAGCGCAAGAAAATGACGCATTCAGGGCAGGGCAATAAGCGCCAACGAAAATCATAATGGCGGTGGATGTTTACATTGGTCTAGGCAGTAACCTGCAGCAACCACGACAACAATTGCAAAATGCTCGCGATGCTCTGAATAAACTCGCTATACCTGGCACACTTAAGATATCACCGATTTATCGTACACAGCCAATGGGGCTAGCAGGGCAGCCTGATTACCTGAATGCTGTCGCAATGTTTCAGACCGGGTTAACGCCACATGACTTGTTAACACAGTTGCACGCAATTGAGGCCAGTCAGGGGCGGGAGCGTGATGTGCATTGGGGCAGCCGAACTCTTGATCTTGATATTTTGCTATATGGAATAGAACAAATTAATCTGCCTGACCTGATTATTCCACATGCGGGTATTTCTGAACGTGCATTTGTATTGTATCCTTTATATGATCTGACTCACGATCTGGTGATACCGGGACAGGGTAAAATCAGCGAATTATTACAGGGTAAGCTGGTAGGGGAGCTTATCGAAAAACTGGATGACTGTTTATGATACCGACCACATCATCACATCGCTATATTGTTGTAGAAGGACCTATAGGTGTAGGTAAAACCAGTCTTGCTCGACGACTTGCAGAGAGTTTTGGTTCGGAATTGATGCTTGAAGATGCGGCGAGTAACCCGTTTCTGGATCGTTTTTATACAGACCCCAAAGCCGGCGCCTTGCCAACACAATTATTTTTTCTGTTTCAGCGCTCCGAGCAAATGCAGTCACTTCGTCAGGACGATATGTTCACACCTGTCAGAGTGGCTGATTTTTTAATGGACAAGGATCGCCTGTTTGCTGAAATGACGCTTGCCCAGGAAGAGCTTAAACTCTATCAACAGGTTGCCGACAGTCTGGATATTACTGCACCACGTCCGGACCTGGTGGTGTATTTACAGGCACCGGTTGATATTTTACGGCAGCGCATTATTCAACGCGGAATTCGTTCCGAGCAAATGATTGACGAAACCTATCTGAACAGTCTGGTTGAAGTATATTCACGTTTTTTTCATGATTATCATGACGCGCCATTATTGATTGTCAATGCTGCTGATATCGACCCGGTAAATCGTGATGAAGATTATGAGTTATTATTAAACCGGATAACGTCAGTACACAGTGGACGTCATTATTTTAACCCGTTACCCATCGCTATGTAGGCCCAGGTATTTATGTATAAATCAGACGAAAAACCTGTTCAGCGTGTCACCATCAACAGCCTGATAAAACAGAAGCAGGCAGGTGAAAAGTCAACGTGCCTGACAGCTTATGATGCCAGTTTTGCCCAGGTACTTGATCAGGCCGGGGTTGATATTATTCTTATTGGGGACTCACTGGGGATGGTGATTCAGGGACATGAGACAACCGTACCGGTAACCATGGAAAACATGGTCTATCATACCGCATGTGTTGCACGTATGAGCCAGCGTGCCCTGCTTATGGCGGATATGCCATTCATGAGCTTTCCGGATGCTGCACGTGCACAGGACAATGCCGCCTGGTTAATGCAGGAAGGGGGTGCTCACATGGTGAAGCTGGAAGGGGGTGCAGAGCAGGTCCCCACGGTAACCGCGTTAGCCCGACAAGGCATTCCGGTTTGTGCGCATCTGGGTTTGAAGCCACAGCTGGTACATAAAATGGGTGGTTATC
>Ga0316206_1002618_pt1 | contig 11718 bp, 9 predicted proteins | sample 6monthpyrite_MG_FD_204942 | JGI IMG/M metagenome (GOLD analysis project Ga0316206, IMG submission 204942) | Microbial mat bacterial communities from mineral coupon in-situ incubated in ocean water Damariscotta River, Maine, United States -... | ecosystem: Environmental > Aquatic > Marine >...
CCGAGGCCGCGGCCGCCTATCAGGGCGAGGCCATGAATTTTGGCCCCGATTACCTGATCCCCAAGGCATTTGATCCGCGCCTGACCGGCGAGGTCGCCACCGCTGTTGCCCGCGCGGCGATGGAAAGCGGCGTTGCCACCCGCCCGATCATGGATTTTGAGGCGTATCGCGCCCAGCTGGACGGCTCTGTCTTCCGCTCTGCGCTGATCATGCGCCCGGTGTTCGAGGCTGCGGCCACCGCCGAGCGCACGATCGTCTTCGCCGAGGGCGAAAGCGAACGCGTGCTGCGCGCGGCCCAGGCGATCATCGAGGAAACCACTGACAAACCGATCCTGATCGGCCGCCCTGACGTCATCGTCAGCCGCGCCGAGCGCGCCGGTCTGTCGATCCGTCCGGGCACGGATTTTGAACTGGTGAACCCCCAGGACGACCCGCGCTATAACGATTACTGGAACGACTATCACGCGCTGATGCAGCGCCACGGCGTCACCCCTGACCTTGCGCGTGCCATCATGCGCACCAACACCACCGCAATCGCCGCCGTCATGGTGCATCGCGGCGAGGCCGACAGCATGATCTGCGGCACATTCGGCCAGTTCCTGTGGCATCTCAACTATATCAATCAGGTGCTCGGCACCCCCAACCTGCACCCGGTCGGCGCGCTGTCGCTGATGGTTTTGGAAGACGGCCCGCTTTTCGTCGCCGATACGCAGGTCTACCCCGAACCCAGCCCCCAACAGATCGCCGACACCGTGATGGCCTGCGCCCGTCATATCCGGCGTTTTGGGGTCGTGCCGAAAATCGCGCTCTGCTCGCATTCGCAATTCGGCAACCTTGACTGCGACACCGGTCGGCGGATGCGCGGCGCACTGGACATCCTCGATTCCCAGCCCCGTGATTTCGAATACGAAGGCGAAATGCATGCCGACGCCGCGCTTGATCAGGACCTGCGCGACCGGATATTCCCCAACACCCGCTTTGTCGGCGCGGCCAATTGCCTGGTTTTCGCCAATACCGATGCCGCCTCGGGGGTGCGCAACATCCTCAAGATGAAGGCCGGCGGGTTAGAGGTTGGGCCGATCCTGATGGGCATGGGCAACCGCGCCCATATCGTGACCCCCTCAATTACCGCGCGCGGATTGCTGAACATGTCGGCCCTGGCCGGAACGCCGGTGGCACACTACGGGTAAACTGACGCGCTAACATTTGTTACATCATTGTCTGACAATGTTCCCTCAAATCTGAGGAGCAGTTGCAACGATGTCTGGACCATCCGCCACCGCGTTGGCCGTCGATTCCCATGTTCCGCCGCAAGACCCGAGCCCGGGACCTGCGGGAAAACCGGATAATGCCGGGGGGCGCTCCTCGGCCAGCCGCATTCACGACCTGACACAAAATGCCTCGCGCCTTGGCTATGAAATAGTTGATATCGCGGGGTTTCTCGATGAACTGAAAGAACGTTCAGATCAGCAGGTGGGCGTCCTGCGCCAAGCATATACCAAAACCGAACAGGTGATCTCGGCCACCCAAACCGTGCGTGGCGCGGCGGCAGAGGTCAAAACAGCCGCCGAATCCGCGCTGACCCTTGCCAACAGCTCGTTGAAATCGGTGCAGGACTCGGCGGCACGCTCGACCGATGTGGCGTCCTGGGTGGCCTCGGCTGCGGGCCAGATCGACACGTTGGTTTCAGCTTTGGCGGATGTTGAACAGAACAACAAGTTGGTCAGCGACATCGCCAGCCAGGTCAATTTCCTGTCAATAAATGCGCGGATTGAGGCCAGCCGCGCAGGCGACGCCGGACGTGGCTTTGCGGTCATCGCCCAAGCCGTGAACGAACTGGCCAACCGCACCAATGCCGTCGCCGACAATATCCGCCAAAGCGTCGCCCAGCTTCATCAGGCGATCACCGGACTGGCGGCAGACTCTGACACGGTGCGCGGCAAGGCCAACCAGGTACTAGAGGATAGCACCCAAACCCAAACTGCCCTTGGCGAGATTTCCAACCGAATCAAAAGCGTGCACGAGAAATCTGTGTTTATCGATACCGATTCCAGTGCCGCCCATCAGGCCACCACCTGCGTCGCCCCCGCATTTCGCGATGTCAGCGACAGCATTCAGGACACGTCGCAACGCATCGCCGGGGTCACTGAACGCACCCATCTGCTCATCGACGCAACAGAAGACATCGTGCAGGCCTCGATCCTGCTTGGCGGCACCAGTGAGGATGCCGCCCTCATTGAACGGGTCCAGCAAGATGCCGCGCAAATCTCTGCCCTGCTGGATCAGGCCGTCGACACCGGGCGCATTTCCATGTCCGATCTGTTTCAACGCGACTATTCGCCGATCCCCGGCACCCACCCGCAGCAGGTCACAACCCCGTTCACCCCGCTCGCAGACCAGTTATTTCCCCCGATCCAAGAGGCAGCGCTGGACCTGTCCGACAAGGTCGTATTCTGCGCTGCGGTCAATCTTGATGGCTACCTGCCCACGCACAACCGAAAATTCTCGAAACCCCAAACCGCGGATGAAGGCTGGAACACCGCCCATTGCCGCAACCGCCGCATCTTCGATGACCGCGTCGGGCTGAAATCGGGGCGCAATACCAAACCGTTCCTGCTTCAGGTCTATCGCCGCGACATGGGCAACGGCACCTTCAAACTGATGAAGGACGTCTCAGCCCCGATTCACGTCAAATCCCGCCACTGGGGCGGCCTGCGGCTGGCCTACGACGCCTGATCCAGGGCGCCAACCGCCCGCTCGCAGCCGAAGGCGAGAACGGGCTTATAAAGCGGGCGCCAAAGGCGCCCTCCATTTGAAAACCTCGCACCAGCGATTCCCCTCCGCGGTTCTCCCCCCGGGCACCCATCTGCCTTTGCAACTTTGCATTACCGCACCCCGAGCTGCAAATAATATTATAAAATCTACAGATTTGCAAAAATTTGCACACCGTTTTCGCTAACTCTGCAAATATTTTGCGGTAATCTGCCACAGGGCCGCGCCCCGGGCTTGCCGCACCCTCGCCCGGCCCCGTAACACTCCTTCAATGGAGCGGAGGAGCATCAAAATGGCATATGCAGACATTTATAAATCCTGGCAGGACGATCCCGATACATTCTGGATGGGTGCCGCCCAGGCCATCGACTGGGACACGCCCCCCTCGAAAGCACTGTTTGACGAAAACGCCCCGATCTATGAATGGTTCAGCGACGGATTGGTCAACACCTGCTGGAACGCCGTCGACCGCCATGTTGAAACGCGCGGCGATCAGGTCGCGATCATCTATGACTCGCCCATCACCGACACCAAACGCTCCATCACCTACCGCGAGCTGCGCGATAAGGTCGCCAGCGTCGCCGGTGTCCTCAAGGCCAAAGGCATCACCAAGGGTGACCGCGTCATCATCTACATGCCGATGGTCCCCGAGGCGCTGATCGCCATGCTCGCCACCACCCGCATTGGCGCGATCCATTCGGTTGTTTTCGGCGGCTTTGCCAGCAACGAACTTGCCGTGCGCATCGACGACGCCCAACCCAAGGCGATCCTCACCGCCTCTTGCGGGATAGAGCCGGGGCGCATCATCGCCTACAAACCCCTGATCGACGGCGCCATTGACCTCGCGCAGCATAAACCCGACTTCAGCCTGATCCTGCAGCGCGATGAATGCCCCGCAGACCTGGGCCCCAATGATTTCGACTGGCACGCCGCACAACAGGGCGTCGCCCCCGCCGATTGTGTCCCGGTGGAAGGCAACCACCCCGCCTATATCCTCTATACCTCCGGCACCACCGGCCAGCCCAAGGGCGTCGTGCGCCCCACCGGTGGCCATCTGGTGGCGCTGAACTGGACGATGAAAAACATCTACAATGTCGATCCGGGCGATGTGTTCTGGGCGGCGTCCGATGTCGGCTGGGTCGTCGGCCACAGCTATATCTGCTACGGGCCGCTGATCGCAGGCAACACCACCATTGTGTTTGAGGGCAAGCCTGTCGGCACCCCAGACGCGGGCACCTTCTGGCGCGTCATCAGCGAACATAACGTGCGCAGCTTCTTCACCGCCCCCACCGCCTTTCGCGCCATCAAACGCGAAGATCCCAAAGGCGAATTCCTGAAACCCCATGACGTCTCTTGCCTGCGTACGCTGTATCTTGCGGGCGAACGCGCCGACCCTGACACCATCGAATGGGCGCAGAACCTGCTGAACATCCCCGTCATTGACCACTGGTGGCAGACCGAAACAGGCTACACCATCGCCGGCAACCCAATGGGGATCGAACCGCTGCCGGTCAAGATCGGCTCTCCTAGCGTCGCCATGCCCGGCTATGACATCGACATCCTCGACGAGGCCGGCCACCCGATGCCCGCGGGCGCGCTTGGCGCCATCGCGATCAAACTGCCGCTGCCGCCGGGCACCCTGCCGACGCTGTGGAACGCCGAGGCGCGGTTCAAATCATCCTATCTTGCCCATTTCCCAGGGTATTACGAAACCGGCGATGCCGGAATGAAGGACGAAGACGGTTATCTCTGGATCATGGCGCGCACCGATGACGTGATCAACGTCGCCGGGCACCGCCTGTCCACCGGCGGCATGGAGGAAGTGCTGGCAAGCCACCCCGACGTTGCCGAATGCGCCGTGATCGGCGTCACCGATCAGCTAAAGGGCCAGTTGCCCATGGGCTTTGTCTGCCTCACCAAAGGCGTCGACCGTCCGCATGACGTGATCGCCCGCGAATGCGTCAAACTGGTGCGTGACAAAATCGGCCCCGTCGCCGCGTTCAAGCTGGTCAGCGTCGTCGATCGCCTGCCCAAGACCCGCTCTGGCAAAATCCTGCGCGCCACCATGGTCAAAATTGCCGATGGGTCAGAATTCAAACTACCCGCGACAATCGACGACCCGGCAATTCTGGATGAGATCCGCGATGCGGTCAGTGAATTGGGCTATCCGCACGACTAGACTTGCGGGATCCGAAACACTGACACACAGCCGTAGGGTGCGTGATTTCACGCACCTTTTTTCACCCTTCTGACCACCGTGCGGTCTGTTAACCCCGCAATCTGCCCGACTGGGGGTCCGACGGAAGCCCGACACCCGGTTTTTCAGCGATTTCGAGGTGTTAACCCTGATTCGCCCAACTTCAGGAAAACTGCTCGCGGATCAGTCGTTCTTCCAGCCCGTGGCCGGGGTCGAACATCAACCGGTGCCGCACCGTCGGGTCAGAGCTGATTTCGACAGAGATCACACTATGCGACGACCGGCTGTCCGCATCCGCCATCACCGGGCGTTTTTCCGGCTCCAGCACGTCGAACCGCACCGTCGCATTCTTGGGCAACAATGCCCCGCGCCAACGCCGAGGGCGAAAGGCCGACATCGCCGTCAACGCCAGCACATCGGCCCCGATTGGCAAGATCGGCCCATGCGCCGAATAGTTGTAAGCCGTTGATCCCGCAGGCGTACTCAGCAGCGCCCCATCACAGACCAGCTCTTCCAGCCGGACGCGCCCATCCACCGAAATCCGCAGTTTCGCCGCTTGGGGTCCCGCGCGCAGCAGTGAGACTTCGTTGATCGCCAGCGCCTCATGCGTGGCTCCATCCACCGCCTCTGCGCGCATCCGAAGCGGGTTGATCACCGCCTCTTCGGCGTCCTGCAGCCGTTCCAACAGGTCTGGTACCCCGAATTTATTCATCAAAAACCCGACCGTTCCGCAGTTCATCCCATAAACCGGCAGGTCGCGCGCAAAGGTTTCATGCAAGGTCTGCAACATAAACCCATCGCCGCCCAGGGCCACGATCACCTCTGCCTCAGCCAACCCGACCTGCCCGTAAGCCTTTGACAAATCATCCAAAGCCTGTTGTGCAACCTCTGCATTACTGGCCGCAAAAGCAATCTTCGGGGCGTGGGTCATGGGCTCTCCTTTGTGGGCAGAATGCCCGGGCTTGCGGGAAACACAAGCGCTAACAGAATGCCGCGCAGAGTGCCGCATGGGTCGCGAAAAGGGTTTTTCAAAAGCCATCCGTGCGGTAAGACCCGGCAACTCCGCAAGACTGCAAGGACCAGCCTTATGAATGCTTCGCATCTCGACGACCGTTTCTTCACCCAGGATCTCTCTGACAGCGATCCCGAATTGTTTGGCGCCATCACCCAGGAACTCGGCCGCCAGCGCGACGAAATCGAGTTGATCGCCTCTGAGAATATCGTCAGTCGCGCGGTGATGCAGGCGCAGGGGTCGGTGATGACCAACAAATACGCCGAAGGGTATCCCGGTCGCCGCTATTACGGTGGATGTCAGTTCGTTGATATTGCAGAGAATCTTGCCATAGATCGCGCCAAGAAACTGTTCGACTGCGGCTTTGCCAATGTGCAGCCCAATTCGGGCAGCCAGGCCAACCAGGGCGTCATGCAGGCGCTGATCCAACCCGGCGATACGATCCTTGGCATGTCGCTGGACGCAGGCGGCCACCTGACCCACGGCGCAAAGCCGAACCAGTCGGGCAAGTGGTTCAACGCGGTGCAATATGGTGTGCGCAAACAGGACCTGCGGCTTGATTACGAACAGGTCGAGGAACTGGCCAAGCAACATAAGCCCAAGCTGATCATCGCAGGTGGGTCGGCCATTCCGCGCCAGATCGACTTTGCCCGCATGCGGGAAATCGCCGATATGGTTGGCGCCTATCTGCATGTGGACATGGCACATTTCGCCGGTCTTGTAGCGGCAGGCGAACACCCCAGCCCCTTCCCCCATGCCCATGTCGCCACCACGACGACCCATAAAACCCTGCGCGGCCCGCGCGGTGGGATGATCCTGACCAATGACGAAGCCATTGCAAAGAAAGTGAATTCCGCGATCTTTCCGGGCATCCAGGGCGGCCCGCTGATGCATGTGATCGCCGCCAAGGCCGTTGCCTTTGGCGAGGCGCTGGACCCCAGTTTCAAGACCTATCAGCAGCAGGTGATCAAGAACGCACAGGCGCTGGCGGATCAGCTGATCAAGGGCGGGCTGGATATTGTCACCGGCGGCACTGACACCCATGTTTTGCTGGTTGATCTGCGGCCCAAGGACGTCAAAGGCAACGCCACCGAAAAGGCGCTGGGGCGTGCGCATATCACCTGCAACAAGAACGGCATTCCGTTCGACACCGAAAAACCAACCATCACCAGCGGCATCCGTCTGGGCAGCCCGGCGGGCACCACGCGCGGCTTTGCCGAGGCAGAGTTTCGCCAGATCGCCGACTGGATCGTGCAGATTGTCGATGGGTTGGCCGGGAACGACGAAGAGGGCAATGCCGCAGTCGAGGCCCACGTGAAGGCCGAGGTCAAAACCATGTGCGACCGCTTCCCGGTTTACCCCACGCTTTGACGTGACACTGGACACAAGCCAAACGCAGGCGCCCCTGCGCCAGGGGCGCGGCACCCGCGAGATCGAAAAGGCGGTTGGGTCCTGGATTCGGCAGCATTTCCCGGCCTGGGTCTCGGAACTGATTGTTTTCGTGATAAAACTCGGCTGGGCTAGCCTGTTTGCCGGGCTGTTGCTGATGGGCCTAGTGCTGTCAAAAATGGTCTGGTCCGACGCGATCCCGATATACCGCTATGACCTGATGGCAGCCTACGCAGTCGGGTTGCAGATCTTGTTCCTGGCCTTCCGGATGGAGACATTTGACGAGGCGCGGGTGATCGTCCTGTTCCACCTGACCGGCACCGCGATGGAGATGTTCAAGGTCAACGCCGGGTCCTGGGCCTATCCCGAACCGGGCTATTTGAAGCTGCTGAACGTGCCGATGTTCACCGGGTTCATGTATGCCTCTGTCGGGTCCTTCATGGCCCGTGCAATTCGCCTGTTCGACATGCGGTTCGAACCGTTCCCACCGTTCTGGACGACTGTCGTACTGGCCGTTGTGATCTACGTGAATTTCTTCGCGCATCACTTTCTTCCTGATATCCGGCTGGCCATATTCGCCGCCACCGTGATCTTGTTCTTTCGGACGCGGGTGATCTTTCACATCGGTGACAAGGATTACAGGATGCCAATGGTTGTGGCGGGCGGATTGACCAGCTTCTTCCTATGGCTGGCAGAGAACGTCGGCACCCGCACAGGCACATGGATTTACCCCGGTCAGGGCGTTTTCGATTGGGTGTCGTTTCAGAAGATGGGGTCGTGGTACCTGCTGATATTCGTCAGCTTTGTCACCGTGACGCTGGTATTTCGCGACGCCTTGATCACGCCGGAAAAACGCCGCGGCCTATAGGTGCCCGGCCCAGACCAGATAGGCGGTGAAGGCGCCTGAAATCAACAGCAGGTTCGCCGCGTTGGTGCCCAGAAACCGCAATACCCGGTCTTTGCGCCGCTTTGCCGGATCAACATTGCGCAGCCACTTCTCGCACCGCGAAAAGGCGCTTTCCAGCGTCGATGGATCGATCTGCATCATCAGTTTGGGATGGCCACATAGCCGTTGCGCCTCAATTAGCCATTCGGCCTCGCGCCGCACCCAGGTCGGCATCAAACGCCCGGCGCGGCGCAGCTTGTTTTCCAACCCACGGCCCCGCACGCCAAGGCGCTCTTCGATCAGGTCGGCAAGACGGTCAGATCGTTCGGTCACAGTATCAATCGTTATCATCGCTTTCTCCACCGGCCCCCACCGGACTGCAGTGCGATTATACTGGCGCGATCTGGCTCTGGCGAGTCCGCAAATGCGGCGTTATGCAGGGGTTATGTTGAATACTGTTGTCACCGGCCCCCGTACCGACCGTCCGCCCCTGCTGATCGCCCATGGGCTGTTCGGCTCTGCCCGCAATTGGGGCGTCATCGCCAAGCGATTGTCAGACACCCGCACCGTCCTGACGGTAGACATGCGCAACCATGGCAACAGCCCCTGGGTCGACGCCCACGGCTATGGCGATCTGGCCGCCGATCTGGCGCAGGTCATCGATGCCCATGGTGGTGTCGCCGATGTTGTCGGGCATTCCATGGGTGGCAAGGCGGCGATGGCGCTGGCGCTGTCGCATCCCGGTCTGGTCAACCGCCTGATCGTCGCCGATATCGCACCCGTCGCCTATGACCACAGCCAATCGCATCTGATCCACGCCATGCGGGCTGTCGATCTGAGCGTTGTCGAAAAACGCTCTGCCGCCGACGCGCAATTGGCGCAAACCGTACCTGAAGCGGGGGTACGTGCCTTCCTGTTACAGTCGCTCGACGTCAAGGAAAAACGCTGGCGGCTGAACTTCGACGTACTAGAGGCCGAAATGGGCCGCATCACCGGTTGGCAGCATATTGCGGCTGATTTCACCCAACCCGCGCTGTTTTTGGCCGGTGCCGACAGCGACTATGTCCGCCCCGACATCCGCCCTTATATCAAACAGCATTTCCCCGCCGCCCGTTTTGCCAAAATTCCCGGCGTGGGCCATTGGCTGCACGCCGAAAAACCCCGCGAGTTTGAGGCCGCGATGCGGATTTTCCTCGACTCGTAAACCGATACATATTGCCATCTTGCCTGCCCCACCGTCGATATGTTTATCTACAGGCGACAAGGAAGAGAGGCGCCCATGATCCGCGCGATGTCTTTGATAACCCTTGGGATTTCGCTGGTCACGACGCAGATCGTGGCCGAAGATAGCACATTCTGGAAAACCATCGGAAACTGGGATATTTCGATAGATAACAGCGTTGGTGGTGGGTGTTTCACCTCTGCCAACTGGGAAAGCGGCACCTTTTTGCGGCTAGGCTTTCATCCCCAGAACGACAATTTCTATATGCTGATCGGCAATGACAAATGGACGTCGCTGCATCCGGGCCAAGACTATGAAATCCAGATCAAATTCGACCGGAAAGCACCCTGGGATGTGGCCGCAACCGGGTTTCAGTTCGACGACGGCGAGACCGTCTATCTGCACGCCCAAAGTACCAAATTCGCGTTCATCGAAGAGTTCATGCGCCACAACAAAATGAAGATTTTCTATCAGGGCAAAGAAATCGACCAACTGCGTCTGAACGGCTCTAGCCGGGCGTTCAAAGAGGTGATTACGTGTCAGGAAGCGGTTGACATGCGCGCCGCCAGCGCGACCGATCCGTTTGCCGGATCCGCCCCCAGCGTGACAGGGTCGGGCCGCAAATCGGCTGATCCCGCCGCGGACTAACCTTCTGACTGCAAAGTGATTTGGCACGCCGCCGGGCGTCAGCTATGCTGGTTTCATGTATCGTATATTTGCACTATTGCTTACCCTGTCCACACCCGGACAGGCGCAAGAAATCACCATGATCGACGCCACAAAGTTGACTGTGGCAGAACTGATGGCGCTGGCAAACCAAGACCGCCAAGCCGCAACACTGGTCGATTGTTGCGACTGGTCAGGCGGCGGGTGTCTGCCCCAACGGGTGCGCCAACAGATCGCCGAGAAAGCTTTGCGGGACGAACGGCCCTAGCGGATCTGCCTGTCCACGATCCAGGTCACCGGCAGCGCCAGGACAAATCCGACCACAACAGCAATCAGAACGGGCTGCATTGTATCATAGCCTGACACCAGCGCGGCGACGACGGCGGACCCCATCAAAGTGGTGGCGGCCATAAAGAATATCGACATTAGACGAAACATGAGAACTCTCCGAAAATCAATCAGTTAGTGGAATATATTCTTATGTTCGAATTTGTCTTTGATCCCTGTCAAATCTGGCTCACCCACCCAGACGTTTACCAAGCCATAGGCTGATCGGACACGCCACGAAGACCCCAATTGCTGCGGCGCCGAGGATGGGCGGCATTGTGGTGCCTCCGGCAACCAGGGCGACCACCGCGCCGGTGCCGGCGAGGGTGGGGGCGATTAACGAGAAAAGGACGACCGAGAGGCGATGCACGGGCTACTTCTTTTTGACAAATTTCGTAAGGATAACAATGCGCTGCCCCTCTACCCGGCCCTCGATGTGTTCGGGGTTGTCCGCCACAAGGGAAATGCCGCGAACGGCGGTGCCGCGCTTGGCGGTGAACCCGGCACCTTTGACGGGTAAGTCCTTGATTAATACTACATTATCGCCGTGAGCCAAGGGAACGCCGTTGCTGTCTTTATGGGCGGTTTCGGCGGCGACATTGTCGGCCCAGGCCTGGGTCTCTTCGTCGAGATAAAGCTGCTCTGCCAGGTCCTGCGCCCAAGCCTCGGCGCTAAGACGTTTCAGCATGCGGGCGGCGAGGACCTGAACGGCGGGCGTCTCATCCCACATAGCGGTGGCAAGGCCGCGCCAGTGGGTCGGGTCAGGCGTACCGTCGATCTGGGCTGCGCAGATTTCACAGATAGAAACAGAGGCTTGGCTGGGGCCCCCGGCAACGTCGAAAGGGGCCAGAGGGGTGTCGGCAGCGCAGAGAGGGCAAGACATATGAAGGGTCCATTTGCTGGGGTTGCGGTTGGTATAGGCGACCCGGCGGGGGACAGCAATCGGGCGGAGATTTTGGAGTTTGGTGTGGAGTGATGCCCATGAATGCACACCCTACTCTTGCTTGTTCGTCAGAGAACAGAAATACCGTTGCGCATCATATCTACGAAGGCGCGCGCATCAGAGAAATAGTTTCGAAATGCGTCGCGAATATTCTCTTCACTTTCACCTCGCACCAAGACAATATCTGCATCCGATCCAAATTCTTTTTCAAGCTCGTCGTACGCTTCGATTGCGCGATTGACATTCTCATATGTCCGTACTTCCAAAGCGTCTTCTCCTTCTGGAAGATCAAACCTAAAAATCA
>Ga0316206_1002619_pt1 | contig 11711 bp, 11 predicted proteins | sample 6monthpyrite_MG_FD_204942 | JGI IMG/M metagenome (GOLD analysis project Ga0316206, IMG submission 204942) | Microbial mat bacterial communities from mineral coupon in-situ incubated in ocean water Damariscotta River, Maine, United States -... | ecosystem: Environmental > Aquatic > Marine >...
GCGTGGCAAGTTCATTGAATAACGCCGCGTCAAACGTGTCTAGTCCAAGTTTAGCCGCTAACATCTTTTCCATTTCTGCTTGCATCTCTTTCGCAAAGCCACTTTTAATTTCCTTGAGTTGTTGCATTGCATTAGGATCAGTCTCCAGCAATGGTTGCAACGCGCTACAAAACATTTCGAAGTTGCGTTCTGCTGCGACGGGTTGATTGAAAAATTCGAAGTGTTCTCCACCCCCCGTCCATGGTTGATAGCGTGGATTAAATCCATCACAAAATCCGAATGGACCATAATCAAGTGTGAAGCCACCGGCCGCACAGTTATCACTGTTAAAGTTACCCTGGCAATAACCGACACGAATCCAGTTCGCCACAAGCGAAGTAAGGCGGCTGCGAAACGCCTGCGCGAGCATCACCACTTGCTCAGGGTTGCTTAATTTAATATCGATAAGGTCAGCGTACTCACGATCGATTAAGTGCAACACAATCTTCTCCAGTTCCTCCATCGCATCTGGGTGTTCCATCTTTCGAGCACGGCGAGCGAAGAGCTCGATTTGGCCGACCCGAATAAACGACGGAGCAACGCGTGTAGAGATCGCGACGGGCTCCGATATCATCCTGTCGGGATCCTTCGAATGCGAGCCCTCCGAGTACCACGGTCGTTGTACCTTCTCCGTTTTCGAAACGTACAAACTCAAAGAGCGTGACGTTGGCACGCCGAGCGCGTGCATGTGTTCCTGTGCCAGAAATTCCCGCACACTCGAGCGCAGAACGGCGCGACCATCCGCGCCGCGGCAGTATGGCGTCCGCCCACCACCTTTCAGCTGCATCTCCCAACGTTGACCTTTAATAACAGCCTCAAGCACGGAAACTGCGCGACCATCGCCATAGCCGTTGCCGGTTTGGAACGGGCACTGTTGGGTGTATTCGGTGCCGAAGATGGAAAGTGCGTAGCCAGTGGCCCAACCCACCTTGCGCATCGGCTCAGGAACCTGCGAGAGGTCTCCGCTGAACAGTCGCATAAAATCGGCCGACTCTGCCAGGCTGTCGGCAAAGCCAAGTTCGTAGAAAAAGTTTTTGCTGTGCGCAATGTACTCGGGCTCAACGATTGGCGTGGGATTAACGGGAACATAGTGTCCCGAGAAGACTTGTCGTGGTGCGTGGTCAACACCATTCGCTTTCGCATCAGGATCACATTTGAGTGTATCCATAAACGAGTAGTTTACTAGCTTTGCGAGGTCGTCTAGCGACAATACGCTTGGGGCCGTTTTCTGGGACAGTTTAGTTTTCATAGGGTAAATGGGACAGAAGAAATGTACTACATAACATAACACATTTAGGGGCAGCGCCCTTTCAGCAATTTTGGTTTAAGTGGCTCAGAAAAAACTAGGGGCAAACCCTAGTTTTTAACGATTCTCAGTTGTCACTGCCACCTTCAATTCTTGTTCTCTGAAATCAATTTATGGCACCTATTTTTATAATTTAACGTCAGGCTTTAAGAGTTTTTTAAGAAAGTTTACATAAATGGGATTCCCCCATTCACGCCCACCGATAGCCTGATACTTCACTTCACCTTCAGGGTTTATTAAAAAAGAGGTGGGTAAACCACGTGGCTTCCATACTTCTGTCACCAACCCGTCAACATCCAGTAAACTATTCAGCTCAACATTAATAGAGCCTAAAAACTCAAAAACAGTATCTTCATCTTCAGCCGTATTAATCATTATGACCTGAAATTTTTCACCCTTCATTTTATCAGCTAACTGTTGTATGGCGGGCATCTCTGCTCGACAAGGTCCACACCAGCTTGCCCAGAAGTGAAGAAAAACCCAACTCCCTTTCGAATTATTTAATTCAAATATTTCACCGTCAATATCATTTAAGGTAAAGTTTTGCGCGCTACCTATATCATAATGCCGTATACCAAAGGGTACCTTTGAGTTACTTGCATTTAATAATAAGCTTGAGAATAAACTGAGCACAAAAACCAATAGTGTAAATGTTTGTTTTAGTTTCATTCTGCATCCTCAGCACAAAATAATTTATCTGTGGTAATAACTATTTTTTCACCTTGTTTATTTTCACCGGTAGCGAATGTTGCAGTGATACTTATTGGTTTGTCACTAAAGGGCAATAAAATATTACCACCTTCTTTCTCTCCTGGCAGGTAATCCAGTGTTTCAGGAATTAACGTCCAGCGAAATGTAGATTGCTTACTCAACGGCATACCCATGTTTTGCCAGCGTTGTTTCCAATAGTCGCGATGTTCTCGTTTTATGGGTTTACCGCCCGCAGTAAATTTCCAGTTACTCATATCTAACCAGATTTTTTTATTACTGGTATTGTGTATGCCAACAGTGATGAAACATTGTTGTTTAAGCACATCGCGCACCGCTTTAGGAAAACCCCGCGCCTCATAAAACGAGCCCATTTGGTTAGCTGTTCTCGGGGTAAAGCCTACCGCCATCTCTGGAGTTTTTACGATAACAGGCTGAGCAGCCTGTATATTCAAAACGACTAGCATTAGTGTGATAATTTTAAGCATGTTTACCTGTTGATTTATGTTTATTTAAAACTTGTTAGAATTAATTGGTTCCAGAAAAAAATAGTCTCTAATATTAGAAAGAACTGTTCTGACCTTAATGGCACTCAACTTAGGATCGCCCTCACAGTGCGCATAAAGGTAAGTCGCCCATTGAAAAATACTTTGAGCTGGCTGAAGTGACGCCATACTCAGATAAAGATTACAATTCTGCATCTGAGCGTATACAAAATGCCAATTACAAGGTAGATTTAGAGCTTAGACGATTGAAACCATGTCTATGAATCACACATATTAGCGAATATTGTGCTCTAACCCCACTTATTTGTGTATCAAAGCTTTTGTTATTGCTTTCTGTAGCTAGACTCAAAAAACATACTTCTTTCAAATTTAATCCACTGATCAAATTGCTTCATCAGTGGCTCGAATACGCCTGGATCTCTTGTCGCACACTCCCAAATTACTGCAACACGCCAGTCTTCAGATAAAAGTATCTCGATTACCTTCGTATCACGATTTACATTATCGTTAAATTTCTTTTTCCATTTATCAGAATAATTACGATCTGAATATGCAAGCTTGCAACCTTCATGTTGATGCCAATAACAACCATGAACGAATATTGCGACTTTATATTTTCTTAAAACGATATCAGGCTTTATTTTTTTTATCTTACTATCTAATCTGAATCGATAGCCTGATTTGTGCAATGCTTTGCGGACAAGTATTTCTGGCTTTGTATTACAACTACGAATGCCAGACATCATCCGGCTTCGTGTAGCTGCATCTACAATATCAACCAATATTACTTAACCATCTTCAATGGATACTGATGAACATTTGTTTCTTCTTCATCAATAAGCGTCATAATATGTGGCTTCATTATACGCGCTATTTCCTTTACAACAGTCATTACAACTGAATTACCAAACTGTTTGTATGCCTGAGTATCAGATACTGGAATTTTAAATGTGTCGGGGTAGCCCATTAAACGCGCACATTCCCTGGGGGTTAACCTTCTTGGATTCCCCTTCCCACGATTAACCAGAATTTCCGAGCCATCTTTATAATATCTTGCAGATAAGGTTCGAGACGTGCTTTTTTTTGTGACCATTCCATAGCCAAAACCGTTACCTTTGGCCTTATGCTTGGCTGCATAGTTATAGAGATATTCCCAGAGCTTATCACTAAGAATATATTTATCGTTTACTTTACCTTTCGTGCCTTTGATAAAATCTTTATACAGCTCTTCACTATATTCTTCTGTACCGTCCTGTGGATGAAGAATATCGCCTATGCATTTTTCATCTGGCTTTCTTTTCTTAAAGGCATCCCAGGAGAAATCAGTTTCTTCACTAAAGCCAACAATATAAATACGCTCTCGATGCTGTGGCACAAATCCCTTTGCATCTACAACCATTGGAAAAATCACATAACCGAGCTCATCTCTGAGTGTTTCCTGAATCACCTTAAACGTCTGACCTTTATCATGACTCATAAGGTTCTTAACATTTTCTAGCAGAAATGCCTTAGGCCTTTTCTCTTTAATAATACGAGCCACGTCAAAAAACAGAGTACCCTGGGTTTTATCTTCAAACCCATGAAGTCGGCCTAAGGAATTCTTTTTAGAAACACCAGCGATGGAAAATGGCTGGCAGGGAAAGCCAGCCAGAAGCACATCATGAGACGGTATATCATCCACATGCACTCTGGTAATATCTCCCTCTACAGGGTGGTCAGTACCAAAGTTTTCACAATAGGTCTTAACTGCATATTTATCCCATTCACTGGTAAAGACACACTGGCCTCCATTCTCCTCAAACCCCATGCGAACACCACCAATGCCAGCGAACAGATCAATAAAGGTAAAGTCGCCAGTACGAGGAGCTTCATCACCAAACAACATTCCCTGTAGCTGGGGTACCCTGTATTCTGGTGGCCCATCTTCCTTAACCTCCCAGTTTCGAACTGTTTTAGGTGTGACCTTAAGCTTTTTAGCTATATCAGCTGGTGAGTACCTGTTTAGCGCTAACGCCAATAAATCACGAGGTTTTACCCTGGAATCCATATTTATTCTGCTTTATCTGGGAAAATTTTGGGTAATTATTTCCCTTTTTTGTCCCTTTTGCAAGATAATAACACTCTACAAGGCAGAAACTAATGAGATTTAATACGATATAGCCTCTCGTTCTTTAACAAGTTCAATAAAGCTCTCCAGATCTAACAGCCACCTTTGCTGACTCTCACGGTAAGTTCCATGTAAGCCACGTGGCAATATCAACTGAAGTTTATGAGCTTCCATTTCCCTCGTCTGATTTTCACTTATACCTGGTTCTAGTGTTATCAAATGCTTTTCAGGTATACGGGCTGCTTCAGATAAAACCTGGCGCCACCTGTCTTTACATGTAGACTTAACACCCAGCATGGTTAACTTTGAATCTGGAAAGTCAGAGTCATGGTATTCAATCGCTCCAGGAAAAAGAAAATCAGGCTTAGATTTATTCTCCGTAACAGCCTGACTGTCATAGGTGATACCACATGTTTTGAATACTTCTTCAAGGTGACTTTCAAAAGCATAGCCTGCTCTTGATTTGCGTCTGTTCTGAACACTAAGAGAAAACTTGATGAAACCATCAACATCAGCGCCATCATCACTCGTAAACCCAGACACAAGTCTTTCAGACACAATATGCCTTTCCAGACGACGAAATAATTTTTCCTCCTGTTCCATCCAGCTCAACAATGCAATATCAGGCCCATCTAAAGGACTAACATCAGGTAATGTCCCGCGAACAAAATCTGAAAATACGGCTGTCTTTGGGAAGACACCATTGAATCTTTCAAGTAAGGCATCCAGCCTGTCCGCTTCTGGCTCTTCAATTTCTATACCTAACTCATCCAGGATAAACCTTGAAGCAAAATCTACCTCTGTATCTTCATCGTCATCAAAATCTCTATATTCAAAATCTGTATCAATTTGAAAAGGCACACCGAATAACCACAACAACTGATTTTCAACAGTGCTTTCAGCAGAAACAATGATAATCATCATATCGCCGGATGGTCTCCTGGCCACGATTAATAGATCACCCGTTCTTGCCAGCTTCATTACAGGGTTACTTTTAAAGTAAAGACGAAACTCCGACCGGGTTGGGTGGTTTTCACGGGAGTCATACCAGGTAACAGAAGAGTCTTCAGAAATGCCTTCATTTTCTTCACCCAACCATACAAACCTGGTTGGGCAATCGGTTAATCTCTCTTCACCCAGTAATTTTTTTAATGGTTTAACACCATTGAATTCATGCTGATGTGACTGATCTGGATTTGATTCTACGCCACTAAGTCGTTTAGCTACTACCCCTTCGAAATATTCAGATAAAAACCCTTTCTTCATTTTTTTTTATTTCCTTTAAAATAATATATTTACTATGATTAGCTACAGTAAAATGCTGAGTTAAGTTTAGAAATTAAATCTGACCCCACTTATCTTCTGCAATTGATCAATATTTAAACCCTCCGGCACCTTTAATTGCTTAAGTAAGAACTTCCTTGTCCTATCGTTTATATTATTGACGACATTCGTTCGCAGTTGAATCAAGCCAAGGTCCATTTATATTGCAACTGCTGCTATATATCATCAAGTGTGGCTGACAATTTACTCCATTCACGCAAACCATTTCGACAGACATATCCGCACCATTTACAGTTTGTAGTGATTTATTTAAAATCTCAGCTTCCCAAAGATAAGGAGCTTTAACGGTACTAGCGACACCTTTTATAATCCGTGAAACCTTGCCTCCACTCTTCATGTTATACGATGATTGATTTGCATGTATACTTCCACCATCACCTGCTACTAATGCAGCAACATCATTATTTTCTTCACTGATAACATCTATTGCCGTTGCATGTATATGAGCTTGACCACCACTATAGCTATATACAGAAACTAAGCCATAATTGCTAGTTGCAGTACTTGCTACAGGTAAAGTTACACCAGTCGATGATATAGATCTAAGCACAGAACCATATGCGTGGACTATTCCTTGAGCCGTAACCTCTAATGCAGATGCTCGACTAGTTGACTTATTAACTACTGTGGAAAGCTCTGAACCTATGAACCAACTTTCATCGCAATAGCTGACATAAGCTATAGAAAATCCAAATTTAGGGGTGGCTGATATACGACTTCCAAACCAGTAATGTTGACTAGGTTGAGCTGCTTGGCATGAATCATCTAACCAAGTATACCCCGTAGAGGTTACATTTACGTTACTCCAGTGAGAATTCCCATTGCGCCAGTTAATACCTACCGAGCCTGTTCCAACTATGCTTAAATTTTCAAAGCTTATATCATTACAATTAGAACTCAAAATTGCAGGGGCACCAGTAATAAAACTCACATCTCGTCCAGAACCTCGAATGCTGATATTGCTATGATTAAAACAATTGAAACTTGAAAAATTTCCTGCACCAATGATAATACTAAGGGGGGATGCTTTATCAATTTCTGGCGTTCTTACATTGGTCATCCAGTTAAATAACTCTGCCATTGTTGTGAAGCAATTATCTATATCTGTATCATCAATATTTTTACAACTCTTATTTACACTTACCTCACTAGCAGAAACATCTGTTAATGCTTTAGTTTGTGATGAAAAAATAACTATAAAAATTATTATAGTGAGTTTACATATGTTTATTAAGTTCATAATATCTCCTTGATTTTTATATTTTAAATGAATGCTTCTCCTGACAACCATTACTCCTTTAAATAACTATATTAGGGTTTATCTGTAATAAAAGTGCCGAAGGGAATAATATTTAACTACATGCTGTAATTGATCAAATTTAAACCCTTCGGCACCTTTAATTCTCACTTGTCAGCGACCCCTTTAATTCTTATTAATTTTTAACAGAATGATTACAATAAGGATGTGTTAATTGAATATTTTCAGCTGCGCCTACACCTCCATCCCTAACTCGAATGATATGATCATAAGAAACAGACTTTTCCGTATCGAGATAACCAGAGCATATTGGGCACTTAATAGTATTTTGCAAAGCAACATGAATAAAAACTTTACTCTTTTTTTCAGGAGAAACCTTTTGAGTTGTACGTGTAAAATCACCAGACAAAACCTTACCTTCAAGCTTAGATATTTTAATTATATTTTCTGCATCCACTTGATTCCCATCAGAAAGAGAGGAAATTATTCCAGCTAGTAATTCATGATATTTACCAACACGATATTTGCTAATATTTTTCTGTAAAATCATGGCTATTAAATCTTTATTTGATATTAATAGTTTTTCCAGTTCTTCTCTAACATCAGTAAACTTTTTAAAAAAAGATGAATTATTATTAGCTAATTTTTCAGCCACTAATGACACTGCCCCTAAAAACATAGGGCTTGAATGCCTACCTGATGGGCCATAATAGTAGATTGCAGGATGAAGTCCCAGACTACCGTCACTATTGCCAGTAATTCGACTTGCAAGATATGATGCTTTTTTAAGAACATCGATAGTATTTTGTCCGGTAATATCATCATCAAATGATGTAATAACCGGTAGCGTTTCTTGTTGTTTTTTAACGGACATTAAAATAAAATCAATCAGGACTTGAATAGCAGCTCTAATACCCTTTGAGCCTCCTAATAGGAGATCTAATGTTTTAACTGGTCTTTTAATCTCAGGTGCAAAAAGTATTTTATGTAAGTCTGCAGCAGCACCTTCAATCTTTTCTGCCATTTCAGTTTCAAAACAAGACCAATATTGGTAACCTTTGCCTGCTCTAATAATAGCCCTTGCGGCTATTGGAACAGGTTTTTTACGATTTCGTAGTAGCAGCTCCTCTAATTCATCAAGAGGCGTCCCTTTCATGTTGATATTAAAAAAAGATGTTTCAGCTTTGTCCGTATCACCTTGTACCCATTGAACTTGAAAGCCCCTAGTCGTAATCGTAGAAATTTTCTTCCTCTGCTCAGGCGTTAGATCTTCGCTGTTATCAATTAAGCTTTTATAGTAACCCCAAGAACCAATACGTTCTTTTACAAGTTTTCTAGTTTTATCCGCAGATTTTTTTTGTTCGGCAGATATTTCATGACCGAACATCTTGCGAGAAGGAAATACAGGGTCAGGTCTTTCATTTTGCATACAAACATCATCCATTAATTTCCGTATATTTTTTGCATTCCCCCTGGCTTTATCGACGGGGTATTTTTGTTCGTTTGCTTCTATTTTATTTACAGCGGCTTTGAACAAATCGATATCCAACTTACCTGATAGCCTGATGAGGTATGTGAGCGTATCGGCTAACTCGGTTTCGACTTCGGCGAGTTTATCTTTTGGCAAGGTTTTGCTTTGTTCTTCGGTGAGCCACTGGGCCGTTACTGTGCTTCCTGCACCCACGGCATTAGAACATCCATGATTCGTTGAGTGCTCAATAATCTCTGCGGCTTCCGCACTGAGCGCCATAGAGAGATTTTTTGGGGAATGGGCCGCTCCTTTATATCCATATAACCGCGGCATTAGCATATCCATATATGTCAAAGATCCCAATAACGGGCTTCTGCGAATTCACGCAGGCGCTGCTTAATAGCGTTAAGGTCTGAATTAATCATTTACCGATTTAGCCCGCAAGCCAATCCCTTCGTTCTTATCATTTTTATTCTATCCCTGCCCTGTTAGCTTTATAAGTGCCTCCTGCACAGCTATTCACTCGATACTATTACAGTTATAATGGTTAAACAATAAGTTATTGATATATATGATATTAATAACTTCTAATACGGACAACACATACTGTTCTAAACAAGCCTACATCAAACCCGTTATTTTCTTTCTAGAGCATTCAGTAATTCAGCAAAGGTGAGTATCGCGGGTCTTCTGCCTGCGGCTGCTCGCATTGTATTCAGCACGCCTTCTTCTATTAAGGCATTAATCAATTTGTGCGCGGTGGGTTTGGGTATGTTCGCGCGTTGCGCGATATTCGCTGCGGTGAATATGGGTTATCAAATAAGCTGTCAGGCCATGTTGCGTATCAAATATCAATACAAATGATACACAAAAAGTCTTGTGTAATGGCTGTGATAGATAAGCTGGTTATATAAAAACGCATATATTAATAGCGATAATCCACTTTATTGTTTCAGCTTATGTACATGTATTGGTGCTGCTTTAAGTCTTTAAGATTGGTGTCGGCTATTTTGTAGTTTAACCTGTGACTTCCCACCCACACCCCTCACTTCACCTTACCCAACGCTTTACGGTATTCCTCTAGCCTTGCTTCGTAGTCGTGTGCTTCTCCGTAGCTTAAAAAGTGTTTATAGCGTGGGTGGGTGCCGGTTAATTTGCGTGCGTGCTTTATGGGGCAAAAATATTGTTCGGTGCGCGCGAGTATTTCACTCATGTAGGCCACAAGGCCGGTGCCATAGGCGCAGTAGGTGCAGTGAAATTTTTCGATAAAGTTAAGGTATTCGAGATGCTGGCGATCGTACACGATGAAATCTGAACGCTTTACTCTGGGTATGCCGTATATTGGAAAACAGCTTAGCTGATAGACGCTAACGAAAAAATCCATGACCAGTAGCGGTATAATCATGCCATAAATAATCGGCCCGGTAATCAGGTTTTGCGGGCGATTGGTGACTATCCAGCGAAATATACCCATTTTTAGTTCGCGGTGTTTTTGCCTAATGTTCTGTTCAAACTCGATGCGTTTACCCTTAATTTTGAACAGCACGCCGCTCTGCTGCTCGTGCAGTGCTGCGCGTAGTTCATCTTCAAGTAGGGTTATCTGGTCGAGTAAACTTTTAATTTTTTCGTTCATAGCTGTCCGATGAAGCAGATAAGGGTGTGCCACCTTGCATTAAGGCCGGGTACACTGTTTTTAACAGTTCGCAAAACGCTGGGCTGGCGTTGACATTCAATTTACCACTAATGCCTGCCTGTTAGCTATTCTGTACGCATTAATCCGCTCATTGGCGATGAGTTAAAATGAGTGACTAAAGCCATTTACTGGGTGATGATATATACCAGTCCATTGGCTTATTTCAGCGTGCTTCAGCTCGGAGTTTTTATGAAAACTTACCTACTCGTTTTTACCCTGTGTACTGCCCTTGCTTTAAGCGCTTGCTCGGCGCCTGTGGTTAAAGACCAAAATTCCTACCTGTACTCTGTGCCGGTGGGCTCAACGCTTAGGCTTAACAAAGCCATTACTATTCCCGCCAACCTGGCGCGGCGTTATTTTCAGGCGGGTAAGGCCGTGTTAGAAAAAGACATTAATATTTACTATCCGCATTGCAGCCTGTTAATGAATACTCTGGTGAGTAATGAGCGCACCCTGCAGCCAACAAGTTTTGAAATTATTAAGGTACTTGATGATGAGGAGTTGGCGCAGCGATATATACAATATGCTGCTAACTTTATTGGCCAGTCGGATGGCCCGACTATTGTGGGTTATGCTAGCTACTACTACTTACGCTCCGCCGATGCAGCGGATGTACGCTCGCTGGAGTGCATACAGTGGAACGATCCAGTGGCCGTTGAGTACTTAAGCATTAATGAGGTTAGGCGCTCGCTAGGAGATTACTTTACGCTTGAGTTGAAAGATTAATTTGCGCGCATGAGCCGAATAATGGCCTCCATTCGGCTCATGCGTATGCCTTTACAGGAATAACTGATTATGACTCAGTAATTTCCACCCTCCTTTATTAGTTCACATCGCCGTTTTCGTTCAGCTTTCATTCAGCCACCCCGGGGTATCGTTTAGTCATTGGGCATTGCCTATTTTGTTTACTCACTCTGGAGAATCAACATGACTATTTTAACACCGCTTAAAACACTGCCTTTACTCGCTGTACTAGCCACTGGTTTTGCAGCGAGCTTATCACCCGGCCTTGCGCTTGCGGGGAACCACCAGGGTGCACAGCATAAGGAACAACGCGCTGAACGCGGCAATGCTAATAGGCATGAGCAAAAACAACGTGGCCAATACTCAGGTGATAGGCGTGAACAGGCTAATCGCCACAATAATCCCCCAGCTAAACATCAACGAGATAATCAGTACCGTGAGAATCGTTACTATACCAATCGTTATCAGCCACGCCGCGTGCTTGTTAATAATCATGGGCGCAGGCATGCACATAACCGATATTACCAACACCCTG